>Ga0307515_10024397_pt1 | contig 10539 bp, 2 predicted proteins | sample 17_EM_MG_FD_194513 | JGI IMG/M metagenome (GOLD analysis project Ga0307515, IMG submission 194513) | Populus trichocarpa ectomycorrhiza microbial communities from riparian zone in the Pacific Northwest, United States - 17_EM | ecosystem: Host-associated > Plants > Roots > Unclassified | place...
GTCGTAGTAGATGTGCGTGATGTGTCCGTTCACGTCGGTGATCTGCGTCAGTGCGCCGAGCACCGGATCCCAGCTCGCCTGCCAGACCAGCTCGCGGTTCGGCCCGGTCAAGTGCTCCTCGATCGGAAACAGCCCATTGCCGTCGTAGACGTAGCGGCGCTCGACGCCGTTGGTGGTCACCGACACAGCGTTGCCGTGCGTGTCATAGCTGGTCTGTGACTGGGGGACCCAACGGTTCTCGCTTTCGAGCCACGCCCGAGTCTGGCGCGGCCAGCCCTTGCCGACGACGCACGGCTCATTCTCCGTCTGATCGTCGCCGAAAAGGTGCTGCACGTTCGAGACGACGCTGCCGGCGAGGCTCGACACCTTCTCCTTGCACACCTGGTCGCGGATCCACGTGGTCTCGTCGTCAGCGTACGTCGTGTCCTTCACCGACTCGTCGCCGGTCACATCGTCGCGACCGCTGTCGACGATGTGGTTGGCGCGCCCGAACGCGTCGTAGGAGAAGGTCACGGTGGCCGTGCGGACCGGCGTCACGTCGTCGTACTCGACCGTCCTGGACGTGAGGATCGCTCGGCGCAGGAGCGGCGTGTCGGGCAGCCCCGATACCGCCATCGTCGTCAAGTCGCTCGTGGTCAACGACAGGAGCTTGCCTGTGCCGTCGCGGAGCTGCTCGCTCGCGACCGTGCCGCGCAGCGCGCGATCGGTACCGGTACCCTTGTTGTAGCGGGTGATGACGGTGCTAGTCTGGGCCGGCGTCGCGCCCGCGGTCGTCACCATCGTCGACAGGAAGCCGCCGAAGCGCTGCTCCGTCGTGTCCCAGAACCCGTCGCGCACGGAGTAGCTCACCTGCCGCGTGGTCTCCCCCGGCCCGAGCGCCGTGGTCTTCTGCACCGGCACAGGGATCGCGATCGGAACGAACGACGTCCACGGGTTCTTCGCCGTGGCCGCCGCCACCTCGATCGCATGCGACGACTGATAGCCGAACGTCACGTCCATCCCGAGGCCGTTACGGACCTCGACCAGCATGCCGGCCGTGGTCGCGCCTGCCAGATCCATGCGCCACATACCGTTCGCCGACGACCACACCACGTCCTGCGATCCGTTGCCGTTCGAGTCCGCCACCGCCACCGTCACCCCAGACGACAGCGTCTCCGGGTTGGCGACGGTCACCGCGCTCGGCGAAAACGTCCCGTCCGCCTTGCCCTGGAACCAGCGGACTTGCCCTGGTTCGATCTTGATGAGATCCAGCAGCCCGTCGCGATCCAGATCCGCCAGCTCGATATCCTCGGTGTGGAGGATCGATCCCGTGAACGGGAACAGCACGCGCGACGCCGTATCGAAGGTGCCATCGCCATGGCCGAGGTAGACGTCGAGGTGATCGAGCGCGATGAAGACGTAGTCAGCAAGGCCGTCGCCGTTGGCGTCCAGGAACCGGCCGTCCGTCGTCGGGTTCACGCCCACGCCGACCGGGCCGCCGATGAGACCGACCGGGTGCGACGCAGCGATGCCGGCGGGGGTCGCGAACGCAACCTGCAGTCCGTCGCTGTTCCAGGTCATCGCATCGATCAGCCCGTCGCCGTTGAGATCGGCGAATCGGGTGTGCGCGGGATCCTTGAGCGACAGCCCCCTCGAGCCCGGCCACGTGGTGGGCTGCAGAAACCACCTCGTCTTGCTCCACTTCCACACGCTCCAGCCATCGGCGCCGTCCAGGAGCATCTCGGGACGGGCATCCCCGTCGATGTCCTGGAGCTGCAAGGACGACAGCGGCAGCGTGTTGCCGGTCAGGTTCACCGGGCTCGAGAAGGTGCCGTTCTGGTTCAACCGGTAGCTGTGACCACCGCTCTGCGCCTGCAGCAGATCAGCTGCACCGTCACCATCGAGATCGACCAGCGTGGTGCCGTTCTGGTTGAGTCGCCAGGTGTTGACGCCGCCGATCGGCGCGGGCGCCCCCGCCGGTTCGGGCGCCGCGTACGTGAACGCCAAGGACGGCCATGAGCCGTTGCCGTTCTTGCCGGCGGAGCTCACGCCGGACAGGCGCGCGACCGGGAAGGTCGGGTTGCCCGGCGGTGGCGCGTACGACAGTGTGTAGGTACGACGCACCGTGCCGAACGCGGTCACCGTGATCGTCGACAGTAGCTGCGCCGTCGTCACCGCGAACCCGCTGCGATAACTCTTCGTCGGATCGCTGCGCGTGCTGTAAACGAACGACACGTGATAGATGCTGCCGGGCCCCCACGTGATTCCGGACAGGTAGACCTGGCCCTGATCGTGAGTGTACTGGTACTGGATCTGCTCTCCCATCAAGTTGGCTTCGCTCTCGACCAACCACGCGAGCGTGTGAGTCGCATCCGCCTCTTGCCGCGACGCGGCCGAGGTGCCGAGCCGGTAGATGATGCCCTTGCCGTCCTGGACCTGGAAACCTCCGTTGACCCTTGTGATCCGCATCGACTGGCCCATGCCCTCGACGCGATACGAGCCATCGCCGGCGGCGACCAGCCGCCCCGACCCGATGCCCGACAGCTCGAGCTCGTCGACGGCGTCGTCGAACTTCGGAACGCCGAGCCGCATCGACCGCGCGATCTTCGCGTGCGACAGCGACCAGCCGATGCCGAGCGGGCCATTGCCGAGCGCGCCCGAGTAGGTCAAGGCGAGCCGAGGCGCCAAGGCGCCGAGTCCGTTCGGGAGGTCGATCGGGATTTCATAGTTGAGCTGCGCATTGAACGGATCGACCTGTGGCTCGTCCGCCAGACCGCGGACCGAGCCAGGTCCCGACGGCAGCTTCAGGCGCTCCGGCGTGACGGAGCCAGGGATCGGCCGGTCCGCCAGCGCGGCGCGAGCGTCCGCGAGCAGGCACATGATCCCCACCAACCAGACACCGCGCCGCAGGCGCGGAGTCGAGAACGGCGTAGAAAAAGAGCATGAAGGAGGCATTGGGGACTTCCTTGCAGATGAGGAGAGTGAAGCCGTCACTGGTTGATGGCGCGGACGTTGCCGGCGTATACGAGGTCAAACCGGATGGTGACGTCCGTGACCCCCTTGAGCTTGGCGTCCGTGTAGCCGTTGGTGCATCGAGCGGCCGAATCGCACGCCGGAAACACGAAGATATAGTCGCCGTAGAGCCCGCGACCGGCGTCGCTGGCGTCAAGGCCGCTGCCGTCGGGAAGCGCGCGGATCTGCGCGTCGGTGAGCGTGGTCGGGACGGTGATCGGGGTCCCGAACATCGGCGGCGGTACAGTGAAGTCGACCGGCGCGTCACCCGACATCAGATTCGCGTTCGGGCGAAGGAGCGTCATCGTCACCGGGTGCGTGTCGGTGCAACTCTGGCTGCCGAACGAGTTCGACTGGAACAGCACCACCGCGTTCGAGTTCGGCACGCCGCCCGTGACCGCGGGTAGCGGCGTGACCCGCCAGATCCGCTCGTCGCAGTACAGGTTGTTCCACTGGTCCGGCTGGATCGAGAAGCGGATCCCGTGTCCGAGCAGGTGCCGGTTAGCACCGGTACCGGTGTAGATCTTGCCAGCGTCGGACGTCAGCAGATCGTTGAACACCTGCGCCGAGTTCTTGACGATCTTCGTCGGGTCATCCGCGTCCCGCATGGGCTCGATCTTCATGATCTCGTCGCGGAGGCTGAACGTCAGACCACTCAGCTTGACGTCGAGACCACCTGCGATCTTCGAGCTGCTCGTGATGAGACTGTGGAGCACGCCGTGCAGATCGGACGGCAGTCGCGCGGACAGCACCGCGCCCCGCAGGTGCAGGTCGGTCTGGGTCTCGTACTCGTAGGCCCGCAGCGCCAGGTACGTCAGCCGTCGCGCATATCCCATGTGCTTCTGGTAATCGGCGATGTCCTGGTCGAGCCAGTAGTGAAACTGCGGTGGGGTGCGATTGATGGTGTCCTCGAACTCGAGCTGCGCCTTGGCCTCGCCGGCGAGGCCCGCCACCGTGTTCATGTCGTTGCGGATGGCAAACAGGGCGGCGCGGCTCTCCTGTGCTGCGCGCAGGATGGTGTCTCCCGCCGCTGCAATCGTGAAGCGCTGCTGGTCGGCGGTGTTGTGGCACGCCAGCACGGCCTCGCCCCCCTTGCGATCACTGACCTCGACGTCGAAGTGGTCCTTCTCCTTCTGAATATCGTTCGCGATGCGGTCGCCCCAGATTTCGAGTCCGAGGCCCGCAATCGAGGTGGCGGCATCGAAGCCATGTCCGTCCTTGCCAAAATTGATGAGTGAGCTCGCGCCGCCGGTCGCGGCGGCGGCACCGATCTTCGCGGCGCTGCTGACCAAGGACGACACGAACGAGAAGTCCTGTTGCTCGTCGTTCAGGTCGCGCATTCTGGCCTGATGGGACAGCAACTCGCGGCGCGCCGCCGCGACGTCTTTCACAAGGGTCATGCAGGTCTGGTCTTGAACGTCCTCCGCCTTGATCGCGCGGTCCTGCGCCGCGGTTGCGTTGGCGACGTCGACCGCGGCCGACTTGATCGCAATCACGCGCTCACCGATCTCGCCTCGCACGCAGTCGTCTGGAATGTCCGCGAACGGCGTGTGCTCGAGACCGGTGCAGCCGGCCTGCTCGACCTTGAAGAAGCAGTTGGTCTCGTTGAGGGTGCCAGCGCGGAACCCATCGAGCAGCGGGTGACCTCCGGTGAGATCTCCCGGTGCCGGCCCGCAGAGCTTCTTCAGCTGGTCCTCGTAGTTGACAGTGAGCGCGTTGACGCGGTCCGTCTTCTCGGTGCTGCCGGCGCCTCGATTGGTCTGGAACGACGACAGGCGCTGGGCGACGAAGGCGTTACGCGCCTGGTTCAAGAGCAGGGTCGCGGCACCGCCGGTCGGGTTCACCTCTACCTCAGCCAGACCCGTCAAGTACTGCGACGAGGCGTAGAATGCTGCGTTCGGGTCGTTGGGGCTGACCGAGCCGACGTAGAGCGGGATCTCATCGTCGCCGATGTTGAGCGTGTTGCTGCATTCGTTGATGTGGCGGAGTTGCTGCACCACCGCGTTCTGGAGGTGCGCGAGCTGATCGAGGGCCTTCTGGTAGCGCGGTCGCCACGCCGCGGATGGGCTCGTCATCCCGGCCAGGCGCACCGCCTCGAGTTCGAGCGCCGCGAGCAGGCGCAGATTGTGTCCGACGCGCGCCGCGGCGACGCCGCGCTCATCGGAAACGCCGGTGTTGTAGCACTGTGAATAGACGACGGCGCCCTCGGCCGCGAGGTAATGGACGAGGAGATCGAGGTGCGCATTCGCGGCCTCGATCAGGTAAACCGGCAGGCCAACGCCCTGCTCGTCCTTGGCATCGTATGACGGCTTTGACGGCAGCGTCTCCTGGTTGGGATTGTTGTTGTAGATCGTCGCCATCGCCGAGAATTCGTCGAAGGTCACCGACCGGGACCACAACGAGACCTCGTCCCATTGGATCGAGTTCCGGGCCGCGAAGCCGCAGACAGGCTTCTTCGCGGTCACGGGCACAGGGAAGTTCGTGATCGTCAGGAGGCAGTCCCAGGTGGTGCCAACGATGATCGTGCCAGCTTCGTTGTCGCGGGTTTGCGAGACGATGTTGACGGCCCCCGTCACCGTGAGCGCGTTCGTGGCGGCCGCCGGCGCGTTCGGGAAGACCGTCCGGAGCAGGGCTGTTCGCCGCAGCGCCGCCAGCGACGTGCAGAAGCTGGGATCTTGGATCTGGCCAGAGCAGGTCGTCGGATGGTGCGGCACGGTCGTGCAGGTGTTGCTCTGCTGAGGAGACTGCTCGGTCGAGTTGGTCGTGGTGATATCCAGCGCGTCGCCGAGCACGTCGCGGTCCCACGACGTGCACGTCTCGTCGGTGGGCACATTGCAGGCGAGCGTCACCGTCCCGGCGTCGCCCCAAGTCGGCCCGCCCCCAGCGCTGATCGTCGAAGCACCGACCGAAAACGCTGCCTGGTTCGCCGGCTTGACAAGCGCGCTGAAGGCGGAGCCGTTGCGAACCACCGCCAGCAAGGAGCCGTTCGCGACGTCCCACGGAAACTTGAAGTTCGCGAGGTGGCCGTCCGAGTCGTGCAGCGAGACGTCGATCATGACCCCGTTCGTACTGGTGGTGGCGTCGAGCTTGAGCCACTTGCCGCTCGGCGCGTCCTTCTCGACGAGCGTCACGGTCTGGCCGTTGGCCGGCACGAACGCGACCTTCGCCATGATCGTGTACCGGGTTGGATCGAGGGCGATCGGCGCGGCCGAGTGGCAGTCCGCCACGTTTGACGGGACGCCGGTGACATCGAGGTAGCTACCGGCGAGCGCCACGTTTGCGCCTGTGGCCACCAGCGGGTTGTTGCCCTCCACGTCGGCGGCCGGGCTCGCGTGATCGTTGAAGGTCCAGCGCACGACCGGGCGGGCGACGCCGCGATAGTCGGGCGAGTTCGCGACCAAGTCGATCACGCTGCCGGCGGCCCACTGATCTCGCACAGCTGGATCAAGGAGCACCTGGAGGTTCCGTTCCACTCGATCGACTGCCCGGCCCAGCCGCACCTGCGGCTCGACGCGGTCGGCGTCGAGCACGTCATGATACGCCTGGGTGCGAATGGTGGTGCTCGCAACGTAGCTGTTGAGGCCCAGCCACTGGCGGACCAGCTGCCAGATCAGCCGCTGCTGGGTATCGTTGCCGGCGGCGCGTGCCCCCGCCGTGAGCGCCAGGAAGAAGCGACCGAGGCTCACGCAGTCAGCCTCGGTCAGTGTCGATGACGGCGGCGCGTCCAGCTCGGCCGTGCAGGCGTCGAGCAGCACGAACGCGTCTCCACCCTGAGCGTCGGCCATCACCTCCGTCGTGCGCTCCGCATACGGAAATGTGGGCTCGTCGTACGGCGCACCGGCCAGGTCGCACTTGCTGTCGAGCGAGACACTCGACGTCGTGGGCAACGCGTTGAACCGCGGCGCGCCTTGATCGATCGTCGTGTGCGCGCAGTACGCCGACGAGACGCCGGCGACTCCGGGCAGGTCCAGCACGCCGTGGTGCGCACTGACGAGGCTCGCGAGCGGCGACTGCCACGTCGCGATCTGCGGTGAGACCAGCGACGTGCTGGGCATCGCGCGCCCATCAGAGATGGCCACGATCCCGGGGCCGGTGGCGGGACCGCTCCCTGCGATACAGCGCCCGATCGGCGTCTCGCAATAGGTGCCCGCGGTGCACGTGGAGTTCGACGTGCACGCAGGCGCGTCGATGTCACCGACGCGATCAAGCGAGAGCGCAATCGGTGTCGGCGACGATGCGCCGATGGAGATCGAGCTAGCTCCGAAGTCGAGGTGACCTGTCATGGGATTCTGGACGGGCGTACCGATCTGGAATCCGACGTTGTACGTGCTGGTGGTTGAACCGACTGTCGCGTTCAGCCAGCCGATCATCGCGACCTTGCTGGCGTCGCGCGTCAGCAAGGCGTGCCCGTCCGGGAGGAAAATCCGCGCCGGGTCGAGGACGGCGACGCCGGTGTCGGTGACCAGAGCCTCGACCGGGATGGTGAGCGGCGCGCCAGCGATCGTCAAGGTCATCTGGCCGGTGTAGCGCCCCGGGATCGCCGGCGGTGGCGCGATCGGAGCGGCGGCCACGGAGACCGACGCTGCGTCCGCGGCCCAGTCGCTGGTCGCTTGCAGGGTCCACGATCGCAGCGTCGTCGACTGCGGCACTTGGACCCAGATGGTTCGCTCCTGCGAGTGCAGGCCTCCCGACGTCGTGAATGTCCAGCCGCCGCCGATCTCGCAGCGGGTGGTGAGCGCGTCGCCATCGGAGCACTTCACCTTCGGGAGCGTCGCCGGATCCGGCGGCGGCACCGTCGGATCTGGCGGGAGCAACGGGTCGTCGATGCCAACGAAGTGGTATCGGACGGACGCGGGGTGTGGATTGTGCGCCGCAACCACTGCCGGCGTCGTTGCGTCGACGCTGACCGTGACCGGCACCAGGACCGGACCGGCGAACGTGTTGGCGGAGACCGCGACGGACGGCACGCCGAGGGTGAGCTCGGCCGTCGGCGGCGGATGTGCCGCGCTCACGCACTGGCCGACGCCGTTGCAGGTCAGCGTGGGGTCCGTGCAGGTAAGATTGCCCGAAGTATCGCCATTGACGCAGTCGACCTGGCAGAGCAGCGTCTCGTTGTTGCAGTACGCGCCGCAGATGCAGTCCGCGTCGATCCGGCATCGGTTCTGGTGGTCGTTTAGCACCTCGAGCGCCGCGATCACATCGCTGGGATTCTTGGCGGCGCAGTCCGGCGTGCTGATGTCGACGAAGCGACGGAACGATGGCACACAGACTCCGAGGTGGTTGCACACTTGCCCTGCGTCGCAGCCGTCGTCCGAAACGCAGTCGTAGGCGCACGCCTGGCTGTCGTCGTCGCAACGGGTACCGAAGGGACAGTCGCCGTTCGTCTCGCACGCCAGGTGTTGGTACTTGGCGCGCATCATTGCATTGACGTCACGCTGTCCGGTCTCATCACCACTGGACGACGTTGCGGCGCCCGGCTCTCCCGAAGAGGAGCACGATATGAGCATCGCGAGCATCGCGAGGCCCATGGAATGTCTGCAGTTGGTCTTGTCGGTGGGTCTGGATAACATGTCTCCTCCGGATCGCGATGTAGCTCAACGCCTCTGGAATGGCGAAGCCAGTATTTTCAAGGCGTCTGCGTGGCAATGTGATGATGTGTGAGGTACTAAACGGGACGAGATTCACATACCCGAACTCGGTACCGGTACTCTGTATCGGAACAGGATGGCCCGAGAAGGCGCGCGAGCGCCAAGACGCCCGGACTGGTCCACTGAAAGCACGCACAAATAGGATCAAATTGATCTCGTGCACGAGCTCTCACGTCGATCAGCCAGTTGTTCCTCGCTCTGTCTGCACAAATCTAATACGTCAATTGGAAGACCACTGCATCACGTTCCCGGTTGGGCCTGGCGGTATTGACGGGTCAGGGCGATTTTCCGCAAAAACCGTCAGCTCTGTGAACGCTCCTCAGTGGAGGGTCGCGAGGTCCCTCGCCCACGTTGGCCATCGTCTGCTGCGCGCGCCGGTCGCCTCGCACCGCTCGCACGCATGCTCTCGCGGCTGGTGCTGTCGCCCGCCCGATCTTCGCACTCGCGGCGGCGCGTCTCTCGTTCGCGAACGAACCTCCTCGGACCTGGCGCAAGCAGTTCGCGGCGCGGACCGTCGCGCTGGGCGGCCGAAGCGGACCGCGCGCCATGCACAGGCAGACCGATGCCGCGCTTGTGGTGGTGCGATGACGCGACCAGGTACCAGAGCCGGCCCGCTGTACGTGGTGCCGCCGCCTGATCCCGGCGAGCGCTGGATGCCCGAACTGCTGAGCGGAGGCGATCGCGATCATCGAAGGCCATGCGCGCAAGGCTGGCGACCTCCATCGCGGTCCCGCGCGAGCTGTTCATTGGCAGCCGGTCCGAGATCGCGTACCGCCGAGTTGACGCCGTCGCCGTCGTGACGCAATCGAGGAGCGACGCAGACCGCGTCGGCACGTGTGGGCACCAGCGTTTCACGGCGCGGAGTCCGGAGCAGGCGACCTCGATTGGATCACTACTCGAGAGAGAGCTGTATGCTGCGGAATCCCGAACTGGGGTCGGTATCGACGGCCCAGCGTGTCACTGCCTTGCCATGGCCACACCAGCTGTGGCACGATGGCGCCATGGTTCAGCTTAGATCGATCGCGACGTTCTTGTCGGGTTTGGGGGGTGCTCTTGTGATGATGCTGTCCTGCCACAGCCATAGCCCCGTGACTCTCGACGCAAATCTGGCGGATGCTCATACACCTGATGTGGCTGGTTCCGATTCGTGTTGCAGCAGCATCACCGTATCGGGGATCACGAAGACGGTCTCAGCGGAGAACGATGCCGCGCAGTTGCGCAGTGCCATTGTTGCTATATTTAGTGGCTCGACTGGAACTCTCATTTCGGGCCCTATTGTAATCAATAATATCACGCAACACTTCAATGAATCTGCGGAATCCGTGAAAATCGAATTATATCTCTCTACCGGGTCTTGCGTTGCTGATGTCGACAATCGTCATACGTTTCTCTTGCTCACGAACTCGACAACGGTAACTGGACAACATGAACTATCTGGCCGATTCTGGATCCCCGCGGGAACTAGCTTGTGTTACAATCGCCCGCCAGGTACGGGAGTACAGGGCGGCTATCTACTATATAGTGGATTTGTTCCGTACTGAGTCGCTGGCGTGCACCCCAACCGCGCAGCACCGGGGTGAGCCTCGCGAGGGTGCTGGTGACAGCGTGACCTCGACGTCACGTCCTCCGCGCGCTGCCGGATCTGCTGAATGACCTTTGCGGAGGACACGCGCCGGAGGAATGACGGAGAACCACGTGCGCTGCGCGACTTCGCCAAGACCGGTGCCGAGAAGCGCTTCCGCTCTGCACTCCTCGCTGATCCCATCTCGGCTCGGCAAGCGGACCAGGGCTCACGGCGTCGCTGACCGCTCGACGCGTCACCGGATCGGCGCGTTCTGCATGCGGGCCTCGAGCACCTTCTTGGCGTAGCCCTTGGCCTCGGGCGCCGGATCGTCCTTGG
>Ga0307515_10024399_pt1 | contig 10538 bp, 16 predicted proteins | sample 17_EM_MG_FD_194513 | JGI IMG/M metagenome (GOLD analysis project Ga0307515, IMG submission 194513) | Populus trichocarpa ectomycorrhiza microbial communities from riparian zone in the Pacific Northwest, United States - 17_EM | ecosystem: Host-associated > Plants > Roots > Unclassified | place...
GAAAAGTTTTTTTGTGAATTAGACGTGCATGAAGCGCCGAGATTTCCAAAGAGAAAATTCCCCGCCTACGCCAGCCATATATGCGGCCGCACCGTTGATGCTATTGAACACTTTGAAGTAGACAAGGAAAGGTCGAGCGGTTGTCATCAAGGGGTTGGTTGTACGTAAAGAGGCGTGTGCGGCTGCAGTGTGTAATCGAAGCCCTGCCAGATTTTCGCATCGGAGAGCCACCGGTACTTCCGACGAAAATGCAAAGCTTCTTCTCAGCTCGCCTAGCTCTATGTTTTGTTGAAATGCTCTTTGGCATATTGCTCACATGCCTACGTAAATGTCAGCGCAGGGGTTCAAATTGGGACATGACTGGGCCAACCAACTTTTGCAGGCTTTCCAACCTTCTTGCCTATTTCCTTCCACTTATTGTTTTCGTATTCTTTAATCGCGTTCTGAAGAGCTACACTCTGCCTAAGTGTTAACGACTGTTGCTTGCTGGAAACCATGAGTAGCTTACTTCATCTTCCGCGAATTCTGCATAATGCATATCCTGTAATTTGTAAGTCTGGAAAACCTTGACAGGACTGAAAGTGAACCTTACCTTGTACCAGTGCTTCTTGACGGATCCTTCGGTTCTGCTTGGAAAAGTCTACCAGTCCATGTTCAGTTTCAAAACTCGTGTGCGACCCCAGCCTCCGGATTGTTTTGTATCACACCTTTGCGATCTCTGCCCAGGTACTGCCCGCGTCCCGCATGGTCTTCAACCTCTGCTCTTCAGCAGGTGTCCAGGGAGTATTTGTTCGACTCTTCTTTGCCGGAGGCTGCATTGGGGAATCGGTCATGCTAGGTTCACCAGGAGGTGGGGGAGCCCCCGAAGAGCTGGAAGGCGCGGACATTGGGAGAGGCGTCGGTAAGGATCCCGATGCGCGTCTTTTGTTTCGTGGTCCTGTCGGCGACGAGGTTTCTGGCTTGACTGATGTGTCAGCTGTGGAAGGACGAGCTTGGGAAGGTAATATTGCAGTAGAGGTCTCGGCTTCAGTCTGGTTTCCACGTTTAGACATTGGCGACGAGAGGGAAAGTGATGCGCATCTGTCTGATATTGAAGAGCGTGAAATTAGGAAGGCGGGAGAGAAGCGTCCAGTTTGTTGTGCGCGATTCTGGACCCGCTGGTCTCGCGTGTGGATTGGTCGACGGAGATCGTCCGCGTATGAGGCTGGAAGACTGGGGTGCAGAGGTATCAGGTACTTCTGGTACTTGGGATCTCATGTACTTTGGATGGGGTAGATTGTGGTCAACAGGGCCGGCATGCCTCTTCCTGCATATCTTGCTGCTGAGCCGTGCAGTTGCTTGACCCAACTATGCTTCAGTCGGGAGGCAACCAGCAATATATCGAGCAAGAGAGTATAGGTAACAAAAACTTCTTATAGCATCCAACTCAGAGGGGTAATTGCGCGCGATCTGAAGGAAGAGCGAGGTACGATGGTTGGGATCTGATGACTTCAAAGTCCAAAGGCCTCTCGGACATTTAAGTACCCCAGCGGTACATATCATGCAGAACGCTGTAATGAGATGTCATTGAAAAAGACTTTGACAAGGAACGGCAGCCGGTGCAAGAAATAGTTTAATGCCTGTCTGCTGCGATCGGGGCAGGCGGTACTTGAGGTGTACTTCGAGCGGCTGGCGAGGCCAGTCTCAAGCCTTCCTCCATGATTAGACGCCTTCAGGAAGGGCCGGCAGTGTGAAGGTAAGACATGAACTACAGTACTTGTCATGGCCCGTTGTTAGCTAGATTCTTCGCCAGCGCCGCCGCTGCAGAAGCTCCCCGAAGTACTCTTTCGGGCCCATGCTCAGTCCGGCTAGAACTGCTTGCATGGGCGGGAAAGGTGTGGGTGCAGTTCCATCGCCCAATGTTAGCGCACTGGAGATCGCCATTCCCAAGCCTGCGTTTAAAGCATGGCGTTGTGTAACCGTTGGAGGGACATGGGCTGGGGAATGGTGGAAGGAAAGTCCAACGAGGTTCAGGAAGGTAAGTTGCTGGGGGTTCTTGAAATGTTTCTCCGAAACAACAGGGCTTTGGGCCAGGGGGGAGGACAGGAGCTTCGACCGAGCTTCAACTGGCTCCAGTCAGACTGGTACAAACAAGTATTCCGCGAGTGGAGGCCTGCACGGCTCCGAGAGCGTGCGATAGTGGCGGTACGGGTGTGGTACACGCGTAGCCTGGGGCTGGTGGTGTGCGCTGTGCGGCCCGGACAGCAAACGAGAGCTCAGGCTGGCAAACGCTTCTGGAGCAGGTCTATGTTCATTTGAGTATCTTGCATGAATGGTGGTATCTATGAGCCGTGATTGGCACTCCCAGTTGCCAAAACCTGCAGTCCCAAAGCAGCCTGCAGCTTCTGGCTGCATGGGGAATCACGAGCCTAGCCCAGGGGAGCTGGCAAGCTGTGCTTCCCATCTCGAAAATCGCGGGGTAACGCGCTTGTCCAGCACGTTCATGCAGACGATGTATTTAGGGGGAGGGGGGCTGGGCAATGCTGATGTCCCTGTCGATGCTCTGAGCTCCAAGGCTAGCACGTCCAGCGGGGTTGTTGGGATGCGAATACTTGCCATATTGCATTGCAATCGCGTGATGTTGAGCTTCAACCTTTTGATCAATATTAATCTGCCAATATGGGCGGGGCTAGCAGGCGGAACGGGTGCAAGTGCAAGCGCAGTACAAGCATGAGGGGGAGGTGCAACGATCTATGCTTTGTTTTTGCGGTGCGCTAGCCGGAGCTGGAGCTGGAGCTGGGAGCTTGGGAGCTTTGGAGCTCGGAGCTTTCGCGATGGGTTCAGTTAATTCAGAGAAGAACAGACGCCTGTGGGTTCTCCCCGCAATCCAGCTGGCGGGATTTTGTGCTGGCCTGCCACCAGCACTTACGGAACAGCGCAAGTATCACGGTGTCGTGGTACAAGGATCGTCCAATTTCGCAGCTTCATGCTGGGAAACGGAACGGGGTTTGGTAACCGATGTACCCCTCAAGTCACTCTCATCCCCTGCCTTCTGGGCTTGATGACCACGCGCTGAAGGAGCTTCCCTTGTGCCATTTCTGTGTGGCTCACTGGCTTATGCCACTATTCCATGAACCCCCTGCTGCTGGCTCATGCGCTGTGAATCGATGATCGTCTGTGGACCAGGCATGTCGTCGTTAAAATGGACATCATTTTGTTCGGAAAACCCGTCCCTCTCTCGAGCCTTCAACCTGGATTCTTGGATGGCTCAAGTCACTTAATCTTGATAGAAGACTAGTCCTGTCCACCAAACACGGAGATTCCCAGCGCGCGTTCTGGCCAGAGAACTCGGGCAGCGTCCAACTCCACCAGAGATTGTGTGAATCTCTTGGGACCCGGGCTTGCGCCTACGATCCAGGATGGGCGTGGGGTGGGGCTCGTTGCTGCACAGTTGGCAGCTTTGGCTGGGAAGATTTTTTAATATCCGAGGCGTTTCGTTGAGATCATGTGAACTGTGGCGCAAGTTAGTCCTTTCTGGTCCTTCGCGATGTCGATTCAGGGCAGGGCTGCTGCTGCTGGGAGCTGCTTCGCCGAAGGAGATTTGCGCTGGTGGCTGGCCTTCCAAGTTCCAAGTTCCCAGTTCCCAAAATGTCCCCCACGACCCCGTCCTCCGTCCGCGCCCGGCCCGAGTCGCCTGAGTTCCCGGCCGCGACTTGACTCTTGACATCCCGAGAAGCGGGTCTGAGCCACTGAGGTGGACGAGGTCTCCGGCTCTGGCCTCTGGCCTCTGGTCTCCCGTGCATTCGTTGAGGTTAGTGCCTCGTTGAGCCTAGCGATGTTGAATCGGTTGCGCGCCGCGCAATGAGACACACGTCTCCTTTTGTCTCCATGCAGGAAATGTCCCGAGTACTTCTTCCGCTGTAGTGTCCAGGTGTCACGGTGTCACGGTGTCATTGGGACCCGGGTCACCTCAATCGCCGATGAATTGATTGCTCTGATGGCTCTTAAATCCCCCCGTGTGGCAGCCAGACGACTAATCTTGGGAGATTTAGCGTCTATTTTTGAGTTGACTTTCCTTGTCAAACAATATTTGGGCCGCTTTTTAAAATAGCTTCTTTGTGCCCTTTGTGGCGGCCAAGATCAGCTGCTGTTGAAACGAGAGATGCCATTGCGACCATGCCTGCATGCAACAACCCTTGTCGGGAGGCTGCCGCTGCATTCCGCATCGGAGAGTTGGGATCGGCGCATTGCGAGGCTGTGCGAGTTTGGAAGATTAAATACTTTCGTTCCTTGGACCAATTCAGCAATTCAGTTGAGAAACCCTATTCACGTGGGAGAGGGCATGGCATGGCATCGCATTGCATAACAGTAGCACGCCTCGACGTCTTCGACAGAGTTGTGTTCTTGCGGAGCTGAACCATGTGAATGCCTAGCAGGCAATGCAGAATCCTGCGCTGACTATGCAGTAATGCTACGTATGGAATCCTTGATGTATGGAGCATTATCAAATACCACTGGCTGACAGCTGACAGCTGACTTACAAAGCGCCAGTCAGAGCCCCATAATAGAAGGATTGCAAAACTCACACGTGACGCTTGACTGCATCGAAGCCATGAAGATACCAGAAGTCATCTTCTATCTAAAGACAAACCAGCATTAGAGTGGCGATAAGATCTTGATGCCTGATGATGGTCCTCGACATTATGATCTCAGCCTTTCGTAACACGGGACAATTATAAATGGTAGTGTTCTGATTCCGCTTCACGAACTACTCTTCGGATATCATCTTCCATCCGAAGCAAAACTGATTATGGGGAGTGGGAATAAGACCCTGTTATCGGGATGACATTCAACATGTTGTTCTTATTGTTCCAATAACACGGGACAATCACAAACGATGCCTGTTCTGATTCTCCTCGGACCACAACGAACAATTCTTGTGTTGCAGAAATTTCAACAAGCACATGCTAGAGTTCGTCTAATGTTGAAGACACCTGTCATCCGTAGTTGGCGAGACCAAGATCAAGAACAGATATGACTCGAGCGGGATCAGATATTCCCGAGGCCTGCTCGGCCATCTTGGCGAGGCTTCGAAACAGAAACAATGTTTGTAGTCTCATGTAACTCGAGAAGTGCGGAGGATTCATTCTTTAGATCTCCAAAAACTACACACGGAGGAAGCTAGCCCCCGCCAAATCAGGCAAGAAAGAAACGGAGGAGGAAACATATGTCATCCAACAACGCAACATGCTTCAAGATCGGATAAAACACAGCGCATGATGAGCCCTTGCTGCCACTCAAAAGTCGACATTCTACAATCTACACTCATCGATAACGGCGGTCTCCTGGATCTGTGACAGCGGTAAAGAGAGATCTTAATGCCTTGTGTGTTCAGATTCGCCCGGAGGGCCTTGGTCGAGGCTCCTCGAGACAGCACCCGAACATTCTGCGTTTGAGGATTTCGCGAATCCGCGCCACTGACGACGGCTTCGTGATGGAGGCTGCCGGTACTGTCAGCGGCTCAATGGGAGACCTTGCTTTGCCCTATGCCCAGGTGGTGTACAGTGCGGTTGCGTAGAGAAGGTCCTGCAGAAAGCTTCAGAAGTTCAGATGCTGCCATCCGATCACGAAACCGCACAACAACCGCATCGTCAGACTCGCTTGAGTCCCGTCTCCTGTCTCTCCACACCTCAATCTGCAGCAGCCTTACGCCTGACCTCCGGTAGTGAGTGTAGGGTAGGACCAAGGGGAGCGGTTGGGAATGGGCTCATGGATGATTCTGCCTGGTGAGTCCGGGGACTGACCCTTCCGAACACCAGCAATTTCGCACCGTTTCTGCGAATCTGCGAATCTGCGTGCTCTAGCACTCTCGGTCGGCTCGTACCTAAGAAAGCACTTTACGCTCTAAAGCCGCTCGAATCATGACACAACGCGGGGAACGGAGAGAGGGACTGGTGATGATGCTGGACCAGCACGACCTGCCTCGCCCTTGTAATCACGACTGACGGGGCATCCACGGTTCCTCAGGCGCTGGCTCGCCGTTGCGTGCATGGAGGGGCTGGCGGGGGCTCCTTGGCGGTACTATTCTATTCTCGTCGCGCCATGAGAAACTTTGTTTGAATTGAGTGTATGAATTGAGTGTTTGAATTGTGTCTGCGGTGCGTGGAAGGCTTGTTCTGCGAAACACCGCGGGCAAGGGCAGCCATTCATAGGCAGAGCACCAGTGAGCGGATGAGCCAGAGCCGTCTGCAGAAGTCCACCACTGGCGCTGTTTGCATCTTGGACGGTGTCAATCGTGCAGCCGCGGTCGTTGTCGCCCACTCACAGGCGATGATCTGAATTTAAGGCCCTTGGTGGTGGCTCGAGAGCCCCTCGCCGCCGATTGCTTGGAACGCGCCTGGTGTGGAAACAAAAATCGAGGGCAAGCGTGGGTTTCATCTCATGGGCCTGCAAGGCCACGGCCGCCCCGGAACCAGCCAATCAAGCGAGAGCGAGCCTGGCTGGGGCGTCGCCGCCACCTCCCTTCAAGTCAACATCGTCCCAACTCAAGGTGCAGCAACACCAGCTCCAGCACTGCTCCACAACTGCTGCACTCTGAATCTTAATCTGCAGCTGCACAAATGCTGCTCTCATGGCCTTACCGCTCCCGGATATCGACGGATCGCACCTCTAGCCGGCGCACTGCGCCGAGCATCATGCTGCCTCTTTACCCATCCAGTCCAAGAGCTTCTCGAAGGTCAGGGCCGCAGTGACATGGAAGCCGTGACACTTGAGGCCCACACCCCGCGATCTCAAACATCCATCCCGGTCACCAAGAAACGCCAGTATGATCAGAAACGGGATGAAAAGCGTATCCCAAAGGAGACATGAAATCAAGCCATGCATAATCAGAAACCTCGTGAACATCGGCCACGGCTGCCCCGGCAAACTTCAGAGGAAGTGCACGGCCTCGACCTGCCACGGGAGCAGCATACTCCAGATGATCCTATGCAAGGCAATGCTTCATATATGATCCGTTCGACCCTCTCTGTCTTCCTTCTTCCTCTTGTCCTCCACTCGACGTCGACTATCTTTTTCGCAGCTAATAATCACTCTCCTTTATAGCCCAACTGGCTTGGCTGCTTACATTCTTTTTTGTAGATTCTTCGTTGTCCACTTTATTGCGGTCTTTATATTGCTCTTCCTACTATATTCCTCTCGATCATCCTCGACGGAAAAGACTATAAATTCTACCGCAGCTCCGGACTGCCCTTTTACACACTTAGATTCTCAAAACTAGCTGGCTCTACAAGTCTGATATTACTATATACTTTTCAGCAACAATTTCAATTCTTCACGATCAACGACCGTCATGTCTCCACCAACGAACCAAATGAACACTTCTGCCCATGTGGCCCAGTCCAGCTACTCCCCGGTGGATGCTATCAACCGACACGACTTCGGCGTTCAGAAGAACAGAAAGCAAGCATCCACTGGCGGTGGCAGAGCTTGGAGCGAGGATGAGGTACGAATATTTGTTCTCCTGGTTTTTTCATTCTTGGCTAACACAGCAATGTAGGAAGTTTATCTTCTCCAAACTCGTCTCCAGAAGATGCCCTACAAACATATTGCCGCTCACCTGAAAAAGACTGAGTTGGCTTGCCGTCTTCACTATCACCAACTTTCTCATGGGAGCAACCGCCGCAAGCGTAGCGGCTCGGTCGCCTCCAGTGCTGAGACTGTCTCTCACTCGCCCATCATGAGCCAGTCCATGCCATCGCCGATCAACGAGAACGGCTCCATGCAACCCGCCACCCCACCAACCTACAACTACTCTCCTCGGTCTCCACAGCACGTTCAGCTTCCTGCTGCATCGACACTCCTCCCTCGATCCAACTCCAACAGCCCTCCCCGCAGCCTCAGCCACCCAGTTGCAATCCTCCCCAAGCCATCTCTACCCCGCCGTGCACTTTCCGACCCAGCCCAGGCACCCCTGCGCCTCGACTGCGATGTTACCACTTCTCAGTTGGCCATGGCCAACGTTGACAATGAGCGTCTCCGCAACATCTACGAAGCTCACCGTGTCTCATTCTGGGGTGTCATCGCTGCCGAATACGGACAGGGAGCTTCACCACTTCTTCTCGAGGAGACCTGGAAGCGCGGAATCGTTACCAATGCTCCCCCAACTCCGTGCGTCTCGCCAGATACCCACACTGCCCCGAGCGGAGCCTATCTAGGGTACAATGCGAAGCCAATCAATCAACTCCCAACCCCTGTTCAAGAGACCAAGAATAGCGCTACAAGCATCTCAGCCTTGCTAGGCATTGTGAGTTTCACCTGATGTTTGCATAATCTTCCTTTTGTTAATATTTGAAACAGGATGCCAGTCCACGTAGCCCAAGGGAACGGGAGTTGATCAAGCGCATGGAGGAGCGACGAGATACCAGAGATGTTGCAATGGCCGGAGTTGAGATGCAACGACACGAATAAGAGACTTCATTCACACTTCATGAATTATTCTCAGCTACAGAATTTTAATTGATGAAGGCGGAATTTTGGATTGTTTTTTGGAGTGAAGGGCTTGGTGGGGGAGTTGTTTCGGGCTGGATGAATCATGGGTTTAATGAGTGATGGTGGGATGATGGGGGATGGGCTGGTTGGGCAAATTTTCATTTCATCAAAGCGCTCTCTCGTTCCACGTGTGAATGACTAGCGCTGATCTTTTTTTGGGATAACAAGTGTTTTCGGAATCGAGGCAAGGCGAAAAAAGGAGGTATCCGCATGTAAGAGTACTTGGTAGTAAGTCGTTTTCGTCGAGACGAGGTCGAGTGCCGGGAGGCATGAAGGCCCCCCAAAAAATCAAAGATACGTCCTTTGAAATCTACCACTGGCATCATCCTTCACATGATTTGAGCGCCTTGGGAAATAACAAACGTCTCTATTGCGGTCCGTTTCATGCTGTGACAATCCTGAGTTTTAAAACTTGGTGAGTGATGTCGTCAGGGGACTCTCGGCAATGCGGGAAACAAGCCCCCCTGCCCCCTGCAAGAGCCTAAACAATAGACGAGACGAACGCTGCGCCACAAGAAACAAAACACCCTCTTGAGGCGCCAAGTCGTTTCGTGGGTTCTCCGGTCCCCAGGAGGAGAAGGCAAAATCCAGGAGAAATTCAGAGTGGCCTGCATGGCAGCCCTCCGAACGCCAACGATGATGCGAGATGAAAGATAACGCCATCTTTGTGTTCCAAAACCAGACGAAAGTCGGAATAAAACAAGTGCCCAAGCTGAGTTTCACTTGTCAGCTCAGCAAGAGGGGCTTTTGATGCTAGAAACTACCTGTACGTACTCGCATCAGACATCCAGGAACTCAGCAATCTTTGCAATAGCCAGCTCAATACCCTCCATCATCTTCATGATCTCACCAACCGAGTCATCAGTGGATTCCGCCCAAAGCCGAACAACCCCGCATCATCTGTATCACTGTCGACAAGAACATTATGCGGCTCGCCACTTCCCCAGACGACGCCGATCGCATGAATCCGATCAACAATTTCTCGGATCAGAACAAAACCACCTCTTTGCCCGCAGTTCCAAGATAGCCGAAATCTGCTCCGCTATCTCTTGTAAAGTGGACGCTTTATCCGGAGCGTGAGGAATGTATTCTTCCAAGAATCCCAACGGGTTTTCCGGTTTCGGCGCGCGAGACAAGACCGGTGGGTTTCGGGACTCTAATGAATGAGGACGGAGGAGATTGTACTATTGTTTGGAGACACGAGAATTCTCTTTCGAGTGCTTGCGAGAGGGAAGGATCTGGGCACTTGCAAAAAAATCCCTTTCCTTCTACCAGGACCTTGACAATTCCTTCCCCAGAATCTTCCCAGGACTTTAAAGTCGCTTGAGGAAAAAGTTGGCAAGGCCAACTCGTTTGATATCCAGATCAAAAGGAGGAGGTTCATCAAAATCCCAAGTGTCCTCATGAGGTACCACCTCAGCTTTCCCTTTGACAGTATCAAAGTGGGAGGAAAAGGTTTCCGGGTACAGCACTGATTGCAACTCAGGCAGCGGTGATCCTGCCGCGACGGGTGGAGCAAGTCAGGCGAAAGTAGATGCACCACTTTTTAGAGCAAGTGTTCGAACTTCATTGAATGCTTCCTCCTTCTCATCCTCATCCTCGCTGCCATCTTCGGCAAGTGCAGCCTCGTACGGCTTGAGTATGGGTCCTTCTATGGTGCGATCCAAAGACTCGGTTGGGGTGAAGTCAACAATAAGGCGCTTGCCGATGTTGAGAAGTATGACTTGTATTCCATCTCCATTTCCACTCGCGATTGTGACATCAGATGGCATCCATCCCTCAGTCTCTTCGCCCAGCATACTTAAATATCGAAATTAAAGGAGGTGGTTGGAAATAGCTTCCCTCCAAATTAGCTCCCGAACCTCGGCTGATGCGGGGTCGTCTCCTCCAAACCTCACCTCCAAACCTCTCCAACACACACCATGCTCCCCACACTTCGAAGACTCTACAGCTCAACCTCCGCAACATCAATTGCCTCGCAATTCCTCGCGAAATCCCAATCCCTCCCT
>Ga0307515_10024400_pt1 | contig 10537 bp, 4 predicted proteins | sample 17_EM_MG_FD_194513 | JGI IMG/M metagenome (GOLD analysis project Ga0307515, IMG submission 194513) | Populus trichocarpa ectomycorrhiza microbial communities from riparian zone in the Pacific Northwest, United States - 17_EM | ecosystem: Host-associated > Plants > Roots > Unclassified | place...
ACGATGTGCAATTGGGGGGGGGGGATTGTGAAGTTATCTATGGCTATAGTAAACAGAAAGAAACAATCAATGCTAAATCTAAGAAAACCAAAATTTATCAAGAAAAACAAACCTTGGTCGCAAATAAACATCCACCTACAGAAATCAGAACTGATCATAGAAACGAACGTCAATTTATACTCTAAACATCTATCTTTTCTTATGTTGATTAGTTAACAGATCCGCTGTATAACTAATCATAACCATCAAATAACCACAATGTCCGCACTAGCAATTTAATTCAATGGCAGCCTTAAGAACTAGATGAGTTGATTAATCTAGACAACATAACTGTCCGCAGTCCATGTTTGATTTAATCGATCAAATATTCTTCCTAAGATTACTAATCTGGATCCGCCATAATTATTAATCTCATTTGCTTCACAATTTATATACCACAACTCCGGTTTTGATAGAAAATTTAGCAATAGATTGTTTCCAATAATAACTTAGAGTCCGCTCTAGCAATTAAAATACACAATCATAGGAAATAAGCATAGGAGAACAAACTTATTTATTCATCATATAAAATGAAAAGAAAAGGTAAAATAAATCTCACAGTTCTTAAAATCTAAAGGTTTCAGTGTCCTTGCAACCAAGAAAAATAGTTTAGCCTTGCACGTCTATTGAACAAGTAATAATAAAAAAAAAAGAATGCATGATTTTGGGTTTGTGGAGGAAATGAGCGTTTTTTCTCTCATGGTTGGCTGCCCTCTCTTAAATTTCTCTCTTTCATTTTATATCCTAGGAAACCCTAATCCCTTTTCTACAAAATAGTCATTTCCTAAGTAGACAATTTACATTTAAGTAGTTCAATAACTATTTTCCTAAAAAAAGAGAAATAGCCTTACATAAAATCTTCAAGCTTTGACTCTTGACCTAGAGAAGCTAAATTGCTGAAATAAAGACTTGAATGTCGGTTTGGATGCTTTGGGAAGTAATTTGAACTTGTTTTTTCACAAAACCTGTCTGCTAGCAGAATTCATATGGCATCTTAGAAAAATCATATTTCTCTCATATGAGCTCATTGTATGTTGTAATTTGGTATGATGATAGGTCTTCAAGTCAGGAATCCTTGAGTTTGCATCAAATGGACTTCTCTAGCTCAAGATAAGTCAAAATAGCTAAAGGTCAATACTGGCAAAATGCGAGATTTGTCTTTGAAGGCTGCGATCTCGATCCTCTATCTTTTTTTTTCTTGCCATACATGTACAGAAAGGTATGGATGTAAGCTTTCTAATGCCACTGAATCACTTCATTTTGACCTTTAGAGCTCAAGCTCTGCACAAAACATCGATCGGAGGTCGAATCTGCCAATTATCTCCAATTTACTTCTTTTTGAATCTTACATCCAAAAGTGCATTCAAAACATAAAACAAAGAATATCAATGCATTTTATATATAAAACATAGGCAAAATACTAGGTAATTGTGGGTAAAACTATCAAATAATATGGTTGCATCAAATAAGGTGCAAAGTACTTAAAAGTTTTGAGGTTTCCACTGCTCTAGACTGTAATCTCGCTCTCAATACCCCCTGTAACAACAAGATTTCAACTCATTCATCTGATTCAAGACCCACATCCTAGTTGCATATTCAATACAATCCATAACCTTTAAATCACGACAATTTCACAATTCCAATCCCAAACACAACCCATTCATGTTTACAGTCGTATTTTCCATGTTTATTCATCTATCCCAAATATATTTTTTACTAACACTACAACATTTTCTCATTCATACATAACAACAACCTTTTAAATATCAAAGTTCTAAATCAATTTTTGTTATGAGAATACTTTTACACATTAATTCACTTCTTTATTCATTCCAACCTTTATTATATATGTTGCATCATCATTTAACATGGATTGTTAATGTAATTTTCATATAGAATGATAACATTTTCCTTCTTTTTTCACTTGTGGAAATTTTGGCCATTTAGGCAATTTTCCTTTTCTTTATGTACCCATTAATTTCACATTTGTTTCTATTCGTCTGTCACATATACAAAATTAGATTTTAGGACTATCGTTCATACTATTTCAATCCTAAACATGGAATATATGTTCATTCATACATGTTTAAGTTTGTAAGCCTTGCTTTAACTTCATTTTCTCATTACAATACATTTATTTATCACCACGATAGCATCTTATTAGCATGCACGTCACACACCCCTTGCAACATTAACAACAAATTCATGCCAACTTTTATCCATTAACTCACTTCGATCAATATTATCCTAAATATACCTTTAAGCTAAGTATACCAAATTCCCATTAACATTTTTTTGATTTTAAGTTTGAGTATAACTCATTCACAACATACATACACAATCACAATTGATAAGTTTAAGCCGATTTTGACACTTAGTAAGTTTCGGTCAAACCAAAGAAAACAATCCTATGAAGTTTTCTTCATTCCTAAACTCATTTTCATACATGAACTACTTCATTCATGATCATTTTTAACTATTTAAAACAACATATTTATACAAACTTCTCCCCCTGTTTTCAACCAAAAGTTTCGGCCAAACAAAGGTTTTCACCTTTTGAAAAACCCTTTTCAACCTTTAACTTATTTCCATTCATAAAAAATATTGTCCAAAGTCATTTTAGCATAATTAAATCACAATTCAAACAAAAAAAAAAAATTACATTTCACATTTATTCATCCATTTAACACAATAAAGGTAAAATCACCCTATTTATGCTCAATACATACGTGACCATTTGCATTAACATGTTTCCTCCCATACTAGTCATCATCCATCATTATTTGAAACTCCTTTTAAAGTATCCTAATAAATTCATGATTTTCATGAGTAAATTTCTATAATATATTCCACACATGATTTCTTCACTTTAGACATTAAACATATACAAAACACACAATTTCACAATCACATAACCAAAAACCAATTATCAAGTCAATGCCTCGTAAAACTTCCAATTTTGAAATATATATTGAGACTTAATTACTCTAAATTAAATTAATTAAATCCATTTCAAAGCAACATTATCACATTAACACATACAAAACACACATAATTGAACAAATATCAACTTTAATTCCTAATATCTCTGATTTTTCCAAAATGGTCGGCCTTAATCCCATGGAAGAACACCCATTTTTATTCTTTAATTATTCATCAATTCAAGCTATTTTCGTCCTATTCCATATCAATCACAATAATCTAACACAATTTTAAATTTCCCCTATTTTTCATTCAAGAACCCTAACTTAAAATTTAAGAATTCATGCAAAAAACTTATAAATCTTTGTTTAACTTGTACAATTGAGTTTATAGCCTCTTACTAGAAAAATTAATAAGCTTTGAACACTAACAAATCAAAAAATTTCCACCCTTCTTCTTCCTTCTTTTTTGGCTGAATGTTTCTCTCTCTATTTCTTCCTTTCCACTTGGTTTTTCTATCTTAATCTTGTATTTGATGATGTTAATCACTCATTCTCTCATCTACCTTGCCTAATTCATGCTTTCTCTTCTAATTATCTAGCAGCTTTTATGCAAGAAATAGGAAGAAATGCTGAATTTTTGGCCAAAATAGCATTTTGCCCTTAATGAGCCCATGTTTTATTTTTTTATATCAGTCTAATCTGTTGACATTATTGCAAGGCCTTCACGAACTTTGATTGCTCTGAAATCTTAATCCAATGTGGAACGATATGTTAGGAGACTCCTCGTAAACTTTCAACCATATTAGACAGTTATATTAAAAGTTATGCTTGGTAGCATAAAACTAGCTAATATATTCTTACACAAAAAATCTGAGTTTCTTTTATATTAAAAGTTATGCTTGGTAGCATAAAACTAGCTAATATATTCTTACACAAAAAATCTGAGTTTCTTTTTCCGTTCTTGTATGGATCATATCAATTTTTTCACTAGATCCTCAGGAATATTTCTTATTTCAAAATATATTTATATTCCCTTTTTATTGTTCATTTCATTTATAAACTTATTTCAATTTAACAGTAATGTTACCGATTTTTTTACCAGGGTTTACACTAACACCTCTTCATACAGTTCTTTCTTAACTTTTATTTCTTATTTCCATTATAATTCCTTGAAATTATTTTCTCATTCTCAAAGCATCTTTATTTTAAATTTTCCAAATTCTTCTATCCATCGAAACTCGTTACCGGTTTCGTCAATATTATAAATTTTAAACAAAAATTCATAATCCTTATTTCAACTTCAACAATGCCTTTAAATTTATTTATGGAGGTCATCCACTACACTACATATCACATTTATTTATTTTTCATTTCATCTCAATTTTCCATTACTTGTCAAGATTTCATTACTGGGTAAATTTTCCAATATTTCATCAACATCATAAAATTTTAATCGGGTCCTTATGACCGAAAAGCTTTATCTCCTTTTCATTTTTAATATCAAAAGTAAATATTTAATAATTAAAAATATCATCCCAACTCTTTCTATTTTTATTTTATTTTCCCATTATTCAATTAACACGATAAAAGTTTTTGTCGAGTTTTACAAGCATTGTAAAATTAGAATTTGGAAGTGTGAGAGACCTAAGTGAGGATTTAATTTGGTGATAGGAACATTGACTATTGGATTGAAATATTAATTGATGTTTGAAATGTGTATGGATATTGATTGAGATTTTAAGATGTATGGAGATTTCCATGATTGAATTTCATTAGCGATATGAGCATTAGGTGTTATTGTTTGGGAGTTTATGGTAAGGGTTGCCCCTTTGCCTTTTTAATTATTTAAGATGCTTTTGTAATTGTTTTCTTTCCATGAAAAAATTATTTGTAGTGTATAATTGCTTATCATGAGATATCATAACTACGAGGCAACATAGATGCATGAAATTATTTGTGAAGTGTTAATGAATCTATGTGATTTGAGATTGACCATAATGATAGTAACATAGATGTGTTTTGTACTCAACCGTAACAACAGTAAATTATATGTGAGTGGTAATAAACCCTAATGGCTAATGCATATGTCCACAATGATGATAACTTTATATGATTTGAAATTAACTGCAACAATAGACATCAATCGGTAAATCATAATCGATCGCAACGGCAAAGAACAATGTGTATTCAAATAGACAGCATTAGTGGATATAATAAAATGATTTAAGTTGGCCATTTTGATGGAGGTTATAATATGTGATAGAGCTAGTTGTTTGGACGAGGGCTATAAACTTTATATGTGAAGAGCTAGTTTTTTGGATAGGGACTATGAAATTTACATGAGTCAGTTGTTTGGATAAAGGTAAATAAAGTCAGCTATCTAAACGGGTACTATAAATTTAAATGAAGTAAGCTATTTGGATAGGGTCTATTATTAAAATAATTGTTGTGTGAGTTATGCCTAAGGTGCAAAAAATGAATGTTAAGTGAAAAGTACGCCTATGAGGCAGAAACAAATAATATGATTTCATGATCGGAATGTAATATTTTGTGAATTAGAAGAGAAATATGATTTCATGATCGAAATTTAATATTTTGCTAATTAAGTGGAAACAAATAATATGATTTCATGATGGAATGTAATATTTTGTGAATTAGAAGAGAAATATGATTTCATGATTGAAATTTAATATTTTGCTAATTAAGTGGACTACAATGGTAGAATGTAAAATGAGAAAATTAAATTGTTCATGTAACGACCCGACTTTTTCAAGGCCAAAATCGATGGAAATTTTTTTTGGTTCAATTCTGGATGTTTTTCACCATATTATTCTGCAGATTTATAATTGCATTCCATTCATTAACAAGGCACAATCCACGTAGAATAATGTAAATCAATATTCCCATAAAACGGATTCTCATTACAAGTGCCCATATTATTATATTTTCATACTCATAGGTTTACACTATATCATATTGACATACTCACAAATTCACATTCTTATTCTAGTCTCGCTAACATCACGAGTTCATACAAGAGTGTCGAACAACAAGTTACACATTTAGTACTTTCATTATCCTGACTTCATGTAATTTCACAACATGACATCCTCATGAAATTAATACCTCATATGTATATTCATACACATCATATCAACTTGTTCGCACATTCACATCTGTGTTCCATTTCAATTTTTCATTACCAGTCTCTATAAAAGGGGTCAGACGACTAATTGAGTGATTACCACGTCAATTCATACAAAACTCATATCACCCATAACATGCAAATATATAATTCTTTTCACAATGTGTGAGCTGCGAAATGGATTTTCCTACACACCATGTTGGTATGATGTCCCTGCTACAGCACAAGATAATTTCAAGCATTATAGGCAATTTAAAGAAACATAATAAAGCAATATTAGCGTCACATTTCATTCATAGACCAAAAGAGCGTAATTCTATCATTTCTTCTTATGTAAATACCACCATTAATAATTCATCAATTACCGAGGTTAATTACAATACTCAAACCCTATCATTCATCTCGAATATCGTTAGCTGAACTAACGTTATTCTCTGTTTAAAGCATAACAATCATAGTTCTTTCATATACTTAGTATATACAAAACCTAGTATACATGAACACATCAATTCTTGATGTAAACCCCGAGGAAAAATAGAGGTTGCTTAGATTGCAAACTAACTACATGAGAAATAAAAGTGAAGAAATTCATGCATATGGTTAAATAAAAACGGGAATTCAAAAATTTTTGGATATAAGTTTCTGGACGAAATATTTCGAGACATTATAAATCAACCCGAAAATGTTGAGGGTTGGATTAAATTAATGAAAATAAACTAAACTAAAAGTTGTGGGGTGAAATTATGAGAAATGAAAAGAGGTATAACTTAATTATAAGAAGAAAAAAAAAGATGTGGGGGCCTAAATGCAAATAAGAAAAATTATAGAGCATAAATACTCCTATTCTCACCAAAAATCTGCAGCAATCATAAGGAAAGAAAAGAGGGAGTTTTTGTATCCATTCTTGCAAAATCAAGAGAGAAACACCAAAATTTCAAGAACCCATCTAAGATTAAGGGTTTATAGGTGGAATAAACACTTGTGGGCAAGGAATTAACAAGAAAATTGAACAAAAAGAGAAGATGGAGGGCTGACTGTCATTAGATAAGAAAGGAGGGAGTTGAAAATCTTCAACTGGTTGAAGATCAAAATCTAAATTTGTACCGGGTAAGGTGTTCTAAACATGATCTTATAAGTCATTTCAAATTCGATAATGAATTGATGCCTTGATGTGAATTATAGATTAGGGTTCTTAGACTTGAATTGGGGGAAACGTATTTGTTGTTAAAATTAAGTTAATTCATGTGTGATATGTGATTGGGGATGTGAAACCATGATAATTTACCCAGAAAATGTAGTTTGTGAAAGTTATATGTGAAGGGAAGGGGGGTGACGAATCTAGACAGACTCGTCTCCTGACTTTCGATAAGATTTCGGATAGGAGGATAAGAGAATTAGAACCAGGTTCCTTCATAGCAATTGTAGTTTTGGATGTTAGATAACTAAGGAAATTGGTCTTTCTCAATTTGGAGCTGTAGAACTCCAGTTATGGGTTATCAATCGAGATTGGGTCATGACATACCCTGTAGGGCAGTAAGTCTGATTTTTTGATGAGCAATTATCACTGTCTTAGAGGCTGAACTGGGTTCTCCTTCCTCATAGAACTTGTAGCCTTATGTCTTAGCTTTCCAAAGTGACCAATCTTTCTTGAAACAGAGTTCTATAACTCTAGATATAGTTAAAAATCTGAGGAGAGGTCAGACAGTAACAGTTCAATATCTAAACAGTAACGGTTGGACAGTAACAGTTCAATATCTAAACAGTAACGGTTGGACAGTAACAGTTCAATACCTAGACAGTAACGGTTCAAGACAGTAACAGTTCAAAACAGTAACAGTTCAATGTCTAGACAGTAACAGTTGGACAATAACAGTTCAATGTCTAAATAGTAACAGTTCAATGTCTAAATAGTAACAGTTTAATATCTAGATAGTAACAGTCCAAATGTTTATTGATGAGCGATTATGACTATCTTAGAGGCAGAACTGGGTTCTTCTTCTTCAAAGAACTTGTAGCCTCATGTCTTAGCTTTCCAACAAGATCAATCTCGCTTGAAACAGAGTTCTATAACTCTAGATATAGTTAAAAATCTGAGGAGAGGTCAGACAGTAACGGTTCAAAAACAAGACAGTAACAGTCCAAATTTTTATTGATGAGCGATTTTGACTATCTTAGAGGTAGAACTGGGTTCTCCTTCCTTCAGAGAACTTGTAGCCTCATGTCTTAGCTTTCCAACAAGACCAATCTCACTTGAAACAAAGTTTTATAACTCTAGACATAGTTAAAAATCTAAGGAGATGTCAGACAGTAATGGTTCAAAAACAAGACAGTAACAGTCCAAATGTTTATTGATGAGCGATTTTGACTATCTTAGAGGCAGAACTGGGTTCTCCTTCTTCAGAGAACTTGTAGCCTCATGTCTTAGCTTTCCAACAAGACCAATCTCGCTTGAAATGGAGTTTTATAACTCTAGATATAGTTAAAAATCTAAGGAGAGGTTGGACAGTAACAGTTCGAGGTTTAAACAGTAACAATTTAAATATAAAGAAAAGAATGATAACCATGGTTGGACAAAGAATGATGGTTTAAATAGATGAAATGAGAGAACATAAAATATAAAGAAAGGAATAATTGAAAGAAATACTTGTTTGGCTGTTAATATGGTTAGTATGAAATATATCCTTGAATAAGGATCACTTATGAGATTATGCCTGTGATTACCAGGAGGGACCACAGGCATTGTGCAGCGGCAACAGCAGGGGAGCACGAGTAGAGCTTCTACTCCAGGTAGGTGATCCACACCTATACGTTCTAGTTAAATTCTATGATTTAATATGTTATTAATGTGAGATGTGAATTACCAAACGTTGGATATTAGGAGAAAGGAGGAAAGTTTGCGTAATGATGCTGATATTTTGGATAGTATTCTGAATGTATGTGTATTCAAGGTGAATGGTTGTTGTGTGAATTGTCAAGTGATGAAATTATCGTTGACAAAGGAAATATGAGAAGTTTGATTTGGGGCGCGAACTAGCATACATTTAGTGTGTGTTAGGATCCTGGGTAAAGGGATCACCATGTATTGGCTAGCATATATTTAGTGTATGTTAGGATCCCGGGTAAGGGGATCACCTTGCATCGACTCCTACGGGGTGATGATGATAACAGTGAAATTGGTATCAGTAATGTGTTAAGAGGAAATAATCATGGGTGGTCTTATAAGATCTTAAATGGAGGTTGATAATGCAAGAGGAAATGGTTTTTAGTAGTTGAAGGAGAAAGAGTTTCCAATGAAAACCAAAAGGGAGAAGTGAATAAAATATGAATGCATGTTTTCCTTTTTAAATTGCTGGATATTTGTTTTGCTATATTATTGTGATATTCATATTTCAATAATATGCATTTTGTTTTCAGGACCATCGCATGCACGACAGGAGTAGATTCTAGCTTAGGTTTACTTTTTGTAATTTAGGTTCTAGGGAGTATATACCCTTGTAATTGGTAATATTACAACTTTTATATAACTCAATTTGTACAATTGATGTTTAAACTTGAATATATGAATTTAATTCTGTAGTTTGTATAACCATGTTCCATGTATGCATGTTTATATCTTTATCCATTCATAATGATAATTGGTGTACAATGTATATCATAAACATTGTGGTTGCTATGAATGATGATGTTTGTGGGATTGAGACCCAGGATGATTGGGTTGAATTGAGTTAGGAGATGCGGTATATTAGAAGTGTAAACAGATCGTATGTCGATAACTTGGGACCTCCCGGTATAGGGGAGACTCCGTCGAAATTTCGGTAGACTTTAATACAAACACCATGAATAGATATAGAAAAAAAAAATAATCACTATGTTTATCAGTTAACATGAGATCGTTGTTTTATCCCGGATATGAGAATGTTATACTTGAAGACTAATTCATAACTCTCCAATCCGGCTATCCTCTTAGGATGCCATTAGCGGAAGTTAATCGTTTATTCATCCCGGTCATCCACTTAGAATGCTATTAGCCAAAGCTAGTCATTTATTTAGCCGAAGCTAATCATTTATTCATCCTGGTCATCCACTTAGGGTGCCATTAGCTGAAAATAATCATTTATTCATCTGGGACATCCACTTTGGATGCCATTAGCCGTAGCTAATCATTTGTTCATCCCGATTATCCACTTAGGATGCTATTAGTCGTAGCTAGTCATTTATTTGTCCCGGTCATCCATTCGGATGCCATTAGCCAAAGCTAATCATTCATTTGTCCTGGTCATCCATTCGGATGCCATTAGCTGAAGTGATTAGTACTTAAAAGTGCATTTTTATCAAGGTTTTATATCATTATTTTGCACTTGAAGTATCAATAACTCCTTAACTAAAGCATGTTTTATAATAACGTATCTAATAATATAAGATACCTTTA
>Ga0307515_10024401_pt1 | contig 10537 bp, 8 predicted proteins | sample 17_EM_MG_FD_194513 | JGI IMG/M metagenome (GOLD analysis project Ga0307515, IMG submission 194513) | Populus trichocarpa ectomycorrhiza microbial communities from riparian zone in the Pacific Northwest, United States - 17_EM | ecosystem: Host-associated > Plants > Roots > Unclassified | place...
AGATCCGATGGTTTCGGAAGCAAAGAGGTATTCGGACGTACACGATATTTCCACTGTTGCGCAGAGTACAATTCGGTGAACGAAGGAAGTGTGCTCTTGTGTGTCATCACTTACGTGGCGGGAAGCATTTGGACTATGGGCTACAAAAGTCTAAGCAAACAGCGAAGGGAAGATAGAACGTCATGATGGTATCCTTACCCTTGCGAATAATAGAGTCAGCTCGAGTACGAGGTGCGAAGTGAATATGATCAGGAAATAGTACGTCGCGTCTTGTACCATGGTCTTGAGCAGATTGGAGATCGGGGTCTGGGATACGTTCGAACGTAAGTGGTGGACGGTGAGTAAGAAGGCTAGAAAGTCTGCGGGGTGATTACGGTAAGCATTCCCTTCCTGATGAAGGACAAGGGAAATTTCCCACCGAATAAGAGAGATACGCTGGCAAATCCAAGTCCCAAGTCCTTGTGTTGCACGAAAGTACAGAACTCATAAACCCGAAGTGGGATCTGCGGGATCTGCGCTGAAATATTGAAGTGGGTAAGAACTGTGGGCCCCGGCACTCGGTCACACACTCACCTCCTTGCAGTGCAGCATAATTAATCGTGTATAGGCCGAGAATAAACTGTGATACCGTTATCACACCGAAGCATGAGGTGATTGTGCGATCCTTGGTCGTGATAGCATAGATTCTGTTTCATGAGTCCAGCCACGATCAACACGAAGCCGTTCCATGTCAAAGATCACGGACCTCAATGTTAAAACCACCTGAGCGAGTAACGTGGTTCCCGTGAGCGCGAGGGGAGACATAAATGAAGTTTTATCGCATCTGGAACAGGCCTGTGTGAAACTTGACGTTTCAAGTAGTCATAGGATTACACTCATACAGCTAAAAGCCGTTTCAGTAACAAATTCCTCAGGCGGCAACACAAATTACCTGCTGTGGGAACGGTGAACTATAACCAACTATCCCAAGGTTGCCAAAGGTTGAACGTTGATCTTGTGTGGCAGGGGTGGATTGTGAGCCCACTCACCATACAACACCCAGAGCTGATACCCTATCGGCAAGTACCTGTTCTGTATTGTCTCCTCAGAAAGGAAGGATCCTGTTGCAGAGGTGGGCATACCGCAAGGAAAAGCGCAAACACTATCACGCCGTCAATGAGTGTCGTGCAACAAGTGGTCGTCCCAACACACCCCATGATTTCCCTCCGTACCAAACATATTCGATCTTTTACGGGAGGGGTGATAAGCCTAGCGAAGAACAACACTAATGACCTGGCTTACCTCATCCGCCAGGGTTAATAGGAAGTCGTAAAAGAAGACGGTGGCGACCGCAACTATGTAATACTGGTCGTGATCTCTCACCAATGGTCGCAAAGACAACGAAGATCGATGCTCACCTCCATTGAAGTCCTGGAAATTTGGGAGTCCAAAGGTCGGGAAAGTTATTCATGACCTGGGTAAAAGGAAGAAGGCTCACAGATCATGGCCGAGGTCAATAACTTGTTTCAATTCGTCGGGAGACATAGAAGGCGAGCGAAGAGGGGTCTTGTTCGGGCAACAATATAGGGCAGCCTCTTAAGAAAGACCTTCAAACGTCGCACATCCGACATGAATGCGTTTCTTCCCCGCCACTAATGAGGAACCATTTGATTTGGGCACCTAGTCTTGAAAGACGCCGGGGTCAGATATTTCATTCCGCTTCGCCGACCCTGGGAATGTCCATGGGAATGCTGCGTGTGGCAGGTTAGAGATCACTGACATACATTTGCAGGCAGGGTCGCACCGAATGCTAGCAAACGCCAGCCATCCCCAAGAATCTGATCTGGGTCGACCTTGTTGGCTTGGCAATTCAATTCCGTCGTCCGTATCACCCCTCGATCCGTCCCTTATTCGTACCGGAGAGCAGGTTATCTTTGGGGGCGCCGTGGGTCAGGCCGGTAGGGATAGCGGGCTCGTACTGAATACTGAAGAAGACGCCGAACAGTCATGTCAGGGCTGATCTGATCCGTTAACGATGTTGTACGGACCGATATGTAAAACTTGGACTCGAGCCAGGGTCGAATCCCACATTTATCTCAGAGCGCGCTCCGTTCCTTTGTATTCGTCCTGGAGCGACGACCTTGGGTTTCACGGAGCCAGCCCAACTATAGGACCCGACGTAGACAAGGTCCTAGGGCGCAACCAAGAAGGGAGGAAGGAAGGGTTTGCCGGGAGCGCCCACAACGACCTCGAGGTGTGGTAGCAGTAGACACCTAGGCTGTATGCCGTTTGATGTGCACAAAAAATAAAACCCATCACACACACGTTAGTTCACGTAAGTCACACGCGCGTACTCCATCCCCTCACACGTCACACGCGCCTCCATCCCCTCACACGTATACCCAAATTTCTCCTGGGGGAGGTTCCCCGCCTCGGCCCGGACAGAGCCGACAGTAGGGGGTCCGTAGCGTTGATTTTTATACTATTTAGATATAATTTCGAGGGTAATACTGCCATTTTTCTGGCGGTCGGAAGGGCCGCGGGATTATTCGGGACTAGCGTTTAAATATTTCCCACCCTGGACCGTACTACTACTAGACAGTACTGGCAGAGACTTCCGGATGTACGCAACGTTCATTGTCCATGGTCGTTCTTGAATACTGTGAAAGCCCTGCATCACCAGTCCTGGATGCCGAACAAGAATAAGGGCTGGTACTGGACTTCGGACGACGTCTACGTTATAGATGGGTTCCAGAATGTGGAGGTGCATAATCTGGTGATGAGGTTGCTTGGAGTACCGAAGAATCTTTGGGCGAAGACGAACGGGACAGCTGGATTTTGGGACAGATACTTCTAAGCATGTGTTTGTCGGTGATCGTTTCTAGACGAGCCGGGTAGCGGTCCCCGCGGCGGGATGGGCACCCACTCTTTTTGTCGACGGCAATATATCCTCGATTTCATCTGAGCTTAAAAATCCAAACAAGTGAAAACGTGGCGTTCAAAGAACACTTCGCTACGCAGAAATGTCGCTAAACGTCGCAAGACTTCCAGCGCTCTGGGAGGGGATTGAGTCCCTAGTAGAATTCCTTACACCGTTACGCCTGACTTTGAGATTCTTCGTGCGTGTCCACAAAAGTGTCCAGAGGCATCTCGTCTCTCGTGGTAACGCCACCTCGACGTTCAGCAAACCTCATGGTGGTGTGCGTAGTGATCTCTCCGAGGCTCCATGCCGCACCTTCTTGCGAAGCGTTGGCCTTCCTGAGCGAGAGCAATAACCGCGTGATCATCACTGGGAGATACCTAAGTCGTGGCTCAGATCCGATGGTTTCGGAAGCAAAGAGGTATTCGGACGTACACGATGTTTCCACTGTTGCGTGGAGTACAGTTCGGTGAACGAAGGAAGTGCGCTCTGGTGTGTCATCACTTACGTGGCGGGAAGCAGCTGGACTATGGGCTACAAGAGTCTAAGCAAGCAGTGAAGGGAAGATAGAGCCCTATGGCGGTATCCTTACCCTTGCGAATAATAGAGTCAGCTCGAGTACGAGGTGCGAAGTGAATATTATCAGGAAATAGTATGTCGCGTCTTGTGCTATGGTCTTAAGCAGATTGGGAATCGGGAACTGGGATACGTTTGAACGCAGCACGAGATAAACGACGAGCGAGAAGGCTAGAAAGTCTGCGGGGTGATAACTGTAGGTATTCCCTTCCTGATGAAGAACAAGGGAGATTTCGCACCGAATAAGAGAGATACGGTGGTAAATCCAATTTCCAAGTCCCTGTGTTGCACGAAAATACAGAACCCATAAACCCGAAGTGGGATCTGCGGGATCTGCGCCACTGAAATATTGAAGTGGTTAAGAACTGTGGGCCCCGGCACCGGGTCATACACTCACCTCCTTGCAGTGCAGCATAGATGATTGTGTATAGGCCGAGAATAAACTGTGATACCGCTATCACACCGAAGCACGAGGTGATTATGCGATCTTTGCGTGTGACGGCGTAGATTCTGTTTCGTCCGGCCACGATCAACACGAAGCCGTCCCATGCCAAAGATCACGGACCTCAATGTTAAAACCACCTGAGCGAGTAGCGTGGTCCCCGTGAACGCAAGGAGTGACATAAATGAAGTTTTATCGCATCTGGAATAGGCGTGTGTGAAACTTGACGTTTCGAGTAGTCACTGAATTATGCCCATACAGCTAGGAGCCGTTTCAGTCATAAACTCCTCAGTCAACAATACCAGTTACCTGCTGTGGGAATGGTGAACTGTAACCCACTGTCCCAGGGTTGCCAAAGGTTGAACGTTGATCTCGTGTCGTAGGGGTGGATTGTGAACCCACTCACCATACAACACCCAGAGCTGATACCCTATCGGCAGGTACCTGTTCTACGCGATCCCTTCAGAAAGGAGGTGCTTTGTTGCGGAATTGGACATACCGCAAGGAAAAGCGCAAACACTATCACGTCCTCAATGAATGTCGTGCAACAAGTGGTCGTCCCAACACACCCCATGATTTCCTCCCGTACCAAGCATATTCGATCTTTCACGGGAGGGGTGATGAGCCCAGTGAAGTACAACACTAATGAGATGGCTTACCTCGTCCGCCAGGGTCAACAGGAAGTCGTAGAAGAAGATGACAGCGACTGCAACTATGTAATACTGGTCGTGATCTCTCATCAATGGTCACAAAGACGACGAAGGTCGATGCTCACCTCCATTGAGGTCCTGGAAATTGTCCAAAGGTCGGGAAAGAAGTTCATGAACCGGGTAAAAGGAAAGGGACTCACAGATCATGACCGAGGTCGATAATTTGTTTCAACTCGTCGGGAGACATGGAAGGCGAGCGAACTTGAGAGGTCTTGTTCAGACAACAATACGGGGCGGCCTCTTAAGAGAGACCTTCGAGCCTCGCACATCTGATGTGAATGCGTTTCTTTGCCGCCACTTACGAGGAACCATTTGATTCGGGTACTCAGTCTTGAGAGGCGCCGGGACCAGATATTTCATTCCACCTCGCCGAGGCGGGCTACCCTGGGAATGTCCATGGGAATGCTACGTGTGCCAGGTTAGAGATCACTGACATAGATTTACAGGCAGGGTCGCACTGAATGCTGACAAATATACCAGCCATCTCCAGAATCTGATCTGGGTCCCTGTTGGCCCTTTTCAATTCTGTCGTCGGCCCCACTCCGTATCGCCCCTCGATCCATCCCTTATTTGTACCGGAGAGCAGGTTATCTTTTGGGGCGGCGTGAGCCTGGCCAGTAGAGATAGTGGGCTCGTGCTGAATACCGACGAAGACGTTGAACAGTCATGTCAGGGTTGACCTGATCCGTTGTGGTGCGGACCCATACGTAAAACTTGGACTCGAGCCAGGGTCGAATCCCACATTTATCTCGGAGCGCTCTCTGTTCCTTTGTACTCGGCCTGAAACGACGACCTTAAGTTTCACGGAGCCAACCCAACTATAGGACCCGACGTAGACAAGATCCTAGGGCGCGACCAAGAAGAAGGGAGGAAGGAGGGGTTTACCAGGAGCGCCCACGACGTCCTCGAGGCGTTGTAGCAGTACTACTAGATAGTACCTAGGCTGGAATCCAGCTTCAAGTTCAGGGCTCGGGTTTGGAGGAGGGGGAAACTCGGGTTTAAAGAGGCTAGACACCGTCGGACCGAGCGGCGCAGCTCGCTGTGATCTCACCCCTTTTCTGACTCCCTTCCCCTCATGATCTACCCCGATCTACCCAACTCACCAACCTGGGCCTCGTCCCCGCCGCTGCAGATCGATCCCAAGCCTTTACACGGACTACGTCAAAAGTTATGACGAAGACCTCAAGCCACACTGATTTTTGTGCGTCACTCATCATCTCACTTGTTCCGCAGCCCTCCTACACACAATCCTCCTCACTCTCAACCAGTCCGCTACCCCTATGAGACCCCTCCCGTTCCATCTGTTAAGGAAGATCCACCGGGAGAGATCGTCGCCGTCACTGTCCTCATGTACGCAAGCCTATCGATCTCCTTACTCGCCGCGTTCGTCTCCATGCCAGGGAAGCAATGGCTGAACTGATACTTGCGGAATTCAAGCGGGTCGATGATCGAACGTTGCGGGGACCACCAATGTAAATGCGATGGGCTCGAGAAATGACCGTTACACTTCCTCATGGAGTCTCCCAGTAATGCTCCGGGCTGCGCTTCTCCTTCTCACCTGCGGATTCTGCCGACGCATGCGGTCCATCAATACCTCCATCACATACACCCTCACCAGCCTCACTGGTCTTGGAGTTGCATTTTGCCTCGTAGTTGTGATTGTCGGCACGCCGTCATGCGTCCCCGTTCCAAACGCCGGCATCCTTCGCTCTTCGCAGCTCATGGAAGAAGGTCCGGTAGGGTATTCTCTCCTGCATTGCTCACTCCAGGGGAGCGCTCTCCTGGACCCACCGGATGTGAAACCATCGTCGATCTCTGCCGACGACGATTCCACTCGAGAGCGTACTTGCCCAACAACCCGAACTGTGGAGGAGGCCAAAGGAAGGATCTTTCCATCAATCATCGAGAATTGGTTGATGTGGTCTTCGGGAATCGGGAAAGTGAAGCAATCGCAGATCTTCTCCTTGCCCGGACCACGGGAGGTTATTCCCTTCACCCGCGCGCGTTACTTGGCATCTGCACAGAGCACCTCGTTAACCTCCCCCGCCGGGTATCATTCTCCCCAAGGTTGCGGAGTCTTGTTATACGCTCTGTCGAACCCATCGGTTATAAGGGGTTCAGGGGGGGGGTAGGGATGGGGAGATTTAGTGAACTGCTGAACCATCTTCGTGTCACAACCGATGATATTGACAATAAGGACAGCTGGGAACAACTTCCCCTAGGTATCCTCCAAACCTCCGAGGGAGTTCGACACATGTCCCATCGGCACTGGAAGTTACTGGTGGATCTCGTGACTTCCGAGTCGGAATCGAAGAGGGTGAGGGAGATCCTGGTGGACGTCGGAGTTCGCCGGTCGGAGCCACGGTATGCGCGGAACGGGCTCACATACAACCCACGGATCTTAGCGTTCATAGCCAGAGCCCAGGGATGGAGTAAGTTGGAGCGTTGGATGGTGACTGTCTGGATATTATGGCCGTTAGGGGCTGGCGTGATGGCGGAACTGGACCTTGGCCTTTCAATGAAATTGTTGTTCCACCAACAACCTGGCGCTGCCCAGGAGCTCGAGCAACCGATGGAACAATGGAGCCAAAGAAACTACAAGAGAATACCCGAGTCGTTTCAAAAAATCTGCAGACAAGCATAAGTAGCCCAGCGGAGTGTACCATGGTTTTCCCTCCTGCTCGCCTGAAGCATCCTGAGTCTGATGCGGGACTTTGTTTCGTTTTAGGCCTCTGTCCGTATCATGTATTCTAGAGCATTGAGGGTAGGCTACAAAGATCGTTTGTGCTTTTGATTTCATCATCCCGCAGAAGGATTGATCCAGAATTTGAACCTGCGCCAGTGCGTCCGGCAGGCAGCAGTGTTAAAAGTGGCTGTGAGATTTTAGTTCGTTGAGTGCCACAAGCTTGAACGCTCGAACACGTGAACACCACCCTTTCGACGCATCTACTTCGACCTCGGCAAATTCGACCTCATGCCCTTCAACCAGTTCGGTGGCCGATCCAACTCCTCGTGTCTCGACGCAGGACTCTCCCTCACCCACGACATCCAGACCGCCCGAAAGAAGGGACTCGTCTCCTCTTTCCTTGTGGTGGACATCAAAGGATTCTTTGACCATGTCGACCATGGACGTCTCTTAGACGTCCTTCACCACAAAGGATTTCCCCCGAACATTGTTCAATGGGTAAAATCATTTCTTGCTGGCCGCTTTATTAGGGTGCGCGTCGACGATCATATCGGAGACCCGCACCCGCAAAATGTAGGTGTCCCACAGGGTTCACCCATCTCCCCGGTTCTTGCGTGCATTTATTCCTCAGTAGCGCTTGAAACCATCAACAAGAACCCGATTTTCTATGAATCGGACACAGGTGACCTTCCCGTTAGCATACGCGCTTACGTGGATGATCACGGCCTTCACGCTATCTCTAACGACCTGGAGACTAACGTTTACCTTCTCAAGAAGGCCCTCGAGTCCCTAGTGGGAACGTTCACAGACATCGGCATGTCCATCGACCCGGACAAGTGCGACCTCATGCACTTCAGCTGGCGACGCGGTGAAACGAACCCCCCACTCAAGACTACCCTTTATGGTAAGGATCTTACCGTCACCCCCCCCTCATCAATCCGCTGGCTCGGATTCCACCTCGACCGCAAGCTTTCGTTCCGACACCACGTGTCCCTCCTCGCCAAGAAAGGAAAAGCTATCGTGGCAGGCCTCAAAGTCCTCGGCAATACTGTCGCAGGCATTTCCCCCTCCAACCTCTGTCTCCTATACAAGACAGTCGTCATCCCGGCCATCACCTATGGCTCTCAACTCTGGTTCAATCCGGAACGCCCCAACAAGAGCCTCATCAAAAGTCTCGAACAAGTGCAGCACCAGGCCCTCAAACAGGTGGCTGGTGCTTTCTACGACTCACCAGAGGAGGCATTACAAATGCTTACGTACGTACCTCCCATCACTACCACGTTGCATAAGCTCTACAGATCAGCTGCTCTGCGAATCCCACGCCTCCCCCTCACCTCCGAGATCACAAGACGACTACCTGCCGACTACCTCCCCTCCTCTGCACAACTCACCCAACGTGTCATCCCCCCTAAACACATCCCCTTCGCCAGGCCCAGAGCCAACGAAACCCTCTCTCCCCTCACCCGCATGGTCGCCACTTTCGATTGTCACACCGAACGTGCCGAACCCTTCCACAACCAAAACGCGCCACACCATCCACGCCTCTCCTCTGACCCCTTCAACGGACGACTTACCATTAACCCAGAAGCCTGTAAAAAGAAGGATCGCAAGTCCCTCGTCGCTAACCAACGCATCTGGCTAGAAACACGAACGGGACGGGACACCCTAATCATCGTCACAGACGGCTCTCTAACGAACAAGGCAGCGGGCTGGGCCATCATGGGCATCCACGCTGGCCACACGTTGTTCGAATACAAAGTCCCCTTGGCGAAGAGGGCCGGCAACCACGATGCCGAGATGATGGCTCTAGCACACGCTTCCAGGCTCGTTTACGTAACGATGCTTGGGGAGCTCGACATACGGGAGTTTCGAATCTTCTCGGATTCCACTGCAGCGCTGACGTCAATATTTGACCCAGGCCCACACGCCGCCCAACAGGCCTCGCTCATGTTTCGAAAGAACATGACCCGTATCTTCACCGCCCGACCCGACATCACCAGCACCATGCTCTGGACCCCTGGTCACGGGGGTCTAGACCAGATGAAGGTCACAGACAAAAACGCCCGAAAGGCAGCGAACATGAGATGCTGCGACTCTGGCTATCTCCTCCCCCACTTCGTCTCCCGCTCTTCCACTCTCACCGAAGTGGAAACCATGGCACTCAAGGAGTGGCGCGACTTCCTTGAGGACCTGGAAGATAACGACAAGAAGATCTTCCGTCCCGCCTCCAGTTTCCTTCCCTTCGCGAGGGCCTACAAGACTTCAGATTTCATCAAGCTCAGACCCCCTACGTGGTTCAAACTCATCAACCGAAGTTCCATGTCTACTCTCACGCAGATGTGCACTAACCACGCTCCCACAGGAGAGTACTTCAAACGCCACGTTTGGAAGTACCAGAACAAGCCCCCATCTTTCTTCATGTGTCCTTGCCACAAAAGCAAGGAACACAACTACCCCCCCGTTCTACAAACCCGCGAGCACATCATCCGTGCTTGCCCACTCTTCGAAGACGCCAGGGAGAAGCTAGCACTGGCCTTCCCTGGGATCAGGATGCCTCAACGAAGCCTGGGACGGCTCATCAAGAAGAAACACGTTGAACACACGCTGGAGTTCCTCAAGTCTGGAGCGTTCTCCCAGCACCACACGCCTTATGAACCGCCGTGAGTGGCCTCGCATTCTGGAGTCGACGCGGGAGTTCCCGTCGGCTGGACCTGTTAGCCGGTCCGTTTCTCTCTTCTTAGGCTGGTACACCGGCTTCCTACCTACCCGCAGTACCGCGGTACTCCTCCCCCCTTGGTTACGAATTTTCCCGGATATTTTTCTCGTTTGCACAAAAGTGCGCCTCACGGCAAAATCTTGTATAACCTTTAGCTGTGTGCTAGACATACCATAAGCGCTGTAGTAGATAGCGGACTCCTCTGGCCACCGAGCTGAACGGAGTATAATAGAAATACACACACACACACACACGTGAACACCACTCGTGGTCAATAATGACCTGTTATGTCCAGGATCCATTGATCGCCTCAAGGAGATGAACCAACCTTATTAATGGACTTTGTGACCGCCTCGGCGTTGTTGTCCATCAGGCCATTGTATGGCGCAGACCCGAAAGAGTGGAGACGTAGCACAAAGGCAAGGATTTGGAACCGTATGCCTACATCGACGTGTCAAAGTCCAAGCTTAGTGGTCACCGGAACTATAGTCGAGCCGTAACCGTATCG
>Ga0307515_10024402_pt1 | contig 10537 bp, 14 predicted proteins | sample 17_EM_MG_FD_194513 | JGI IMG/M metagenome (GOLD analysis project Ga0307515, IMG submission 194513) | Populus trichocarpa ectomycorrhiza microbial communities from riparian zone in the Pacific Northwest, United States - 17_EM | ecosystem: Host-associated > Plants > Roots > Unclassified | place...
CCTTTATGCAACCAGTCCCTTGCCTTTAGAATCTCTGAAAGACCAGTTAGGTTTCCTAGTAACCATAATACTAGGTGGCGACTCCTTTATTCACAAAAACAAAAGACCCCGAAATCAATCGAGGGTCGCCGCGACGCCGCGCTCCGCCGCGAGGGTGCGACAACCATCTGCGGTTAAACCGCAAGACAACCAAAAGTAACTTCAAGTTGTTTTTTGTGCCGAGTTGCAAACTGTGTTTATAAACACAGTAAACAGAGGCACGGAAGAAGAAGAACATAAACAGAGTAGTGAACAGTGAACAGTGCATAGTGGAGAGCAGCTCCCTCAGTTCACCACCGGCCTTCACCGTTTCCACTGCCAGCCACTACTCTTCCTCTTCCCCTTCTCCTTCGTGTTCTGCATTCTCCATTGTTCACGTTGCATGTGAACAGTGGAGAGCAGCTCACCACTGGCCTCCGCCGTTTCAACCGCCAGCCACTGCTCTTCCTCTTCCCCTTCTCCTTCTCCTTTGTCTTCTGCATTTTCCACTGTTCACGTTGCATGTGAACAATGGAGAGCAGCTCACCACCAGCCTCCATCGTTTCCACCGCCAGCCACTGCTCTTCCTCTTCTCCTTTCTCCTTCTCCTTCTCTTATCCTTCTCTTTCATCTTCTGCATTCTTCTCTTTCGTCTTTTGCATTCTCCACTGTTCACGTGAACAGTGGAGAGTATCTCCACTATTCATGGCCAGACCGGGTCCGTCCCAAACCTAAATGCTCAGTGTCTGGGTCCGACCTAATAAAATAAAAAAAATCCAAAAAAAATCCTCAGATATTGTGTTTTATTTGAAAAACTAGTGTTTAACATTATTCAATGACACTACATAATTATATTAGAAGGAGATCGCATGATAACGTAGCATTTGCAGAATTTGATAGCAATCCCAATTTTGTTCCTGATGATATTTTACCTAATATGATGATATTTTACCTGATGTTGTTGCATGCTCAGGAAGCCATGGAAACTGTAGTCCTTGTCGGATGGATATCGTACGTGATGAAATTGCAAATAGTTTAATGGAACAATTAAAAATACTTTATCTAAAGTATTGTTTATTTCATGATGTAATAGCAGTAATTAAATCTACAATATTTTAATTAAAAACCATCAATATTAATATATGTATTTTTTAGTTATTTTATAACCTCAATTTGAAAAACATTCTTAACCAAACACATTAAACTACCTTTTGTTCAACCTCAATTTCAACCATAGTTTTAACCAAACATATATTTTTCCAAACCAACCTCAACTAAAAGTACTTTTTATAAAAACAACTTTTTTCAAACCACAACCACAACAACTACCACAACACCAAACACACTCTAATCTTCATAATATTAAAATCCGTTTTGCTAGTTGTTCTTGGGTCAAGGATATAAATAAACCTCTTGTTTGGTTTTTTATTTTAAAGAAGCTTGGGCTACCTTGACAGGCCTGTGCATTTTTTTCCATTGGGTTATGAGATGTTTTGGTCTGGGCCCATTTATTTTCCTTGGATAAGGCTTATGTGGGTTCTAGCAAATGGGCTGACATTATCATATTATGGGATTGGGTTTGAATAATTGTTGTGGGCTCATAAATACTTTGTTTAGGTTTGGGTTCTATAAGGTGGGCCATGTTTTGTGTCTTGGACTTTAGGTTAGGTTTGTTTGTTGCCTTTTTGTTGGGTTATTTTAAAATATAGATACATAACAAAAAAAATATCATTTAAGTTTAAGCCATGCATGGCCATGTTATTCTTCAAAAAATATATATTATTTGTGCATATTTTTATCTTTAGAACGTTTTTTTTACCAAAAGAATACTTTTCACATTTGATAAAAATATTTGTCTTCAATTAAAAAAAAATATTTGTGTTAGTATCTAAATAAAATTGCTTGTGTTATGATGTGTTTATTTTAAATAAAATATTTGTGCATGTATATTTAGATGTATATTTAGATATAATAGCAAGTTTATTAATTAGTCAATTAGGACTTTGTCAAAATCAAAAGGCTTATCATGCATACATACCTAAAATCTCAAAAAACCAACCTTGGTTAGGTGGACCTCATTGAGACTCTTTTTGTGGACCTTATCTAAGATAGGGGACTTGAGTTGTGACCTAGGATGACCACTTTAGAGTTGTTAATTCATCAAGTAATTGGGAGTGGCAAAACCAACCAAATCCCAGAATAGTTAGACTTAAACCCTCAACCAGAGTTTGACTCATTGTGTATGTTGTAACCCAATTTTGGATTCACCAAGATTTTCTTGAATGTTATTTTATTTCTAATATTATTTATAAAAATCCAAAAAAATTAAGAAAAAGTTTAAAATTCAAAAATATATTTTTCTCGAGTCAACCGCATCTTTCCATAAAAACTGATTCCACCGGGTCAATATAGGTCAAACCATGTCGACCAGGGTAAAAAATGAGTTTTCAGGCCATTTCAGGTCAAAACCATCATTTTCGATCAAAACCGAGTTCACCGGGTCAATACGGGTCAAACCATATTGACCAAGGTAAAAAAATGAGTTTTCAGGCCGTTTCGGGTCAAAACCGTCATTTTCGATCAAAACCAAGTCCACCGGGTCAATACGGGTCAAACCATGTCGACCAGGGTAAAACATGAGTTTTCAGGCCGTTTCGGGTCAAAACCGTCATTTTCGATCAAAACCGAGTCCACCGGGTCAAACCATGTCGACCGGGATAAAAAATGAGTTTCAAGCCATTTTGGGTCAAAACTGTTATTTTTGGTCAAAACCCAGTCCACCGGGTTGATATCCATCGAAAGTTTTTTTTTAGTGTTTCAACATAATTTTCGGTAATTAAAATTGTTTTTTAGTGGTTGAAACGAGCTTTTTCAAATACTTTTTTGAGGTTTTAGTTTTACCCATATAAATATTTATTATTATATATAATAAAACAAAATCAATAATGCAGAAATTTGTCATAATAGGCGGGGCAGTTGGGGCGATAGTAGGCGGTGTGGTTGAAACGAGCTTTTTCTAATACTGATTTGAGGTTTTTGTTTTACCCATATAAATATTTATTATTATATATAATAAAACAAAATCAATAATGCAGAAATTTGTCATAATAGGCGGTGCAGTTAGGGCGATGCAATTTTTCTTTAAAGCAGATCCGTGCCACCTTCCTGAGATTTTCATTTCCCTTCATCATTTGCTATAAATAGCTAGTGAAAGTTCGCCAGAAAGGAGAAAGAAAAAAAAGGAAAAGAAGAAAGAAAAGAAAAGAGAGAGGAGAGATTTGGATTACTATTTGAGGTTATTTTTAGTTTTTCTTCACGCGAGTAAGATATTGAATTAAAACAAAAAACAATTTGAAAAATACTAAAAATATCCTAACCGTTAGATCTAATAGTGTTTAATAGGATACAATAGGGCTTACCACACTAAATTAAAATCCAAATCCATCTCAGCCCTTAAAAACAATCTGCCCTTCGATCCTGTTGTGCCACGTCACCCGGTGTACCAAGCTCTCGATTCACCCCGCCACACCAGATCAAAGCTCAGCCCATCCGGACTGTCCGATCAACTTGCAGATCAAGCCAATCACAGCCGAAGGATCAGTTCATCCGCGATCCAATGGTTCACAACCTTCAACTGCACCGGTATACCATGCTAACGTTCATACCGTAGCAAAACCTCAAACTCTCTCTCTCCTCTCGCCGGCGATTCTCTCTCTCATCCGATCTCCTATTTCCATCCGTTTGAAGCCTCTGAACCACCACAGAAAGGCTACAAGCCTCCTATAAAGCAAAACCCCGACCGTTTTCAGCGTTTTCGCCTCCCCATCTGGCCGGAAAAAGGTCGCGATTTCGTCGACCACCCGAAGCTTCAAACCGACGATTCTCCCTCATCAGCCATCAACGGCTGTCTAAACCACCGTCATCAGAATCCTCTCCCTCAGATCTACTAGAATCAACCATTCTTTGTCCGGAAATCTTGCCGAAAAATTTCACCGCCTCCAACAATGACCGCGCGTGAGCTACACGCGCCACCAGGGGCATTGTCATAATTTTCTGAGAAATTCTAGGGTATTTCAGTCTTTTACCTATACGGTGGCACTCAGGTAATTTTTTGGGATTCCTAATGGTATTTTTAATATTTTTATATATAAGTATTTGTAAATTTTCTTGCATATTGTAAAACAAAAAAACCAAAAATAAATATAAAAGGAATAACGACGCGGGTCCAACACCCATCTTATCATGTCATTGTTCGTGGGTCCAAAGCCCAATTCTCAAGTATGGTTATACCCATTTCTGAACGATATCAAAATAATTTTTGTTTTATAAATTAATATTGTTTGTCGACACGTCTCTTTTTTTTAGAAAAGGACCGATGTCAAAAATTTAAATACCAAATATGGATTATGTCCATTATTTCTTTTGGTAACCCAGAAGTAACTCTCCTTTTTAGGGACAAACGCCAATATTTTAGACGAGTCTCCTATTTTTTAGGGACTGATGTCATTTTTAACGTGTCTCCTATTTTTAGGGACCGACGTTAACCATTTTAAAAAACAAAATTGCAAATAAGCTCAAAATATAATAGCATTTAAATCAAATAAAAAAATACACAAGTAAGGGTAACCTTTCTCTGGAAAGGATGTTTTAAGGGTGGTGTCTACCTTTCCTTAATCATAACTAAACCAGTACCTGAATCTCTGGGACTAGTGTCTAATTTGAGATTTCTAGTTCCCTCAAATTACTAGATGGCGACTCCAATAAAATCTTCATTTCCCCGAATCGAGAAAAATCTTTTTGTTAAATAAACAAAAAAGTGGAGTCGTCGCCCGACGTCGTGTATCGACAGTGTAAACTCATTATCACTAGATGAATAAACCATAATATTATAGTATACCAAACTATTTGCAATTACAATAAGACTAGGAATGCAGTCTGTCTCAGGTAGGATGTTTTAGGGGTGATGTTATTTTCTCTTAGGCATAACCAGTCCCTTACCATAGATCTTTGAAGACCAATTAGGGTTTCAAGTGACCATAATAGTAGATAGCGACTCCATTTCACAGCTTTAGAACATTTCACTAAAGAACACTCCAAAAGATGTTCTTCCTTTCCCTAATCGTTGCAATCTCAGGAAGCGACATAGGGCATTGTGAGAGCTCAAAATAAAGCGCAAAGAACCTTGATATAGAAACTTAATTGATAAAAGTATTCCGTAATAGATTAAACTGAGATGATAGATGAATTACGATGAAAATCCATAAACAGAATCATGAAAATGAGAGGAATGAGTATAAAGACTTATCTCAAGGCAGGTCTAACCCTAGACCTATTCATGAAGATCCACCTTTATAACCATTTATCTATGTGAAGGGTGTTGGTGAAAAAGGACTTGATGGGCTTCATAAGACCTTTTCAAACAAAGATAGATCACCATAACCTAAGAGAAATATGTCAATGTTATCGAAAGGTAATATGTGTAAGAACCTTGTGAAGACAAGGTTGAGCTATGCAAACTTGATGGAGTTGATGATGATGATTGATGCTACTCAATTTTTGACCCATGTTTTTGATAAATTTTCAGAAAAAAAAAACCAAAAATAGCAAAAAAACAATGAAAACCCTAAAAAATGCATTTTTGATATATTTGCATTATTTTTAGCATTTTCAACGTCATCTCAGAAGAATTTAAATTTTCAAAGGTATTTTGAACGCGTTAATTTTACAATCATTGATTTTCCTTATTAAGTCGACGTTAATATTGCTTGTTTTCAAAAATAAAAAAAAAATCAAAATTGACAAAAAATAAAGAAGTTGAGGGACCAATGTGTTTTGGGGACCAAGTCACTTTGCCTATAAATAGAGGTCACAACACACACAAAAGGGGGGAGAAAAATTTACTAAAGGGATAAATTTTACAGGGGAGAAAATTTTGGGGAGGCATAAGAAAAACCTTAAAGCCATAAAAAAAATCCTAGAAACCTGAACGCTATCATCACTTTCACCAAGCCGCCGCTCTCCCTCTCCAAGCAGGCGACCACCCCCCAGCTTTTTCCCTTTTGCTTCCTCTTCCCCAGCCGCTAACCATTAGAGAACCCTCGTCTCTCCCCAGCCACTCCCCCCTCTCAACACCGGACGGGCCTCCCTCCTCACCAGATCTATTCTCTTCCCCTCATAGACCAGACCACCACAACTCAGCCTCCCTGCTCAACAATCGTTTCCACCTCCAGCTCATAAACCCCCGTCTCCTCGCCCACTAGCAGCCCGAGCACGGCGGTGCCCACAGACTCAGATTGGTCGGCCGCCGATCACCCTTCAACTAGACGATATTCCTTCTCACTCTCCTTCACTTAACAGAACCGAGCCCGTCCCCATCCATTTACACCGACGCGATATAAGCCCAGTCGCCAACCGCCTTTGGTCATACGCCAGCGACCTGAAGCGAAGGAGATGAAGATGTAAACCAAAGAAAGATATGCGGTGAAACAGATTTGAAAAAAAAAGGGTGGAGAAGCAGATCTGAAAAAAGGAGAAAGAACCGGAACTTTGCTTTTGTTTTTTCTTGTTTGCAGGTCACCGCCGACGAGAAAAGGAAGAAGGGAGGAGTCATTCCAGATCCACCCCTCCCCTGGTTTTTTTTCTTGCGGCAATGCATGAACCGACGCGCCGCCAATGGCGGTGGCGCGTGGAGAAGATGCGCCGCCACTATTCAGGCGACCCAAAGGCTTCACAACACTGTTCCTGTGACTTGGGGCTTCCAGCACTGTTCATGATTTTAGTTTGGGCCCTTTTTATTGTAAATTTAAATTGTTTAATGTGTTATTTGTATTGGTTTGAATATTGATTATTTCGTAATATTTAGTCATGGGTGTGTGTGAGTATATTATAGTAAAAAAAAAGTGATGAGTGTCTGTATTTTTTTTATGTATGTTATTGAATTATAAAAATCAAAAGGATAAAAAAAGAATTTAATGTTTTAATTTGTATATGGTCAAGGATCTTAAGGACAAATAAAATCATGTTGTACTTCCCGTGAAAATGCAAGAACATGTTTCTGCATATATTTTGGGATTTAATAGCTGATTTATTAAAGCTTTAAGAATTTGACTAATATTTTAATTTTTTAAATCACATCAAATCACGAAGCAGCTTAACTCAGGTAGGGTGCGCTAGGGGTGCTAATACCTTCCCTAGCCACAACCAGTCCCTTACCTTCGAATCTCTGACAATGACCAGTACATCCGGGTTTCCTAGTAACCCTGAATCGAATACTAGGTGGCGACTCCCAAGAGCAAGCAAACAAACAGAAAATCACCACGGACGCCGCGCGGGGGACGTGCGACAATGATGATTAAGAAAAAGGTTGTGTAGGATTCCTAATGAAACATGTTATTTCATACCCGATACACCGTAAATAATAACTTGTTTAATATGATTAATAATAGTGATAGTTGTGAAAATATTATCGGCAAACATACTGCTGATAAATTGAAATTGTTGTGAGAACCACATCCTGAACCATATAAAATTGAGTAGATTAAAGTAGTAAGAGAAATAAGGGTAACCCAACGATTTAAAGTAACTTTTTTCATTAGAAAGTATAGTGATGAGATTTATTATAACATGGTAGATATTGATGCATGCAATTTAATATTAGATAGACCTTGGCAATATAAAGTAGAAGCTACACATTTTGGTATGGTTAATTTATTTAAAATTAATAAGGATGGCATGAATTATATGCTTGTAATTTTAAAAGAAAACATGGATGCATTTTGTTTTTAGGCTCAACCTGCTTTTCAAAGTGTTTTCATTCGAAAAAAAACATCAAATTGATTTTTTATGTGCTTGTCGATGGTTTTCATGTACTGATGTTAAGAAAAAATTCAAAAAAAAATATTTTGATATATTTTCAATTAAAAAATATTTTTTTTACAAAAGAATCATGAACTACATTATCAAAACACACTTATAAATTAGAGGAGAAGTAGCTTAATGCATCAATTTTTTCAAGTTAATGCTTTAGTCATAGAATCTTATTCCAAACTAACAGAAGGGCCACAATTATCAACAACCTGGAATCACTAAACATGTGGAAAAGCCACAGAAATATTTAGTAGAGGAGAAAATCAAAGGACGGTATGAAGTTAGTGGTTGAGATTAAAAAAAAACTAATAAAAAGGAAGAACAAGTTGTTAGAATTGCTTAAGTGGCTGAAGTTGATATAAAAAAGGACAGAAGTATGGATTTATCATCCAAACCACATGAATCCATGTTGGATCAATCTCCTGAAATTGCTAATTGTCATAACTTAATTTTTGAATAAATAATAAAAAATAAATGGATAAAAATATATTTGAGAATGGGGTTAAAACAACATAAATTCGAAGTTCAGAGATGAAATTATCAGATTTGAGAGTAAATTGGTCAGAAATTGAAGAATTAATAAGTTTGAAAATTTAATTAAAATTTGGATTAGTTTAATGAATGAAATCAGGAGAATTAATAAGTATGCAGACTTAATTAAATTTTGATGTAATTAATTAAATAATTTCAGGGATTTAATTGAAATTAATCCAAGGGGCAAATTAAATTTGTTGATTAAGGGACCCAATTGATACATTTCAAAACATCAGAGACCAAACTACAATTTGTCATTTTCCATGCCAAATGACGTCGTTTTGGATCCTACTATTTATCATCTGTTTGCCAAAGACCGGTTCAACAGGGGAAAATCCAACAGATCATGGCCACTATACCCACGATGCGGCCATGATCTCTTGCCTCCACGATGCCCACCATTTCTGGAGGCAGGGACACCAGACCTTCTGTTACATGCACAACTTAAGCCAAGGGAAGGTGGGTAGATTTAAATTGTTAAAAAGTCGTTATAGTCGTTATAGTCATTGTTAAACGCTTCGTTTCATTAAGTGGCACTATTCCAAATAACTGACTTCAAGCACATGACTTGTGTGTGCTCTCAGGCCAGAATAAAAGGAATTAGTTATAGCCAGTAATCTAAAAGGAATGCTATGTATATATATGGCACAACTGTAACAGAGAAAGGCATTGAAAAACATAATGAATGCATGATGAATGATAATTGCCATTGCCCACATTATTCTCACTGTTATCCTCCCCATCCTCTTTACGTAACAGACTTGCCAAAAGACTGGATTCTATTCCATTAGACTCCCTAGAAATAATGCTTGTATCAACTGGTATCAGAGCTTGCGAACCTTGGACACCAGCCATGCCTCCAGACACCAGAACACAGGATCTAAGGCGTTTGGAGGAGTCACTTGAGTCTGCCAACAAGTAGCATGCAGCCAAATATGAGCAAGTAACCAAGTTATTGGAAGTGTATGGCTAGAAAATGGAAAGCCATGAGGTTAAGTTTGGGGAGATCAAAGACTTGATCAGCGGCTTAACATTTCAGCAAAGCTCTTTTCTGCAAAAGCTGAGCTTGGGAAGAGGTGAACAAATTGCTAACCATGAGCAGCCAGGTTGCTCCAATGGAGCCACCAGGAACAATTGGACCAGAGAAGCAGATCAACATCCTCAACAGGTACACAGACCTAGACGTGATTTTCCTAGTTTCAATGGAGACAATGTCTATTAATGGTTATTCAGGTGTAACCAGTACTTTGAAATCATAAAAATGAATGATTCTGAAAAACTCAAACAAGCATCCTATTACATGGATGACCGAGCTTTGTATTGGCATCAGAATATTGTTAGGCATTGTCCTGATGTCCAATGGAGTGAATATATTGAAGCATTGTGTTGTCGTTTTGGTGGCCAAAAAGACCCTCTAGAGGAACTAAAGGATCTTAAGTAGAAGGCTGATTTAGAAAATTATATACAAGAATTTGATATTCTGTGGAATAGGGCAGAGATGACAGAGAGACAGGCTCTGGTCTTTTTCCTTGGGGGGTTAGAAGTTAAGATTAAGAACATGGTCAAAATGTTTGAACCAAAGACCTTATACCAAGCTTACAACCTAGCTAGGCTACAAGAAAACACAATCAGTCACAGGCAACCCCATCCTTCTTACTCAAAGAACACCTACCAAACTACTGGTATCAACCCACCGAAGCCTTTTATTGCCCCAAACAACACTAAAACCACTCTCTACCACAACAACAACACTGCAAAATCGATTCCCTACCACCAGAAGTCTCCAAGCACACCTGACAGACCTACAAAGACCCTTAGAAATAAGGAGCTGGACGAGAGGAGGGCAAAGGGATTGTGTTTCTGGTGTGATGAGAAATTGATACCCGACCATCGATGCAGAAATAAAAGGGTGTACTCCTTATGTATTTTGGACGATGAGGATTGTTGCTACCCAAATTTTGACCCATGTTTTGATAATTTTTTTAAAAAATAATAAATAAAATAAATAAATAAATAAATAAAGATTTACATGTGGCGAGAACATAGAGCATCAGGGTTAAGGAAGCAATATGTCAAGGAGATAATTACTGAATCATATATAATTACTGCAATATCATAG
>Ga0307515_10024403_pt1 | contig 10537 bp, 7 predicted proteins | sample 17_EM_MG_FD_194513 | JGI IMG/M metagenome (GOLD analysis project Ga0307515, IMG submission 194513) | Populus trichocarpa ectomycorrhiza microbial communities from riparian zone in the Pacific Northwest, United States - 17_EM | ecosystem: Host-associated > Plants > Roots > Unclassified | place...
GCGCAGCGTGAAGCCCACCTTGTCCAGGCCGGTGCCCCGGTGCGCGTCCAGCGGCAGGGATTGACCGTAGAGCTGGGTGCCCTCGTATCCGGCGAGCCGGATCATGTCGCCGGCCCGGCCGACCTCACCGCGTGCCTCGGTGATGGTCTTGCCGTTCTCGGCGGACAACAGCGAGGCGATCGCCTCGGCCCGCTCGTCGACGAGCGCGGCGGCGCGCATCAGGACAGCGTGCCGGGCGTGGGCGGGCGTCTCGCGCCACACCGCCGCCCCGTGTTCGGCGGCGGCGAGGGCCTTGTCGGCGTCGGCGGTGTCGGCGATGGCCGCCTGCCCGACGATGTGGCCGTCGTACGGGGAGCGGACCTCCTCGACCCGTCCGCCGACGCTCGGAACCCAGTCGCCGGCAATGAGGAGATGACCGTCGGTCATGGTGTGGCCTTCCTGTTCAGATGGTGATCCAGCGCTGCTCGGCCGCCGAGCGAAGCGTCGCGTCGACGAGCCGGGCGGCCAGCACCATGTCGGCGATGGTCGCGCCGCCGGGCTTCTGGGTGACGATCGACGCGAGCAGCCGCTGGGCCTCGATCACCTTGAGGTCGTCGAAGCTGAGTGGGATCGCGGTGTCCGGCTGGAACGCCCCGGCCTGCCCGTCGCCCGGCCCGACGCGGTGGGTGGTCCAGGACGCACCCTGATAGTCCTGATCGAGGCACACCTGCAGCTCGCCCATCCGCCGGAAGTCCCAGGCGAGAGCCCCGGTGCTGCCGTGCACTTCGAAACCGTAGGAGTTCTGCTCGCCGACCGACGCCCGGCTGGCCTCCAGGGATCCCTTGGCCCCGGCGGCGAACCGCAGCATGACCAGGACGTGGTCCTCGTTCTCGACCGGCAGCCGCGGGCCGTCCGCGCCGCGCGAGAAGTGCGACGAGGCGCCGACGGCCGGGGGGCGCTGGGCGATGAACGTCGACGTCTCGGCGAGCAGGGCGGTGATCGGGCCGACCACGTACTGGGCGAGGTCGAGGCCGTGCGAAGCGAGGTCGCCGACGACGCCGCTGCCGGCCTGCTCCTGCACGAAACGCCAGGTCAGGGCGCCGTCGGGGTGGGCGCAGTAGTCGCCGAGCAGCTGCACCCGCACATGCCGGACCTCGCCGATCCGGCCGTCCGCGACCAGCTTGCGGGCGACTTCGACGGCGGGAGCGTTGCGGTAGTTGAAGCCGACGGCGGAAGCGACGCCGGCCGCCGCGATCGCATCGGCGATCTCCTGGGTCTCCGCCAGGTTGCGACCGGCGGGTTTCTCGATCCAGACGTGCTTGCCCGCCTTGGCGGCGGCCACCGCCACGTCGCGGTGCAGGAAATTCGGGCCGGCGACACACACCAGGTCGATGTCGTCGTGGCTGACGAGTTCGCTCCAGTCCGCGGCAGTCCAGGAGATGCCGAAGACCTTGCGGGCGTAGTCGAGGCGGCCGTCGTCGGCGGGGTCCGCGACCGCGGCCAGGTGCGGGGTCGCACCCAGATCGCGGTAGTGCTGCAGGACCCGGGTCAGGGCCTTGGCGTGCACCTGACCCATCCAGCCGAAGCCGACAATGCCGACATTTATCCGTTGGGACATAGGGGGTACACCTGCGGCTTTCTGGGGAAGTCAGCGGACCTCGGCTAGACGTACCGGCCGGTGCTCGCGCCAGGAACGGGTGGCGGCCGCGGCGATGAGGGACGCCTCGACGCCGTCGTGGAGGGTGCAGGGCGAGGCCAGGGTGCCGGCCACGACCTCGGTGAAGGCGGCCAGCTCGGCGCGGAAGGCGGCCGCGAAGCGGTCCATGAAGAAGTCCCACGGTGTGCCTGAAGGAAAGGCGACCGACGGATCGGCGGACCGCAGCGGCAGGCGGTCGTCCAGGCCCGCGGCCACGGAATCCTTGCTGCCCAGTACCTCGAGGCGGACGTCGTGGCCACGACCGTTGGAACGGCTGTTGGAGACGACGGCGAGCGTGCCGCCGGTCATGGTGAGGATGGCGGTGGCGGACTCGGCGTCGTCCGCGGCCTCGATGTAGTCGACGCCCTGGTTGGTGCCGGCCGCGTACACCTCGACGACCTCCTGGCCGGTGACGTAGCGGACGGCGTCGAAGTCGTGGATGGCGCAGTCGTTGAAGATGCCGCCGGACCCGCGGAGGTAGGCCGCCGGCGGGGGCGCCGGGTCCAGCGTCGTCGAGCGCACGGTGTGCGCGTACCCCAGGGTGCCGGCGGCCAGGTCCGCCCTGGCCGCCATGTAGGCGGCGTCGAAGCGGCGGGGGAAGCCGATCTGGATCGGGGTGTCGTCACCGGCCAGTTCGTCCCGCAGCGCGACGGCCTCCGCCGCCAACACGGAGACGGGCTTCTCGCAGAAGGTGGGGATCCCGGCCCGGACGCAGGCACGGATGAGCTCGGGGTGGGTAGCGGTCGACGACGCGATGACGACGCCGTCGACGCCGGCGGCCAGCACGTCGGCGGGGTTCGGGGCGACCCGGACACCGAGCCGCTCCCCGAGTCGCCGCGCGAGGTCGGGAACGGCGTCGGTGATGATCAGCTCGTCGACCGCGGCGAGGTCCGTGAGCGTCTGCGCGTGGAACGCGCCGATGCGCCCCACGCCGATGAGTCCGATGCGCATGGCGTCAGTTCTCCTGAGTTGATAGCGGCTACTCGTGGGCGCCCGGGATCGTCTGGTCCCAGTCGATGACGGATCCGGTGACTACGCCGCTTCGGGCGCAGAGCAGGAAGACCACGAAGTCGGCGATCTCGTCGACCTGCCCCAGCTTCCGCATCGGCTGCTGCGCCGCGGCCTTCTCGAGCCAGTCATCGCCGGCGCCGTGGAACCGGCGCTGGGTGGCGTCCTCGCCGTCGGTCTCGGTCCATCCGATGTTGACGCCGTTGATCCGGATCCGGTCGAAGCGGTGGGCGAACGCGGCGTTGCGGGTGAGTCCGACCAGGCCGGACTTCGACGCGACGTACGGCGCCAGGTACGGCTGACCGCCGTGGGCCGACATCGTGATGATGTTGACGATGGAGCCACCCGCGCCCCGGGCGACCATGTCCTTGATCGCGGCCTGCATGAGGAAGAACGGACCGCGCAGGTTGACGGCGATGTGCTCGTCGAAGAGCTCCGGCGTGGTGTCGAGCATCGTGCCGCGGGTGGTGAGGCCGGCACAGTTCACCATGCAGTCGATCCGGCCGAACCGGTCGACCGTCGCCGCGACCGCGGCCTGGCCCTGGCCGACGTCGCCGGCATCGGCGTGGACGTAGAAAACCCGCCGGCCCGGCTGCTTGGCGAGATCGGCCGCGAACCGCTCGCCGACGTCCTTGCGCCGGCCGGTGACCACGACGTCGGCGCCGTTGCGTACCGCGGCGGTGGCGATCGCCGCACCCAGGCCCTGCGTCCCGCCGTTGACGAGGACGACCTTGCCGTCGAGCAAGGCATCGCTGAGCTGAGGCATGGCTGGCTCCCCACGGAGGTTCTGCTGGCGTACCCCCGCGACGGCCGGCCGGGGTGCGAAAGAGGGCGTGTGACCCCTGACACAGAAACCGTAGGCGCCGTCCGCGCGCGCACGGCGGCCGAAACGACTCAAGAACGCCTCACGCCCCCCGCGTTCGTTACCAGCGGCCGGCGGGGAATCGTGGCGGTGCCGGCGGGGTTGGCACCGGGGTGAAGAAGATCGGGTTCCTGTCCTTCGGGCACTGGCGCGACGCCGCCGGCTCCCAGACGCGCACCGCCGCCGACGCGTTGCTGCAGACCATCGAGCTGGCCCAGGCGGCCGAGGAGCTCGGCGTGGACGGCGCGTTCGTCCGCGTGCACCATTTCGAGCGCCAGCTCGCCTCGCCGTTCCCGCTGCTCGCGGCGATCGCCGCGCGGACCCGCCGGATCGAGATCGGCACCGGGGTCGTCGACATGCGCTACGAGAACCCGCTGTATCTGGCCGAGGAGGCGGCGGCCACCGACCTGATCAGCGGCGGCCGGTTGCAGCTCGGGGTGAGCCGGGGATCGCCGGAGACGGTGCTGCGCGGCGCCGAGGCGTTCGGATACCTGCCCGGCGAGGGCGAGACCGCCGCGGACGCCGCCCGGCGCAAGACGGAGGTCTTCCTCGGCGCGATCGCCGGCGGCACGGTCGCCCGCACCGATCCGGCCCGCACCGGCATCAGTGGCGGCCTGGCGATCCAGCCGCAGGCGCCGGGGCTGCGGGACCGGATCTGGTGGGGTGCGGGCACCCGCGCGACGGCGCAGTGGGCCGCCCGGACGGGGATGAACCTGCAGAGTTCAACGCTGCTGTCCGAGGACACCGGCGTGCCGTTCGACCAGCTCCAGGCGGAGCAGATCGAGCAGTACCGGGCGGCCTGGAAGGAACAGGGCTGGGCGCGGGAGCCACGGGTCTCGGTGTCGCGCAGCGTCCTGCCGATCACCGAGGACATCGACCGGGTCTACTTCGGTGGCCAGGAGAACGCGGATCAGGTCGGCCTGCTCGAGGGCGTCCGGTCCCGGTTCGGCCGCACGTACGCGGGCGAGCCGGACCGCATCGCCGCGGAGCTCGCCGCCGACGAGGCCGTCCGGGCGGCGGACACGGTGCTGTTCACCGTGCCCAACCAGCTCGGCGTCGGCTACAACGCGCGGATCCTCGAGACCATCGCCCGGCACATCGCCCCGGCCATCGGCTGGACCCGCAAGCCCTGACTCAGCCCGGCGGCGCGGCCGGCCGCGAGGACACCTGCTCGCGCAGTTCCGCGACGTGGGCGAGGTCGCCCTCCGCCGCGATGATCGCGGCGATCGCACCGGCCAGGTGCTCTCCGTACGCATCCTCGGTGGTGCTCGGGATGCCGTAGGCGCTGCCGCGCAGCGTTCGCAGGCACAGCTCGGCGCCGTCGAGGCGGCCCCACAGGTAGTCGTTCTCGCGGTACTGGGCCTTCAGGAAACCGCCGAAGTGGTGCACGGCCGTGCCTTGCAGCTTCCGGGTCCGGCCGGTCCGGACCCCGTCCAGATAGTGCGCGTCGCGCGGGCTGAACCGGGTGACCCCGATCGTGCTGAACTGGGGAATCGGGGCCAGCGCGATGGTCGGGAAGATGAGGGCGTCCCACAGTGGGAAGGCGATGTAGCGGGACAGCAGTTCCTCCCGCTGGGCGTCGTCCCAGTCCTCGGTGTGCTCGCCGAACGCCGACCACATGCGCTCCAGCGCCTGGGTGAACGTCGGCTGCATCGCCTCGCCGTACGCGCGGGTCAGCGCCCCGATCTGCTCGGTGTACTTGTCGGCGAACTCCCGCGGATCCTCCAGCACCCGGTCGGCGGTCAGCGAGTTCGCGTCGAAGAAGCCGGCGGCCTGGCCGGTCAGCGCGCGCATGCTCCGGGTGCTGGCGGACCGCAGCCCGTCGAGCAGGTCCCAGGCGGCCGTCTTGAGCCCGTTGAGCTGCGCCACCGTCGCCGTGCCGGCCGAGCGGGCCGGCTCGTAGAGCCCGTTCACCCCGGCGAGCAGGAACTGCAGCCGGCGGATCCGGTACGGGACGTCGATCTGGTTGAGCAGGTCGTTGAGCGTCTGGTCGGTGGTGTCCGCCCAGCCGGGCCGGGACCGGCACCAGGCCAGCAGCACCGCGCGGGCGAAGGTGCTGTGGTTGGAGCCGGGCGGGTAGCTGAAGGCGACCGAGATCCGGTCGGCCAGCGCGTCGGCCGCGGCGCCGAGCTTGAGCCGGCAGTAGGTCGGGTAGCTGGGGCCGAGCCGGGTCTGGGCGGCGGCGCGCACGTCGGCGGTGAGCGCGGCGATGTCGTCGCGGTCGAGCCCGTGCAGCCCTTCCTTGCCGGCGGGCAGCGCCTGGTGCACGGCGTTCAGGACGTCGGCCATCTGGCGTTCGGCGATGTCGCCGACCTCGGCGATCCGCAGGTTCAGGTCGCGCAGCCGGATCAGGTCGCTCAGCACCGGCTGGTCGCCGCGGGCCCGGACCAGCGCGGAGATCAGCTCGGCCGGCAGGCCGGGCAGTTCCGGCGGCGCCGGGTCGTTCTCGACCCGCACGGCGAGCGCTCCGCCGGGGTTGGGGTCGATGTAGATCAGCCGGCGGATCACCTCGGTCTCGGCGCGCTTGCGGGCGATCGCCTCGATCGCGAGGTCGAAGGGCTGGTTGTCGAGCACGCCCCCGTCCGCGCACAGGGCCGCGGCGGTGTGCCCCGGGTCGGAGTGCCGCCAGCGCAGCCGGTCCAGGATCGAGCGCGCCATCTCGGCCCGTTGCGCCTGTTCGACCGTCAGCTCGCTGGTGGTGAAGGTGTCGACCGAGACCGGCGGGAACGCCCCGGGGAAGGCCGAGGTGGCCCGCGCGGCGAAGGCGAGGGCCCCGGTGTCGCGCGCGGTGAAGTCGCTGTCGTCCGGCCGCTCGTGGTGGAACCGGATCACCTGGCGGTGGTCGAGGGCGTGCTGGCTCGGGCCGCCACCGCCGGCCGGCACGAGCACGTCGAAGCCGTCCAGGTCGGTCATGGTGACGAACAGGTCGACGCTGTTGCCCGGCGGCACCAGCGTGGCGCCGGCGGTGCCGTCCATCGCCGCGATCGCGTCGAAGAGCCACCCGGACATCTGGTCGCCGTGCAGCGGATAGCGGGGCCGTCCGGTGACCAGCCCGCCCAGCACGCGGGCGGCGGCCAGGCCGGCCTGCGGCCAGAGCCAGCCGGTGCGGGGCGCGACCAGCAGGCGCTTCAGGTCCCCCTGCCGCATCCACAGGTCCCGCAGGGCGTCCTGGGATCCGTCGGTGGCCAGCACCTTGGCGAGGCAGACCGCGTTGATGCCACCCGCGGAGGTGCCGGCCAGGATGTCGATGACCACCGACAGCGGCCGGCCGGCCGCGGCGAGGTCGCGCAGCTCCTCGAAGTAGTCGTGCTCGGTGTCGGTGCCCGCCCGGAACGGGTTCACCGCCACGGCCGGGTCGCCTGCGGCGGCGTCGAAGGCCCTTGAGGCACGGACGAGTTTATGCAGTTCCTTGGTGACGCCGTGCATGTAGATCGCCAGCGAGACGCCGCCGTCGCAGACCAGGGCGAGTCGCAGCTGACGGGTCAGGTCGGGGTGGGTGGACGAAGCCATCGAGGCCTCCAGCCGTAGTCGGAAGCCCGAGTCGGAAGCCCTAGCCGGAGGCCCTAGTCGGAGCCGAACCAGCCCAATATCCGCCCGCCGCCTGACTCCGGCGGCGCAATGCCCTAGATCCGACTGACCGGACCCGGCTCAGTAGACCCAGCGCAGGGCGGCGGCCACGTCGGCCGGGTCGGCGCCCTGGAACCGTTCCGCCTCGGCGCGGCGCACGGCGAGCACGGCGTCGGTGAGCATGTCCCCCAGCGCCGCGCGCAGCGGCTCGGCCGCGGCGAACGCGTCCGTCGCCTCCTCGAGCGTGGTGGGCAGCCGGCGGATGCCCCGGGCGGTCAGCTCGTCGGCGGAGAAGCGGGCCGGGTCGCCGGTGACCGGCGGCGGCAGCCGGCGCTCGTGTCGCAGCCCGTCGAGCGCGGCGGCCACCAGCGCGCCCAGCAGCAGGTACGGATTCGCGGCCAGGTCGAAGCATTTGACCTCGAGGTTGGCCCCGGAGCTCTCGTCGCCCGCGTCGCCGGTCACCAGGCGCAGGGCGGCCTCCCGGGTCTCGTGCCCCCAGCAGGCGAACGCCCCCGCCCAGTGCGACGGCACCAGCCGCAGATAGCTGGCGACCGACGGCGCGCCGATCCCGAGCAGGGCCGGCAGCAGCTCCAGGATGCCGGCCGCCATGGCCTCGGCCTCGGCGGTCAGGCCGTACGGGCCGTCGCCGCCGGAGAACAGGTTGCGACCGGAGCGCCGGGCGGACAGGTGCACGTGGCCGCCGTTGCCGACGTGCCCGGGCAGCACCGACGGGGCGAACGAGGTCCGCAGCCCGTGGCGCTGGGAGACGGCGCGGATCGTCTGGCGCACCAGGACGCTGTCGTCGGCCGCGGCGACCGGGTCCTGCGCCGCGACCGAGACCTCGAACTGGCCGTCCGAATACTCCGGATGCAGCTGGTCGACCGCGATGCCCTGATCCTCGAGGGCGGCCAGGACGTCGCGGGCGTAGTCGCTCAGCTCGATCAGCCGGGTCATCCCGTACGCGGGGCCGGTGCACGCCGGCACGAACTCGCCGGGGCCGCCGCGGCTGAGCGCCCACTCCACCTCGACGGCCATCGTGAAGGTGAGCCCGGCCGCCGCGGCGCGGTCGACCATCGCGCGCGCGAAGCCCCGCTGGCAGGCGGCCCAGACATCGCCGGCCTGGGTGTAGCGGTCCACCGGCGCCCAGGCCCAGCCCGGCTGGGCGGCCAGCACGACCAGCCGGTCGAGATCCGGCACCAGGCGCAGGTCGCCGTCCGGGCCGCCGAGCTGGGCCGTGCTCGTGATCGCGTCGTTGGAGAGGAAGACGTCGAACACCGTGGACATGCCGACGCCCCAGCGCGCCGCGCGAGCCAGCCGGGCCACCGGCACCGTCTTGATCCGGGTGATCCCGGCGGTATCCACATAGGACAACACCACGCCGCGTACGCCGTCCGCGCGCAGCTTTGCGGCGATCTGCTCGGCGCGGGCGGCCTGTTCCTGCGGGTCGCGGGGCATCCCGTCACCGAACACTGTGGACTCCTGAACCGTCGACCCCGGACTGCGACAGGCCTGCCTCGGCGGTCAGCCGGCGCCCGGCACGCCGAGCCGTTGCCGGCCGGACGACGACGAAGACGACCGCGGAAAGCAACCATACCGCGCATACCACCGGGAACCAGGCCGCCGCGCCGGTCGGATACGGCAACACATTGCGGTACAGCGTGTAGCCGATGACCAGCAGGGCGAGCACCGGGATGACGATCTCGGCCCACGGTGCCAGCCGCCGGCCGCCGAAGAACAGCAACCGCATGGCGCCGACGATGGTGAGCGCATACGCGACCAGCAGAATGAGCGTGCCGATCGTGCCGGACCAGAGGAAGACGTCGAACGGCTTGGCGCCGAAGACGAGCGCGTCCACCGCGATGATCACGTACATCGCCGCCACCACGGCCGTGGCCGCGAAGTGCGGGGTGCCGCGGCGCGCGGAGACCGTGGCCAGTCGCGCCGGGCCGACCCCGTCGCGACTGAACGCGTAGGCCAGCCGCGAGGCGCCGACCGCGCAGGCCAGCGCGCACCCGAACGCGCTGATCGCCGCGCCGATCGTGATCAGGTCGCCGACCCAGGCGCCGATGTAGGTGCTGCCCAGATCGCCGAGCAGCGACCCGGAACCGGCGAACGCGGCGACCCCGGCGGTGTCGGTGCCGAAGCCCATCATCTCGATCGCCGTGACGGTGACGAAGTAGATCCCGCCGAAGATCGCGGTGCCGAGGATCGCCCGGGGAATGTCGCGGCGGGGGTGGCGCGCCTCCTCCCCCAGCGTCGCCGCGGCCTCGAAGCCGGCGAACGACAGGAAGCCGAAGACCACGCCGAGGAACAGGGTGGACGTCTGCGTTCCGCTCGGCACGCTGAACACGTCCAGGGTGAACGTGCGCCCGCCCGGTGCGCCGCCGGTGAGCAGCTTGACCAGGACGACCGCGCTCACGATGAGGATCAGCACCACGGTCGCGGCCTCGACGCTGAGCAGGATCCGGGTGCCCGCGCGGACCGGCGTCACGGTCAGTGCGAAGACGCCGAGCAGGGCGAGCGCGCCGAGCAGGAACGGTGCCCAGGACGGCGGGTGCGCCCAGACGCCGATCTCGGCCAGGAAGGACGAGCCGAAGATGCCCGCGGCCATCGAGGTGACCACGCCATAGAACGTGTACGTGCCCAGCAGCGCCCAGCCCGCGACCAGTCCGGCGCGGGCGCCGAGGGTGGCGCCGACGAAGCCGTACACCGAGCCGGCGTGGTGGAAATGCTGGCACAGGCGCACGAACGCGTACGCCACCAGCAGCACACCCACCGTCGCGAGGGCGAACGCCAGCGGCACGGCGCGGCCGACCGAACCGGCCGTGGCCTGCGGATTGATGTTGGCGGCCATCGACGGCGCCATCAGCGCCACCGAGATACCGATCGCTTCCCAGATGTTCAGGCCCCGCCGCAGGGCGGGACGCGGTCCCCTGTGCTCGGTCTGCATGGCGTCTCCCCGGAGAGTCTCACCTCCAGCAAAGAACGACCGGCCGCAACAATCAAGAGCCGGGCGCCACGCCGTAGACCCGTTCGGCGTTGCCGGCCGCGACCAGCCGGGCCACCCGTCGCGCGTCCGGCGCCGACCACAGCCCCGCGCCGACCCACTCCCCGGCCACCTCGTCGAAGGCCCGCCGGAACAGCACCGAGCCGAGATAGTGCAGCTCGGCGAGGCCGAACGCGTCGGAGGAATAGAGCACCTTGTGGAACGGCGCGAGCTCCAGCGACTCGGCGACCACCGCGGCCGCGCGGGCACCGACGAAGTTCACCGCCAGCCCGACGTCGAGGTAGACGTGCGGGAAGACGTGGGCGAGATAGCCGGCCTGACGGTGGAACGGGTAGCAGTGCAGCAGCAGGATGGCGACGCCCCGGTCGCGCACCGCCCGCAGGAAGCCGGTCATCCGGGTGGGATCGCAGCGGCTCAG
>Ga0307515_10024404_pt1 | contig 10537 bp, 9 predicted proteins | sample 17_EM_MG_FD_194513 | JGI IMG/M metagenome (GOLD analysis project Ga0307515, IMG submission 194513) | Populus trichocarpa ectomycorrhiza microbial communities from riparian zone in the Pacific Northwest, United States - 17_EM | ecosystem: Host-associated > Plants > Roots > Unclassified | place...
TAATAGAGCTTGTTGAGCTGCGCTGCCGACGAGGAAAGCCGGGGCTGCTGGAAGACATAGGCTTCGTTGGTCGATGCCTTCTGCGTGTCGGACATCGGCAAATCGCCGGCAGCCAGCGTTCCATCGGCCTGAAAGTTGAAGGCGGCAGCCAGCGGCGCATAGTCCGGCGCATTGGTGATGGCAGCCTGATACTGCGTGATCAGCTTGCTGGCCGTGCTGCTGGTGTCTGCCAAATCCGCAGGAGTGGCGGTGGCCTGGATATTGGCGATCTTGTCCTGCAAGCTCTGCTTGTAGCTCGCCGCCGCCGTATTCACATAGCTGTTCGGGTCGCTGACATCGCTGGTGACGACATCCTTGAAATGCTGATAGGAGACATAACGGGGATCGAAGCCGAACGCGGTCAGCACGTAATTCTTAAGCTTGTCGTTCTGCCAGAGCTGGTCGACCGTGGTCACCTTGTCGATGGCTACGTTAAAATAACGCGTGTCCTCTTCGACTGCCTCACTCTGGTTGGCGATGCTCTGCGTGTAGAGGCCGATCAGCGAATCTTCCTGTGCGTCGCTTTGGACCACCTCGGTCGATTGCGAAAAACTGAAGGCCATCGCGAAATTGCGGTAGCGCTCGTCCGTCAGCATATTGGCGTAGCTGCTGTCGTCGCTGAGGTCGCTCTCCATGACCTTGCGCATGAAGGCCTTGGCATACGTCATGTCTTCCAGCCCATGCGCCTTCATGGCATAGGCATAGAGCCGGTAGTCGTCGAGGAACTCGTCGATCGAGGTGACGTTGCCGATATTGGCCTTGTAATACTCGGTTTCGCGGGCAACCTGCACCTGCTGCGACGTGCGCTGAAGGCTCGTCTTCATATCGCGGGTGATGAGATTGTAGTCGATAAATGTGGAAACCATTGCCGCTCTGCCGATCGCCTGAAATTGCCTGACGGATGCCATCCTGATGGACGCAATGCCGCGCAGCGCGGCCATGATCACCGGCACCATCGCCTTTCAGCCTTGTGCGTGGCTTTTCCTTGAACCCGCGCCGCCCGATCGCCGCTTGAGCAAAATGCCGCCGATTTTCTTCAGGTTTGGGAAACCCTGCCGCGTTGGTCTTTGCTAACCATCAGGAAATGCAAAGTTTTTTAACCGCGATTTTTAAGTCGTCTCAAACGGCCACCGCCTATCCTTGGGTCATAGAGGACGAAAAGTCCCAAAGAGAAGACCGGGAACCGGCTCTCAAGGAAAACAAGGGCGATTGAAATGCTGAAGACACTTTCTCAACCGGCTTGGGTCGAAACCACGCTGCGACTGGATCCGAAACGCTTCCCCCAGCAGGCGACCTACAGCTTGCACGGACAGTCGAGCAATGTCACCATCAGTCTGGATGAGCGTGGAGCCGTGTTGCGCAAGGTTCTGCCGTCCAGCGGACTGCCCCTGTCGATCGCGCTGCCTGCACGCGCCTTCAAGGGTGTCGCGGCCCGTGCCATCGACCATGGAGACGGAGAAGTGACCGTGACGCTCGAACTTCATCACGACGACCCGGAGCTCTGCATCCCGCTCCTGGTCGCCCATGATCTTTCCGATATCGCCGCCGACTGGCGCACGTGGTCGGAAGCTTACCGTATCCCGATGATGATGGTCGAGGCCGACGGTGTTGCCCGGCCGCTGGAAGATCATCTCGGCGAAGTGCGCACCCGCGATATCAAGCCGCGCCGCCGCCATTCGCTTTTCAACGATCGCCGCCCGCGCTTCCTGATGCGCCGCTCAACCGGCAATCTCGGCGTCAACATGAAGATCGACGGCCGCGAAATCATCGCCCGCAACTGATTTTCGACATAATCTCCAAGCGTTCCTCCAGTGCAAAAGACCGGCCGTCCCTGCGGTCGGTTTTTTGTTTTTTGTTTTCAAATGGATATCAAGCCTTTGGAAAACCTTGAGAATGCCTTCTTGACGCCACAGGCGGCCTGCATCTTGCCGGCACGAGAAGGAGACATTCCATGCGCGCATTCATCCTCGCGGCCATCGCCGCCTTTTCCGCCCGCTTCGGCAAGACGAAGAAGAACCGCGATCAGGAATTGAGCTGGGCTTGATTCATGAATCGTACGGCGACCGTGCGCGATAAACGCGCGGCGTGTTGAAGGTTTGCTGCGGTGGACCACTGCCCTCCGGCCATCCGGAGGGCCTTTTTATGCCAGCCGGACCAGAAGAGCCGCGCAAAGCCCTGCAAAGACGATCAGTCCGACGATGTGGTTGAACTTGAACAAAGCCAGGCACTGCTTGGCATCGTGAATGTCGAGTACAAGGATCTGGTAGAACAGCATGACGGCCGCGACGAGAAGGCCCGCATAGGCGAGTAACCCTGCCCCGGCGATCACGAACGAGACGAACATCAGCAGTACCGTCAGGCCATAGAGGCCGAACAGCCAGGGACGCGGGCGCTCGCCGAACCGCCGTGCCGTCGAGCGTACGCCGATCAGTTCGTCGTCTTCCTTGTCCTGATAGGCATAGATCGTGTCGTAGCCGATCGTCCAGGCAATGGCTGCGAGATAGAGAACGATCGAGGCCAACCCCACATTCCCGAACTCGGCCGACCACCCCATCACCGCGCCCCAGGAAAAGGCAAGGCCGAGGAAGAACTGCGGCCAGTCGGTAAACCGCTTGGCAAAGGGATAGACGGCGACAAACACCAGCGAGAAGACGCCGAGGAAGATCGAAAAACCGTTGAACTGCAACAGCACGACCAGACCGGCGAGCGCCTGCAGCACCGTGAAGATCTTCGCCTGGCGCCGCGTCACACGGCCCGACGGCAGCGGCCGCGACCGGGTGCGCGCCACGGCCATGTCGATGTCGTGGTCGACGATATCGTTATAGGTGCAGCCGGCGCCGCGCATGGCGACAGCACCGATGAAGAACAGCAGCAGGTGAAAGGCAAAACGGGCGAGCGAAAACGTTCCGAGCGCCGCCGCCGCATTGGCCGCCAGCGCCGCCGACCAGAAGCAGGGCCACATCAGCAGCCGCCAGCCGATCGGTCGGTCCCAGCGGGCAAGCTGCGCATAGGGCCAGAGCGACCTCGGCAGGACGCGGTAGACCCAATTGTTGGACGGCGCATCGTGGACGCGCCCGGAATCGGCTTGATCGGTGCTCATGCCATTTGTTTGCAACTGCCGGCGGTTGCGGTCAAGCGATCAGGCTCAAGAGGCCGAACTCAATCCAGTGTGAAATCGAAGCGGTAGGTCGCGGAAAGCCCGACCAGGAACTGGTTGCGGCTGCCGCCTTCGTTGACGATGCTCGAATCCGCCGCCGGGCCCATCAGCCGCTTGTATTCGGCAAAGGCGCTGGTTTCGAGCTTTTCGGTCGCCTGCCAGGTGATGGCGGCACCGGCGCCGACGGAGTTCAGGCCGCCGGACGGCGTGTATTTCGAATAACCCGACTTTGCCGCCTCCGATGAACTGACGCCGTAATAGGCATCGAAGTAATCGCTGGTCGCCGCCGACAGGCGCGGTCCGGCAGACAGGCGCACGTTGTCGCTGACATCGACGAAACCATCCGCTGCGACATCGGCGACAAGGCCGTGATGGCTGCGGATGCCCTGGCGCAGCTCGGCGCGGATGCGCAGCCAGTCGGTCGGATAGACCTCGGCAAAGCCGCCGAGTTCGCCGCCGAAGCGGACGGGATCGAGGCCCTTGAGATCGGACGAGGTGTCCTCGTCACGCTCGAAGATCAGCTTGCCGACGACGCCGGCGCGAAAGGCACCCTTGTCGACGAAGGCAAAGGCCGGATTGTCGTTGCGCGAGGAAAACCGCACGGTGCTGCCGGCCCGTCCAAGCGAAATCAGCGGCGCGGCCTGGAACAGGCGATCGGATGCGCCGTCATATTTCGGACCGAGGAAGCCCGTGGCGCCGACCTTCAGATACCAGTCTCCGGACCAGAAATACTGGCCGTCCTGCGCGTGGGCGGAGGAAGAGAGGGCAATGAAAACACCAACGGAAAGGGCAAGGGCGGATCGGCGGGACAAGGCGGAACTCCGGATACAAAGCCCCGCGATGACCGGGCGCCGGCGCAAGAAGCCGGCAACGGAGGACGGGGCAAAACTGAAATGGCTCGTTTCGAACGCGCTTATAGGCCTTAGCTCACTACCATCGCGTTAACCAGAAGCCTTCAGCGTTTCTTTTCCATATGAGCGCAATCGAAAACCGGAAAACTCATTGATGACAGGGCAATGGGCAAACGCCCGATGCATGCAGCCATTTCAACATGACCACGGCGGTGTGAAAATCGGCTTCTTCCAGGTCTGGCTTGGCCACCAAGGCAGACGATTGCAGCGAACGGCTTTTATGTGCTACCGCTAAAAATCGGTTTTCCCGCTGCTTTTCATTGTCATTTCCAGCCTGTTGCATTGGTAAACAAGCATGCGCTTCTCGCTCCGGGTCGCCCCGCCGAAGATCATTGAGACACGTGGCGACGGCGTTTTTGAGCCGGCCAGACCGGAACCATTCATCGGCCCCCCGCGGGACTATTTGAAGATGTTTCTGCTTGCGCGGAAGGACTATCTCAGTGTCTTTCGCAGCGGTGATTACCGCAGCCGCGTTTCCCAGATGCGCGGGTTCGGGCGGCAGCTCGTCCTGGTCAATGTGCCGGAGCAAGTCAAATATGTCCTCGCGACGCGCCACGACAACTTCGAGCGAAAGAGTCCGGCAATGCGCCGGGCACTGGAATATCTTCTCGGCGACGGACTCTTCATCTCCGATGGCGAAACGTGGAAGCGTCGGCGCCCGCTTGTCTCCGACATTGTCCACAAGAGCCGCCTACCGCAATTTGCCGGACATATGGAGGCGGTAACGCTCGACCTCGTACAGCGCTGGCAGGGGTTGCCGCCGGACACTGTCATCGACGCCCTCGCGGAAATGGGAGGCCTCACCGCCGAGATCATTGCGCGTGCCGTCTTCGGCGACGACATCGGCCCGGACGACGCCGGCGAAGTGGTCGCCGGCTTCACCAGCTTCCAGAGCCTCGTCGACAACCTCAATCTCGCCTATGTTGCCGGTTTCGACAACGGCATTCCTCTTTTGAAGACGCCGCGCCTCAGACGGGCCATTTGGCGGGTTCGCCGCGTGATCGACCGGATCGCCACCAACCATCTCGAAGGGCGCAGCCACGACGGCTCCATGCTGGACCTGCTTGTCCGTCGCCAGCAGAAGAACCCCGAACTCGGCCTCGACCGCGATGCGCTGCGCAACGAGGCCGCCACCATCTTCATGGCCGGGCAGGAGACAGCCGCCGCGACGCTCACATGGGCCTGGTATCTCCTCGCCAACGCCCCCTGGAGCGAAGCTGCGCTGCACGAGGAGATCGAGCGCGTCTGCGGTCGCAGGCCGCCGACCCTCGACGATGTGCCGAAGCTCGAATACTGCCGCGCGGTGGTCGAAGAAACACTGCGGCTCTACCCGCCGGTACCCGTTCTTGGGCGCCAAGCGCGGGAGGCGGACCGGATCGGCAGCATCGATGTCCTACCGGCGGCCATCATCACCATCTCGCCCTGGTTGCTGCACCGCAATCCGGACATCTGGACCCGACCGCATCATTTCGTGCCCGAACGATTCCTCGGCGGGTGGCGCCCGGTGCCCTATTCGTACATTCCTTTCGCCAGCGGGCCGCGCATCTGCGCCGGCTTGCAGTTCGGCCTCACGGAAACAATCCTGTGTCTCGCGATCCTCGCGCAGCGCTTCACCGTGCGGGTCGCGCCGGGCGCCACGGTGCGGCCAGCCTCCCGGCTGACGCTCAGGCCGCAGAATGGATTGCCCGTGACGATCCACCCCAGATGAGCCGGCACATGCGGACGAAAACCAGCGATCCCAAGCTTGTCACCCGCAAGGCCTTCGTCTGGCAAGAGGAAGCGCCGCCGCGGCTCGCCGATCTCGTGGCCGGCGGCGAGGCGCGCCGACGGTTCCTTCGCTACTGGGTTCGCGACCAGCTCAGCGATCTGCCGAAGATGCTGAGCTATCATATGCTCAAACTGCTTCCGACCGGCATAGCCTCGGAACTCGGGGCATTGCACTACCAGGCGATCAGACGCTTCTATCCGGCACACAACGCCCGCATTGACGCCAACGCTGCCCGTATTCGCCCGGACCTCGATCCCGCCGCCGTCACCCGCCTCAACTGGCGCAACAAGGGGCGACTGATGGCCGAATTCTCGGTGCTGCCGAGAGTCGAACCGGCAGGCCGAATCCGGATCGAAGGGGCCGAAAATCTCGCCCGCGCCCGCACGGAGGGACCCGTCATCATCCTCGGCCTGCATCTGAGCAACTGGGAACTGCTGTTCTCTGTGTTGCAGCGGATGTCTGTGCCGTTCGCCCTCTTTTACATGCCGCCGGAAAGCCGCGCAGAACACCGCATAGCCCGCAAGGTAAGACAGAGCATCGGCGCAACGCTGCTGCCGCCCGGCGTCAGTGGCGTGCGCCCGGCGATGAGATTGCTCGGCAACCACGACGGCGTCGTCATGTTGTTTGGCGACGAAGGTTTCGACGGGCGGATCATGGCGCCCTTCTTCGGGCGTCCGACCCATCTTTCCGGCAATCTCGCCGTCGCGGTTCGTCTCGCGCGTCACTCGGGAGCGCTGATCGTACCCGCCTATGTGACACGACGCAGGGGAGCGCACTTCACCTGCCGCTGGCTCGCACCGATACGGCCTGCCGAAACCGACGACCCCGGTGCCGCCCTTGCCGGCGATGTCGAGCGGCTCAACGCCGTGATCGAGCCGATCATCCGGCGGCACATTGGGCAATGGCACTTCCTCGACCACGAGCTCTGACCTTTCAGATGTGTTTCAGAGCCGAATTGAAATACAGCCTCGTCAGGCCGCGCGCGATTTGAGGTAGGTGCTCGGCGAACTGCCGAGCATCCGGCGGAACATGGTGGTAAAGGCCGCAATATTCTCATAGCCCGCATCGAGCGCGACATTGGTGATCGGCTCGCCTTCGGCGAGCCGCGGCAGCGAGGCGAAGATGCAGGCCTGCTGCCGCCAGGTGACGAAGCTGACGCCGGTCTCGACGCGAAACAGCCGGGTGAAGGAGCGCCGGCTCATGCCGAGTTCGCGCGCCCAATCGTCGATCCCGGCATTGGCATCGGGCGATTTCAGGAAATGGCGGCAGAGACGGCCGAGCCGCGCATCGCCCGGAAACGGCAGGCCGAGCGGCCGTTCCGGCAGTTGGCCGATCTCGTCCAGCAACAGCTCCATGATCAGGCGTTTGCGCCGCGGGGCCAGCGGTTTTTCGTCCGACTGCACCAGTTCCTCGATCAGGCTGCCGGCAAGCGGCGTGATTTCGAGTACACGCGGTACATCGGAGACGACGATCGACGAACTGACATAGATGGAATGCATCCGCACGTCGCTGATCATCTCGCTAAAATGTTCAAGACCCGCCGGAATGAGCAAGCCGTGACCCGGCGGTATCATCCAGCGGCCTCCGGCGGTGCTGACCAGCACGACACCGTGGCGGGCGCACCAGAGCTGCGTTTTGGTGTGGCTGTGCAGCGGCCCTCGAAAGCCCGAAGGATAGATGCGGCCAAGCGCAAGGACGGGCTCTTCGCCGCTTTCAATCCAGGAAAGACTTTCGAAATGCTGGTCGTCGCCCTGGCTATCCTGTCCGGTGAGATCGATTGTCCGCATTTGGCCCACTCTCGAAAGAATGCGACCACAGCACAAAAGCAGGCCAGGTTCAAGCGATGTAGAGACAGCATATATCCAAAAATACGACATTCGACGGGCGAGGAAGACAGCATGGCAACGGTATCATCGGGCGCACCGGTCAGCGCGGAGAAGACGGCAGTTTCCGTCATTGTCGCGGTCAGCTTCTGCCACATGCTGAACGACATCATGCAATCGCTGCTGACTTCGCTCTATCCACTGCTGAAAGCCAACTACGCGCTCGATTTCGTGCAGATCGGTCTCCTGACCTTCGCGTTTCAGGTGACCGCATCGCTGCTGCAGCCCGCAGTCGGCGTCGTCACCGACCGCTGGCCGATGCCGTTTTCGCTGCCGGCAGCCATGCTGTCGACCTGCGCCGGGCTGATCACCCTTGCCAATGCCCATCACTTCTACGTTCTGGTCGCGGGCGCCTGCCTGATCGGCATCGGCTCGGCCATCTTCCATCCGGAAGCGTCGCGCGTCGCGCGTCTTGCCTCCGGCGGACGACACGGCCTCGCCCAGTCTCTGTTCCAGGTTGGCGGCAATACCGGCACGGCGATCGGGCCGCTGCTGGCAGCGTTCATCGTCATTCCGCAGGGCCAAAGCAGCCTCAGCTGGTTCTCGGTCATCGCGCTGGCGGGCTTCATGGTGCTGTCCTGGGTCAGCGTCTGGTACACCCGTCACCGCCGCAGTTCGGCCGGCCGCAAGGCTGTCAGCCGCACCCTGCCTTTGCCGCGCAACCAGGTGATCTGGACGCTGATCGTTCTCGTCATCCTGACGGCAACGAAGAACGCCTATCTCTCCAGCCTTTCCAGCTATTTCACCTTCTTCACCATCGAGAAATTCGGTCTCGGCGTTCAGGATGCGCAACTGCTGCTGTTCCTGTTCCTCGGTGCGTCCGCCGCCGGCGTGATCTTCGGTGGACCGATCGGCGACCGTTATGGCGCCCGCTTCGTCATCTGGTTCTCGATCCTCGGCGTCATCCCGTTCGCGCTGCTGCTGCCCTATGCCAACCTGTTCTGGACAGCGGCGCTGGTGATCCTGATCGGCTTCATCTTTTCCTCGGCGTTCTCGGCCATCGTGGTCTTTGCACAGGAGCTGGTGCCCGGCCGCGTCGGCCTGATCGCCGGCATGTTTTTCGGCTTCGCCTTCGGCTTCGGCGGCATCGGCGCCGCTGTACTCGGCATCTTCGCCGACCGCGACGGCATCGAGTTCGTCTATACGATCTGCTCCTACATGCCGCTGCTCGGTCTGCTGACCATCTTCCTGCCAAAGCTTCCGAGCCACCGGTAATACCAAATCTCGATGACACGCATCGCCGCAATCGCAAAATGCCCGAAATACCGCAGGTGACCGGGCAGCTTGCGCTGCGATTTCGGTGCCCCTTCCGGCTTTTCAACCCGACTGCAACCCGGTGCATCCCCTTGTAAGTATTCATCAAGCATTGCGCGCTAAGGTCGCTCGGGGGACTATCGGGGTGAATTTCGATGCGCAAGACGTTTATAGCCGTTTCTGCCGCGCTCGCTGCGTCGGCCGTTGCTTCGCCCGGCCATGCAGAGACGCTGAATCTGTTGATCTGGGAATCCTATATCGACCAGAACATCCTCGATCGCTGGACGGAAAAGACCGGCGTTACCGTCAATCAAATCTATTACGACAGCGGCGATGCGCGCGACGAGGTGCTTTCGGATCCGAGCAGCAATATCGATCTTGCCGTCATCGGCGAGAACGGTGCCGATCTCTTCGGAAAGCGCGGAATTCTTGAGCCGTTGACCGAGACGAATGTTCCTTCGCTGAAAGACTACAAGCCTGATTGGAAAGCGCGCTGCGCCGGCTATGCCATGCCCTATCTCTGGGGCACGATGGGGATCGTCTACCGGTCCGACATGGTCAAGACGACGCCCACCTCCTGGAACGACCTGATGTCGCCGGCGCCTGAGCTGAAGAAGCATATCGCCATGTATGACGATCACAATGAGGCCTTCATCGCGCCGCTGGTCCTGCTTGGCAAATCGATCAACGCCAACGACAACGAGACGCTCAAAGCCGCCTTCGACGTCATGAAGAAGCAGGCGCCTTTCGTGCTGACCTACGACTATGTGATCACCTCGATCCAGAGTCCTGAAAACGGCAAGAACATCTACATGGCGCTGGCCTATAGCGGCGACCAGCATGTGCTCAACGACAAGGCAGGCACGCCCGGCGTCTGGCGCTATGCGGTGCCGAAGGAAGGTACGCTCTCCTGGCTCGACTGCATGGCGGTCACCGCCGCTTCGCCGCGCAAGGGGCTTGCGCTACAGCTGCTTGATTTCATCGGTTCGGCGGACAATGCAGCGGCCAACGCCGAAGCGCTGACGATGCCGACCGCCAACGAGAAGGCGCTTGATCTCATTCCGGCCGAGATGCGTTCCAACGAAGAGATATACCCGCCCGCCGAAATTCTGGCGAAAAGCGAGTACCAGAAGGAACTCTCCGTCCAGTCGATCCAGACGCGCCGGCGCATCATCAGCTCGATGGCAAATTTCCAGTGACGCTCGGCAAACGCGCTTTCTTCCTGATCTTTCCGGTCGTGCTGGCGGGCTATCTGCTGGCCGCGCTCTCCGTCTATTTCGCACAGGGGCATTCCGTGCTGGCGCTGGAGCGCGCGCGGCTTTCGCAGCAGCTCGACCATCTGGCAGCGCTTTTCCGCAACGAGGTCAACCAGAGCCGCAGCTTCCTTTACTCGATCCTCGAAGGCAACGCGGTCCGCCTGTTCGTCTCGGAGAGCGATCAGACTTACCGCGACAATGCGCTGGCCCTCCGGCTGCAGCAGAGCATCCGGTCGTTGTCCGACGATCCGAAGATGTTCATCTCCTTT
>Ga0307515_10024405_pt1 | contig 10537 bp, 2 predicted proteins | sample 17_EM_MG_FD_194513 | JGI IMG/M metagenome (GOLD analysis project Ga0307515, IMG submission 194513) | Populus trichocarpa ectomycorrhiza microbial communities from riparian zone in the Pacific Northwest, United States - 17_EM | ecosystem: Host-associated > Plants > Roots > Unclassified | place...
ATACTAGAATATAAAGTAGTAGTTCTACTAGTAGACTTATATATTAATATAACTACTATATAGAGAATAGTTATAGTATAAGGCTACCTAGTAAAAGAAAATATATACTAAATACTAAAATATATATAAGGAATAAGACGTATATAAGAAGCGAGGGCCCCTTAAAAAGGTAATACACCTAAGTATACTGGCTAGGAAGCCCTCTACCTATAAGTAATAAAGAGAGAAAAGAAAATATAGAAACTATTAGCTTACTAGGCGGAGACCTAACGCTATACTAGTAAAGTACTACTATAGTAATAGAGGATAAGAGACTATTAGTATAGATAGAGGTCTACTATACTTATCGCAAGATAGGTAGACCTTAAATAGAAGCGATAATAGAAGGAGGTAGCGAAAATATAAGACGTAGCTATATAGAATACCCTATAGTTAATACTAATACTCCCCCTCTATAAAGGACTAATAAAGGTAAAATCTATAGCCGCCTTCCTACTATAGATAGAGATTTTAAGCCTAAATATATAGCTAGTAAGTATCTATATTTTAAATACTATACCTTAATACACTTATAGATAGCCTATTTAGTTAGTATACTATATATTACTTTTTTATAGCTACTGCTTAGTAAGGTACTAGCTATTTACTAGCGTAGATATAAATAATATTACTTAAATACTCTCTATAAGTAGAGGCCTATAAGTAATAGTAAAATAGCTTATAGCCTAAGGAGTTCTTTAATAGTTCTAAATAGTATATAAGATCTAATAGGAGAACACTAAAGGATACGCCCTTTTCTAGCCCCTTAAAGACTAAATACCCCTACCTAGTTATAGGTAGTACGCTAGCAAATTACTAGATACTTTTACTACCCCCCTAGATCTTCTAATATACCTAAAGATATAAAAATATATTATTTTAGTAAAGGTAAAATATATAAAACTAGCTAAAGGGAAATACTTGGGGTTTTCCCCTTATAGTGCCTTTTCCTATATATATTAAGGTAAGGTATTTAGAATATAGATACTTACTAGCTATATATTTAGGCCTAGAACCTCTATCTATAGTAGAAAGGCAACTATAGGGTATTCTATATAGCTGCGCCTTATATTTTCGCTACCTCCTATTATTACTTCTATTTAAAATCTGCCTATCTTATAATTAATATAGTAGATCTCTATCTATATTAGTAACCTCCTATCCTCTATTACTATTATAGCACTCTACTAGTATAGCGCTAGGTCTCCGCCTAGTAAGCTAGTAATTCCTATATTTCCTTTTCTCTCTTTACTACTTATATATTACGGGACTCAGTTAATTAAGGCACGAGCGCCGTAAAGAATGTATGCAAGCCTATACAATTAGATTGTCTATTAACGAGGATATTAAGCTAAGGAGTAGAAGGTGGAGGAAAGGACGTCTATATGTGTGCGCTAAGTCTTAAGCAAGCCCCTAACTAGATCTGTTACGGGTGCCGTAACATATAGGTAGTGGGCTTTTTAGCTAGTATATTTAGGCGTATCGCCCCTTTAAAGGGCTATCGCTTTATATATATATCTTATTCCTTATATATATTTTCTTCTACTAAGTAGCCTTATACTATAACTGCTCTCTATATAGTAGTTAAGTTAATATATAAGTCTAGTAATAAAATTACTACTTTACGTTCTAGTACGGCGTGTAGTATTCTTCTATAGGCCCCTATAGTTTTATATAGGTACTAGTTTTATTACTTAGCTAGTAGCGCTAGGGAGCTTTTTACTAGTACCTTACTACCTAGTCTTAAGCCTTAGATCTAGGAGCCGTATAGTATTATTAGCCTTACTACTACTATATATAGTAGGCGTATATATTTAAAAGAGGGTCCCTATATTAAGGTAGTAATTTATAATACTACCAAAAATACTACTACTCCTTTATAAGTTGCCTATATAATATACTTATTCTAGTTTAACCTAAAGTCTACCTAAACCCTTAGGACTTTAAGGGTAGCTTCTAGTTTTACTTTATAGCTCTAGATATTTACTATTAAAGCTAGGTTACTACTTACCTTTTTTTCTTTTATAAAGTAAATAAGCTAGTATTTATCTAGTACGAATTTAGCGCTATATTATTTTACCTATATAATATACCTATTATACGCCTAGTTTAGCCTAGTATAGGTTTCTACTACTATATTTCCCTATATAATTAGATTTATATTATCTATAAATCTTAGGGCTATTATATTCTAGCTATTATTATATATCTCTAGTAGTTTAGATATAAAGAAAAGAATTAGAATTAATAATAAGAGTAATCCCTATAGAATACCTATAGATATTAGTATTAATTCGCTTTTATAGCCTTTAATTATAATTTTAATAGTACACCCTATTACAAAGACTTAGATAAACTTAATTATCTAGTTTAGTAGGCCCTTATTTCTTAGGATTTATAAAAGTCTCTTATATAATATATTCTAGGTAAGCTTACTATACCGCTTAAATACTAGAGGTAATTAGGGAGAGGGCTAAAAGGGTCGATCTTTTCTTTCTTACGCCTATTTATATCTACGGTAGTAGCTTCTATACTTCCGCCGCTTCTTATATATATTCTATAACTATTTTTCTAAAAGCCTTTTTAGGGTTAGTAGCTTTCTAAAATAGAATAGTCTTTTTTTATACCTTTTATAAGACGACTATAGCTATTGCTTTAAAGTATTTAAGTAGTTCGCCTCTCTAAAGGTAAGCAGTTACGGCGTTAGCGAGTAGTATTACTACTGCTTCTACTACAGCTTTAATTGCCTTATTTAGGGTCTTATTTAGCCTTAACGCTTTACTAATAAAGAGCTTTAATATATTGTCTTTTTATTTATTTTACTAATATTATATAACTTATTTTAATAGATAAGGGGTAAAATTAGCTACTAATATTCTATAGGTCTGTTTAGCCCGCGCCTAAAAAGAACCTCTCTACTAATATTTTAATTTTTTCCTTATTATTATTTATATACTAGTCCTATTCTATCTAGCGAAGTATAAGTAGGTAAAAGTCCCCTAGCGTCTCTATAGTAGCTCGCCTACTTTACTTTAATATATACTAGAGTCCCTTATTATATAGTTTAGTAGGGTTTAAGGTAATTGCTTTTAGGAATTAGCGCTAGTTATTTCTACCCTCCTTTTATATTATCTTCTTAGGCCTATTCTTTAGGGCCTTATAGCTCTATCAGTAGTAGGCTTTATTTATTACGCTATACTATCGCCTTGCTCTTTTTGCGCCTATAAGTAGCTAGGCTATCTTTAGCGACTATTTATAGTAAGCGTATTTTCTAGGCTAGGCCTTTAAGTAGTATTCTTCTAAGTAGTTAATTATAATCCTTTAAATATCCTCTAGTAATACCGAGGGTATAGCTACTAGCTTATTAATAACTTCCTAGGCATACTTTTTTAAGTTAAATTTCTTAGTAGCGTATCTCTAGCGGGTTTATTACGCTAATACGGCAATATTAAGCGTTATCCGTATAGGTATATAGTCTAAGATAATTACCTATATGCCTTCTAGTCCGGAAAGCGCTAGTTAGTTTATATATATTTCTTATATAAATATAAGGTCGATTAAACTCTCTTAGGTTCCTCTTTTTTAGGTAGGTTTACTTATTAGGGTAGTTAAAGTAAGGCTCTACGTTTTAAGCTTATTTAGTAGGTAAGTCGCCTATACTTTAGCTATAGCCTACTATCCTTACTACGCTATATAGTATGCGTTAAAATTCCCTAGGACTATTACCTTGCCTTTTACTATATTAATAGTATATTAGAATAGTCCTTATATAGTAATTTAGGGTTTATTATCCCTTAGGTTATAAACGTTAATTATACTAATTTAGCTCCTATTAGTAGCTACTTATAGTTTACCTATATTAGGGCTAATAGTGTAGTAGCTCTATACCTATATATTAATACATTAACTAAGTAGCTAAGTTTAGTTTAAATAAAAGATAGTATCCTTTTATTTAGTATATTTTGCGTAGTTATTTATTATATACCGGTTTCTATAGGGCTATTAAATAAAAGACGTGTTACTTTATAGTTTAAGTGTCCGTAGTTATATTATACTATTATTAATCTTTTTATAGTATTAGTTCGTCTAGTAACTTATAGGTATCTTCTATTCGCCTCTAGGGCGTCTTATTAGAGACTATTACGATTAGAATTCTTTACTAGGGTAGGCCTTTAGCGGCGCTAGTACTACCTTATAGGCATTCTACGCTCCCCTTTACTACTAGCTAGGTAAAGGGTACCCTTATTAAGGTTAGTACCCTAAATCTCTTTCTTTATATAACTATCTAACCGCCGTTACTTATCCTGCTTAGCTCTTTCTCCTTATATATATTTTCCTATAGCGTAGTTATAACCTAATATAATTGGGTTTATCTTGTTCTAATAGACTTTAGGTATACCTAAAAGGTTTTATATACTGTCTTCTGCTATACTTTATATTCTTTACTATAGTTTATATATTTAGCTCCCTTATCCTTAGGGTAGTTCTTTATCTTATATATATTAGCGTATTGCCTATACCTTTTCTATCTCCTATATACGCTCTAGGTATAGCCTTACTACTAGTATCTAAAGTATTAGCGAACTTAGACTACGTAGTAGTATAGCCGGACTTTATACTATAGGCTATTTATAACTATTTCTTTATAGGCTACTACCGCCTATATCTCCTAAGTTAGTAGGTTAATTATTAAGGTACTGCGTATTTTAACCCTTAAGAACCCTAGTAATACCCCTATATATATTATATATACTCTATAAAGCTATATAACCCTAAATATTATAATTCCTAAAACTAGTTTTTTAGTAGCCTCTATAATCTTTTAGATAAATTATAAGTTTATAGCGCCTTACCCGCTTTCTACTTATATATTAAGGAGTACCCTAATTACTTTAACTAGGTAGTTTTAGCGGAGGATCTTATACTTAGAGGTATCTCCAAATATAATAGCCTAGTCCTTTACCTATTAGTTAGGGAGTATAACCTTTACGTTACTACTATATAGGACCCCGACTACTACTGCCTTTAGTATATATACTCTAATTAATATAAGGATCTATTCTAGCTCTACTCCTTCTAACTTTAATATTTAGACCCTAACTATAGACCTTATAGATGCTATATTGAGTAGGCGCTAGAGGGGCACTAATTAGGTACTAGTGGCAATATTAGCCTATAAGGGCTTTATTAGGTATGTTATTAGTATTCTCTATAATTTTATAGCTTCTTTAATACGCCTAAGCCTATCCTCTACGGCATTCTAGTTTCTATTATGTCTTATCTATGGCTCCTAAATAATTTATCCTACTATTAAGCCGCACGCGCTACTCCTACGCGTAGGTATTTATCTTCTCTCTTTCCTAAATCTTCCTTAATATCTTTTAGGATGTTTATAAGTTCCTGCCATTTCTAATCCTTATTTTTTAGTTATTATAGTTATATCGCCCCCTATTAGGTTTATTATAGTATCGCAATTTTCTATATAATGTCTTACCTTTAAGTCTACGTTAACTCTCCTATATCACGTAGGCTTTCCAGCTATGCTATATATATTAGTTCTAGAATATAATATGCCGTAGATTTAATTAAGAGTAGTTGTTTCTTTATTAGGTATATAGTAGACGTGTTTTATTACTGTAGCGGCTTTTTACTAAGTTTAATTATAAGATTAAATATAAACCTAGTAAGTTAAACCTAATAAATAGCCTATTATAGTACTTAGACTATATAAAAGAGGTTTAAAAAGGCAGTAAAAGGATAATCCTTAATGCTATACTACTAATAATATAGTAAAAGTTATGGGTAATAAGCCTTATAAGAGGTTTATCTAGTACTACTATACTAATTATACTATAAAAAGTATATAAAAAGTATATAAGTGACCTTTATAACTATCGTATTAATAAGATAAGGTACTCTATTATAATAACTTTATAAATAGTATCTATATTATATAATATACTTACTAGTATAGACTTTATATAGAGTCTTATACTATAGTAAAAAGTAATAGTAATAGCTTTTACTAAAACAACTTTTAAGGAAGAACTTTCTAAACTACTTTTAAACTATATTTAAATAGTATAGGATAAGGTTATTAATTCTTATACTATTTATAAGAAGTTAGAAAGGGGGGAAATGCCTATTAATATAAAAGATTATATTTTTTTTAAATTAAAATAATCTTATATAATAAAATAGTAAAGGTTTAATACTAGAAATATTTTGCTTTATTAAAAGATCCTTTAAAGGAATTATAATAACCCTATAATAGGCCATTATAGCTTTAATTATACTTATAAGGTAATTAGATAAAAGTATATTTAAGATATACTTTTTAAAGACATTTATAGAGATTTAAATTAATATAATACTTATTAATGTTTTAAAACTTATTACTATATACTTATAGCACCCTAAAAAAGCTCTTAAAAAAGATAGTTATAAAACGTATATAAGAAGCGGCGGAAGTATAGAAGCTGCTACTATGGACATAAATAAGCGTAAGAAAGAAAAGATTAACTCTCTTAGCTCTTTCCCTAATTACCTCTTATATTTAAGCGGTATAGTAAGCTTACCTAGAATATACTATATTTATACTAAGCCTAGACCTAAGCGGAGTATTAGATAATATATTATATAAAAAACTTTTATAGATTCTAAGAAATAAAGGCCTACTAAACTAGATAATTAAGTTTATCTAAGCCTTTCTAATAGGGCGTATTATAAAAATTATAACTAAGGGCTATAAAAGCGAATTAATACTAATACCTATAGATATCCTATAGGGATTACCCCTATTACTAATTCTATTCCTTTTCTTTATATTTAAACTACTAGAGATATATAATAATAGCTAGGATATAATAGCCCTAAGATTTATAGATAATATAAATCTAATTATATAGGAAAATATAGTAATAGAAAACTATATTAGGCTAAACCAGGCGTATAATAGGTATACTGTATAGGTAAAACAACACGGCGCTAAATTCGCGTTAGATAAATATTAGCTTATCTACTTTATAGGAAAAAGGAGGGTAAGTAATAGCCTAGCCTTAATAGTAAATATCTAGAGCTATAAAGTAAAACTAGAAGCTACCTTTAAGGTCTTAGGGGTTTAGGTAGACTCTAGGTTAAACTAGAATAAGTATATTATATAGATTACTTAAAGGGGAGCGGTAGTATTTTTGGCGGTATTATAAATTACTACCTTAATATAGGGACCCTCTTTTAAATATATACGCCTACTATATATAGTAGTAGTAAGGCTAATAATACTATACGGCTCCTAGATCTAAGGCTTAAGATTAGGTAGTAAGGTACTAATAAAAAGCTCTTTAGCGCCGCTAGCTAAGCTATAAAACTAGTGCTTATATAGAACTATAGGGGCCTATAAAAGAATACTACGCGCTATACTAGAACGTAAAGTAGTAGTTCTACTACTAGACTTATATATTAACTTAACTACTATATAGAGAGCAGTTATAGTATAAGGCTACCTAGTAAAAGAAAATATATAATAAATACTAAAATGTATATAAGGAACGAGATATATATATAAAGCGATAGCCCCTTAAAGGGGTGATACGCCTAAATATACTAGCTAGGAAGCCCTCTACCTATAAGTAGTAAAGAGAGAAAAGGAAATATAAGAATTATTAGCTTACTAGGCGGAGATCTAGCGCTATACTAGTAGAGCGCTATAATAGTAATAGAGGATAAGAGGTTACTAATATAGATAGAGATTTACTATACTAATTATAAGATAGGCAGATCTTAAATAGAAGTAATAATAGAAGGAGGTAGTAAAAATATAAAACGCAGCTATATAGAATACCCTATAGTTAATATTAACTCTCCCCCTATATAAAGGACTAATAAAGGTAAAATCTATAGCCGTCTTTTTACTATAGATAAAGGTCCTAGGTCTAAATATATAGCTAGTATCTATATTTTAAATATCTTACCTTAATATATATACGGGTGGCCTATTTAGTTAGTATACTATATACTATTATTTTATAGCTACTGCTTAATAAAAAGACTAGCTATTTGCTAGCGTAAGCATAAATAATATTACTTAGATACTCTCTATAAGTAGGGGCTTATAGGTAGTAGTAAAATAGCTTATAGGCTAAGGAATTCTCTAGCAGTTTTAAATAGTATATAAGATCTAATAGGACGCTAAATAATACGCCCTTTTCTAGCCCCTTAAGGACTAAATACCCCCGCCTAGCTATAGGCAGCTTACTAGCAAATTACTAAACCCTTTTACTACCCCCCTTAGATCTTCTAATATACCTAGGAAGTATAGTATATAAGGTAGACTAGAAGATATAAAGATATACTAGCTAGGCGAAAATGGAATAAGTAGAACTAGCTAAAAGGAAATACTTAGGGGTTTCCCCTTATAGAGCTTTTTCCTATATAGACCTAAAAAGGGACTAAATTGGGCAATAAATAGAATTAATAATAATTATTATATAGGTGGTTATATAGCTAATTATAGAACCTTCCTAGTATATTAGTGCTGTGTATTAGTAGAGCTTTAAAGCTCCATATAAGGTTTTGAGCAGAGCTTCGAGCAGAGCCTTGTGCAGAGCTTTGAGCAGAGCCTCGAGCAGAGCTTCGACCAGAGCTTCGACCAGAGCTTCAAGCAGAGCCTCGAGCAGAGCTTCGAGCAGGCCCTCGACCAGAGCTTCGACCAGAGCTTCGACCAGAGCTTCAAGCAGAGCCTCGACCAGAGCTTCGACCAGAGCCTCGAGCAGAGCTTCGAGCAGACCCTCGACCAGAGCTTCGACCAGAGCTTCAAGCAGACCCTCGACCAGAGCTTCGAGCAGACCCTCGACCAGAGCTTCGACCAGAGCTTCGACCCTCGACCAGAGCTTCAAGCAGAGCCTCGTGCAGAGCTTTATATAGAGCTTTGTATAGGCATTCGTGCAGGCGTTCGTGCAGGCGTTCGTGAAGGCGTTCGTGCAGGCGTTCGTGCAGGCGTTTGTGCAGGCGTTTGTGCAGGCAGCAGAGGAGCAATAAAGCAGGTAATAAGGCCCGGAGTTAGTCTAGATACAATACATTAGCTATTTAGGTGTTTATCTACTATAAATATTAATATAGGAGGTTAAATGTTAAGAATTAGTGGCTCTAGCTGAATGTTTACTGTTTTGGTGGCAATATTTTAGGCGAAACAGCGGTAACCACCAGGCCGTTCGCAATAATTTTGGCAGCATTAGAATCGCCCTATAAAGCTCTAGAACATAACGTTGGCCGATTATTTATAAAGGCGTTGGTTCGTTGTTGATTAATAGCTGAAAAATTAGTATGGCGCGTGAGTTTGTATGAGAATTATATACAAATTGGCGCGAGGGACTAACAAATTTCCGAACCGTGTACCAGACGACAACATAAGATGATTAGTCTGTTATGTAAGCAGCTTATAATTGGCTGATCGTCTGGGACCGAGATAAATTGCGCTCATGCTAATAAAATTAATCTATAAAACGAAGTTTGCATGCAATTGAATAACACGACTGTTAAAGCCTGCAAAAATCAGTATAACCCGAATGAAACAGTCGGATAAGCCTCTTCTCGGAGGAGATTCTGATGCATTGAAATTTTAAATATTTACGAAGCTGCCAGCATCCTCATAGAAGCTTGTGAGTTGTAAGAGTCCATTTGGAAATTGTTTTGTGTGAACACATTGCCAGCGAACACTAACAACTAGCGTGGTATGAATTCAGCGATGCTAAAGCCCGACAAACTGTATGTGAACAAGGACCGTCGAATATGGTTGTATTTTGCCCCTGCTAATGCTTCTACTAAATTGTTTTTAATGTGTTACGTTTTCTTTATTTGCTTTCTCAGCCGTCCAATCTCTATTTCTAGACTTCGTAGTTCTTTTGTAAGAGTAACGAGGTTCACCACGGGCCCCTCCACAGCATCAGCAAAGCTTCTTTGCGTGTTTCGAAGGGCTTGAGGTAGGAGGATGCCAAACCATCGGATAGGATCTATGGGTTTGACTGTCCAAGATGAAGGGGATTCATCATGCATAGAAGATTGTGAAGCGGTTTCTGAATCTATAGACACGGATGCTGGTCCCTTGGCCAATCGAGAGGTATTAGAGGATTGTGTAGCTGATCGAGTTGCAGATGGGGATTTAGAGATTAAGAATGATGAAGCAGAGTCATGCTCTTGGATGGCTCTATAAATGTGCCAGTTAGCGTGGAATTCCGCAACCTAATAGAAGAACTATAGACTAATGAGACCAAAATACATTTTTGTAGACGCTTGCATACGCCCATCATAGTAATCTTGGCCAAAGCGAGTGCGAGAAGAATTACTAAAGTTAGCTTGAGCAAGAGAAAGAAAGCCCTACAGCATGAAGCCATTTGTCAGTAGCTTTACTATATAAGAAAGACGCAGGATGGAAGACCGCCTACAGAAGACAGATGATTAGAGAGCTGTAGCCGAGCCTGTTGGTATCGGTCCAAGAGATTCA
>Ga0307515_10024406_pt1 | contig 10536 bp, 1 predicted proteins | sample 17_EM_MG_FD_194513 | JGI IMG/M metagenome (GOLD analysis project Ga0307515, IMG submission 194513) | Populus trichocarpa ectomycorrhiza microbial communities from riparian zone in the Pacific Northwest, United States - 17_EM | ecosystem: Host-associated > Plants > Roots > Unclassified | place...
ATAATATCATTACCTAATTTTAATTTTTGGTGCATTTTATATACAAATACTAAATATAACGATACCCTTGGTATTACGATACGGTCGGCTAAATAAGTCGTATCGTTATAAGGGGGTTTGACTGTATAGATTTTATAACTTTTTAGTATATATATATTAGGAAGGCCGCTATAAGGTTAAAGTCTTTTAGTTATTATAGGGCTCTGAGTTCTAATTGCTTTATAGCTTTACTATTAGTTTAAGGGGATAGCTTAGTAATTAAAGGTAGTATATTACTAAGTTTTAAGAATTTATTATAGACGTCTTATTTAGATATATTTGGACCCTTATTATCTATAGACTAGGTACTAGCTAGAATATTAGTAAAAGCTAATAGGGTTTATACCGCCTAAGACTTAATATATAGAGCTATAGGTCCTTAAGCATTTTATACCTAGAGCTTATTCTATAATATAGGGAGTAAGATATCTATTATCTATTTTCCTTCTCCCGTTTTAAAGCCTTTAGTATATTCTAGCCGTTATAACAGTCTATTAGTAGGGTTGCTTTCCCCTAGCTTATATTTAATCTTAAAATTAAATTATATAAGCTTCTCTGCCTATGTAGCTTATTAAGGTATAAGCTCCTTTATAGTTATAAAGTAGCGTAGATTATAATAATCTAAAAGTATATAAGTGGTATAGCTTACATGCTTAAGGTAGTGTCGCTACTATTTAAAGTAGTTAATTATAGCTAGTAGTTTCTTATTATGGGTATAATACCTAACTTTAAGTCCTTAGAATTTTCTATTATAAAATACTACTAGTTTTTAGTAGAGCTAGGTAGTATCTAAATACTTAATAGGATATTAGTAAAAGCAAAACTTAATGTATTAGTAACTATTATTAGTGGCTAATATAGGTTAAAATACCGCAGTAATAAAGCTTTTATAAACTTTACGCGTAGTTTTTAAAAGGCGTCCTAAACCTTTCTAGGCTATAACTATAGTTTATACTATTTAGCTAGTCCCTTCTTAGTTTTCTTCCTTCCTACCTTTAAGCTTTTTACTTCTTAAGCTAGGTCTTAAAAAGCTTCTATAATATAGTTAAATAGGTATTAGGCAATACCCAAGTAGTTATAAATAAAGCGCCTATAGAAATTAGCAAAGCTTAAAAATACTTAGATATTCTAGTAGCTCTCTAGCTCTAGTTACTCTTAAATTGTCTATACCTATAGGCGTTATAATATAACCTAGGAACTTAACCTGCTTAGTATTAAAGATATACTTTAACGCCTTGGCGTAGAGGCCCTAATTATCTAAATATTCTAACACTTCGCGGATATATTATTTATACTAATCCTTATCTTCTAAGTAGATTAGAATATTGTCTAAATAGATAACGTATATACAGTTAACTAGTTCCCTTAAGGCTCTATAAATATATAATTAGAATATTATAGGCGTATTAGCTAGCCTAAAAGGCATTACTAGATACTTAAAGTGGCTGTATTAGGTTTTAAAAGCGGTCTTTTACTTAATACAGAGCCTATAATAGGCGTCTCGTAAATCTAGCTTTATAAAAAATTTCGCCCTAAATAGTTAATCCAGCATTCTACTAACTAGTAGTAGTAGGTAATGGTTCTTAATTATAATCTTATTAAGACTATAATAGTCTATATATAACCTTATAGTTCTATCTAATTTTAGGATAAAGAAAATTAGTACGCCTGCTAGTAACTTACTAGGCTAAATCTACCCCTTTTCTAGTAACTTATTAAGGTATTTCTATAGAATCTCTAGCTCTTTATAAGAGAGATTATAAATAGGAAAGTTTAGCGGTTGTTTACCTTCTTCTAGATTAATTATATAATTATATTCTAAGTTCTGCGGTAAGATTTTAGCTTATCTACCTAAAAAATACCCTTAGTAAGCCCCTTAGGCCTAATAGAATATTTAACAAATTGGGGTTGCGTTTATTCTCTATATTATTATTAGATAGGTCCTAAAGCCCCTTTAAAATACTTATAGGCAGCGTTATACGCTATAGTAATTACTTATATATAGTTACCACTATATATTAAACTATTTTATACAGTAGTTAGTAGAGAGTAGGGAATTCTTTAACGTATTATTTAAGGTGCCGTAGTATACTCTTCGTATATTACTTAAGCTAGAGTAATCTATAGCGGTTAAAGTATCTTATAAGGTCTTTAAGATCGCCGCCTCCCTATAATATCCCTATAACCTATTTAGTAGTTCCCTATAAGGTCTCTATTATAGAGGGGTTATTACCTATACTAGGCTCTATATTTATCTTACTATAGAATAGAGGTTAGATTTAATACTTCTTTAGGTATAAAGCGTATACTATTTCGCCTAGGGCTATATCCTCTAGAATATCCTTTAGGCTTATTAGTAATATACGCCCTTTTAATTCTTTATTATTCTACTATTTAAAGGCTCCTATTTTAAAGCGTATCTTAGGATCTACTTTTATAAGCTAAGGGTATCTAAAAATAATGTTATAACCTATAAAGTTAGCCGCCTAGAAGGGTTATAGGCTAACTACCTTAGTGCGGTTATATATACCTACTACTAATACTATAAGCTTATAAATACTATATAGTTTAATCCAATACTTATCTAAGAAACCTATAATAGGTTTCTGCTACCTTAGCAATAGGATAAATTTATACTCTTTTACTAAATTATATCGTATAAGATTAATTTCAGCGCCGCTATTATATAGTGCTTAGAGCTATTATACCTCGCCTATAGGAAGTACCGTTTCTAGCTTAATAGCAATATAAAGAGTCTCTCTTTCTATATCTTGCCCTAGTTATAGCTAAAAAGAGGTCTATAACTAGGGCTTTTCTTTTTTTAGATTATTAGTATAATTATTACCTTACTTGTTTTTCTAATAAAATCTACCTTTAGGGTTTTCCTTTAACTTTTTAAAGTACTCCCGTAAAGGTGTTAGATAGGTATTAGGTTGGCCCTAAAAGTCTTTCCCGTTACTTAAGGCCCCTAACTTTAACTTTTCTAAAGTTTTTTTTTTAAAAACGGCTTCTTTAAAGGTTAGGTTTACCCTATATTACTACTAAATTACCTATACTTTTAGTAACCTCTTAACTTCCTATTAGAAAAGGTCTAGTTTCTTACTATATTTTTGGCGTTTAGAACCACTTATTTAAAATCCGTATATATAGTAATCTGCAATAAGGCTCTTACGCGCTTTATTTTATTATAAATTATTAGCTTAATTCTAGCCTAGATAAACCCAATTTTCTCCTTCTTATAAATGCTACCGGTTTTATTTTTAAAGGGCTTTAAATCTATTTATTAAGTATAAGTTTCTATAAAGTTTATAAACTAGTAGAAGTTATAGTAGTTAAGCTATATCCTATTCTAGAATAGCTCTATACTACTACATTATATAATATACGGATCTTAAGTCTATTTCTTTAGGAAGAGTTACAGCTATAGCTATATAGTAATTTACTCTTTATTAAACTAATTAAGTATAATCTAGTTTAGTAATTAGTTTTTAATTTTACTAATAATCCAGCGTATACGCTCTTTAGTATTATCTTATATTATTAGTATCTTAAAAAAGTTGTCTACCTTATAAACCTAATTATCCATCTACTAAGAGTTAGGTCTATAGCGAAGTTCTAAACTATTAGAGGCCTTAGCCAGTTAGTCTATATTCTTTTTCTATTTATAGTATAGATACCTCTTTAAGTCTTCTATACCTCCTTAAATAGGTACTAAATAGCTCCTAGAAAGCTCTTAGCCTTAGCTAGGTTATAAAAGATTTTATCTAGCCTAAATTAAGCTTTACTAGATCTAGACCTACCCCTAAAGGTTTTTAATATATTTATTAGTAGCTTCTTCTTATATAGCTTTTAAGAGCCTTATAGCAGCTTCCTAATATCTATTTTAAAGATAATTAGTTTAGGGCGCTTAACTTTCTAACCTTAGCCTTAGGGAAGCTCTAGCTATAAAGGTAGTATTAGTATTAGTAGCTAGTATAAATTTCCTAACAAGGCTTAGGTTTTAAGTTAGTAGTTAGTTAAATTACTTAAAGGGGTAGGCCTACTTAGCTCGTAAGTAGTCTATATACCGCTACTATACTAATTATAGGCCGATAGTCTTCTGGGAGAGTTTTAGTTAGGTCCCTAGTTAAATATATTAGTATATTTCTCTAGCATTTTTAGCTTAAGGAAAGATCTTAGAGTTACCTCTAACGCTTAATCTTCTAATTAGCCTAGGTGGAGCTAAAGGGGCTTTAGTTACTTTTTAGTAGCGTTATAACTGTTATAGAGGGTATCTAAGTTTTCTTTAGCGGTAACTATAGGTATATAAAAGTCTTTAAGCTTCTAGCGTATCTAGGTATTAGGGCTTATTTAGCCGTCTTACGTAGAGATTTATATTGTTATAATCTCTCGCTATTAAAGGGACTTTTCTACCTTAGCGCGACGGCTTTCTATAAGGTATTTATAGAGTTTCTATTTAGGTCGTTACGAGATTTTAAGGGAGGGTAGTAGTTATAAATAAAAGATATAAATAAACAATCTAGTTTTTAAGCTAGCTACCCTTCTAAATAGAGTAGGAAGGATTTAAATATAAGGGGACTTTATAGACAGGGGGCTATAAGGACATAATTATGGAATAGGATAGATTGGTAAGAGAGATAAATCCTTAAAAAGGTAAGGCCTCTAGGATTATAGAGACAATATACTATAGGTACGTGCCTTTAATACGTAACCAGTAACTATCTAAGGGGCGTCTAGGGGTTATCCTAAGGGCAACCCAAGGTGTCTATAATAATATCCCTTACATACCCATATAGACGCCTATACGATTAATTAATTAAATGTCTATATAATTGCCTATATAATCGTCTATACAAACGCCTATATAAAGCTCTACTTAAAGCTCTATATAAAGCCCTTTTATAAGGTCTTTAAAAACAAGCCTAAATATATAGTCTATATAGAGAAGCTCTATTAAAGCTCTACTTAAAGCTCTACATAAGGCTCTACTTAAAGCCCTATTAAAGCTCCACTTAAAGCTCTAGTATAAAACTAGTAAAGAAGCTTTTATAAATAGGCTTAAGAAAGTTACTAATTATACAAGAATTCCGTTAAATTTTCTAAGGAAAATTTCCAAATTACTAACTTACAGCCAGTAATTTGGTTCCTTAGAGAAATTTAACGGAATTCTCGCGCCTACGGCAGGCTTTTGTCCTTATAAACTCAGTCTGCCCTACTGCTACCCTACTACTGCCCTACTGCCCTACTACTGCCCTACTGCCACCACTGCTGCCATACTATCCCCCCGAGTCTTAGCCCGTAACGGGCAGTAATACCTTTAAATATATAATATTAGCAGTTATACTATCCCCGTTCTGCGGCAGTAATAGTAAAAGCCTATATATACCCGTTACTCTTAATAGTGTAATATATCGCTACTTATGCGTAAAGACCGGTATACGTAAATTAACCCTAACAAAGTTAAAAAGACTGCCCCTATGACTTATTAACGGCTATAGTAAAGCATAGCCGGATTAGAAACTGCCTTCTACTAATAATAAATGGCAGTTCTCCCTCTGTAGAGGTAAGCTTAATATAAGGGATTAGCCGTAGCCGCCTATAAAAGCTACCGCTAAGTATCTAAGCTTTAATATAGCGGCGGCCTAGGCGTGTAATAACTATACGGGTGCCGTTATAGAGCCCTTTTTTAGGGTAGAGGTTCCGTAAAAGTATTATAGGCGCGCTTACCTTTAGGGAAAGCTTTAACGGAGGCAGGCTACTAGGGTTAAATATCTATAGGAGCTCTACTAACGGCAGTTCTATATAACCCTCTTCTCCTCTATTTTAGTCTATAGAGTCTATAAAATTAAAGGTGCTTAGGGAGTCGTAGAGCTGCGTAAGGATAGCCTTATTAATCTTAGTAATGGTATTATTACAAACGGTTAGGATAGCGCGATCGCGGAAGGTATCTAGGATATAGTATACCCGCGTAAGTAAATATAGAGGGTATATATGCCCGTAAAAGGACTCCTAGGACTAAAACTGGGCTATATTAGGTAGAATACTAACCCTACTAGCTAGGGATATATTATAGGATAAGCTCCGCACCCAAGCGGTAAACTACTAATTTATCTCACCGTAGCAGATATATATATTTAACCGTAGGGAGAGAATATAGAAGGTAGGCTAGAGGAATAACCACTATAGGCAAGCACCTATAATAGCTGCGCGGTTCCCCCACGGGACGATAGGCAGTATTTAAGTAAAGTTGCTGCCTAAGATAGTAGGGAGCCCGCTAAATGTAGAGTCGTTAAAATGGATGTCCGTAAGTATATAGTATACGGCTTTAAAGTAGTAGTGGTGCTATATTGGCACCTTATCCTAAATAAGCAGAGAGGTATAGCGTAGAAGATTGGCTAGATTTAAGCTTTTAGAGATATTAGAAGTAGACTCTTTATATAGATTAATAGGTATCTAAAAACGGGAGTAGGTAGTACGGCCGTTAGGTAGTAAGAGGGCTGTAATACTAAAAGAAGCTATATAAAAACAATCTTACTATATAAGCAGTAGTAGTGGTAGAGGTAGTAATAGAGAAACGTTTTACTAGTGCCTATAGGGCTCTAAAGAAAGAAGCGGGCCGTTTACGGATTAGTATCTATAGCGGCAATAATAGTATTAAAGTACGCTACTTAGTCCGTATTTAGCTACTAGCGTAGCTTAGTAAATTAGCGTTCTTCCTCTATAGGGTTATATTGCTATAGCTTAGCTATAAGAAGCGGGTTACTTCCCTTAGTAATAATACCCCACTAGTGCTAGAACTAGGGCAGGCTATAGTCTATAAGTATCTTTTAGTAATCCGCAAGTATCTAATAAATAAGGTATAGGCGTTATTATCCTTACTAACTATAGGAGGAGTATTAGGTTAGCGGGCTAGAAAGCAAGGTAGATTATTATAGATAGACTGTTTAAAGTGGTCCTATAAAGTAACTAGCTCCGTAATAGGGCCGTAAAGTAAAGTGGTTATAAATAAGAAGTGTAGCTAGGCGCCAACAGTAAAAAAAGGCAGCCTCCGTTAAGTAATTAACTTACTTATAATTATCCTCTAGTAGCCCTAGGGCTACGTAGGCGGTCTGGAAGGTTAGATAAACTATACTAGTAATAGTATAGAGGTTCTTAAAGGAGGTAGGGCTAGGAACGGACGTTAGTAGCAGCTATAAGTAGAACCTTTCCCCTATAATAGGGCTGTAGTAATATATACGGCCTATTATGGTACTTCGCTAGCAAGGACGCTATTCTCACTTCTTTATATTAAAGATATACCGCTTAGGGAAGTTTTAATATAGGCAGTTATGGCTATCCTTATACTCCGCGTTATACTTAAAAAAGGCCGCTAATATAGAGTAGGAGAGCTTAAGGCGCTGCTAGATCTCCTATATAGACTAGCCCGGCTAAAAGTATATAGGCTATTCGCCTAGAAGGTGTACCGCAAGCTAGATTATAGGGGGGAACTCCTTATAAACGGGAAACTTAAATAGCCGCTAAATAGCCTTAAAGGGGCAATATAACAGCCCTATAAATACTGGCTTACCTCGTTACTGCCTATAAGCTATATGGTGGTACGGTCGCTCCCCTTATATATATACTTATAGATATACTTAAGGGACCGCACGGAGGCGTAGATCTTAATATTTATATAGGTATAATACTTTACGGTTAGATATGGGGAGTACGGAATAATTTAGCGGTTGTTTATTTTAAATATAGCTCTAGTAGGCCCTAGTAAGCGGACAGACTATAACTATAGATTATTATAACGGCGGTATTCTAGATAGCCGTCCTTATGTATAACGGTAATAGGGTTAAAAGACTTAGGGTACCGCTTTAAGTAGGTTAGTAGAAGGCCTAGCCCTAGGGCAACTATATAGGGGACTTACAGATTCTAGGAGCCATAAGGGCCGTAAACTATTATTAACTTTATAATCTTAGTAAGATAACTAGTAGGATTATCCTCTAGCTATAGAAGCTTAGCGGATATAAAACGGTTAATAATGGCTAGGTTTAACAGCCTATCGCGGTTATATAGATATAGAAAGAGTAGTAGGTATAAATGGGGTAGGCCCTATTTTTAGTACTTAATGGTCTAAATAGAGCCGCGGTACTGGCTAAAGATCTACTTTCATTTTAGGTTATATAGGAAGTAGGTAACTTTTATACGGAAGACGCGTATAACTTAATTGGGCCTATCTATAGCGGTTTAGCTAGGTAGTAGCTTACGGGTAATCTCGTCCTACCTAAGGTTAGCAGTAAATGTAATAAATATACTTAGACGGCCGTATTTACGGATAATAGCTATTAAATCCTAATAGCACTACTTAATAAAGCGAGCCCCGCCAAAGAAGCTTAATAGAAGGACTACGCGGCGGCCTAATAATTGAGGGTCTAGATTATAGCGGGTAAGAGTATCCGTAACGCTATTATACAGCTCTACGCGGAGGTTTAATTAGTAGAAGCGGATTTAGTTAAGCTTATTTTAATTATATAGGGCCTATATATCTATAATATACTGCTAAAATAGCCGGCAGTAAGTAAAAGGGACTAACCTAGAGTTAATATAGATATATAGGTAGAACTAAAAGTATACCCACTATATTAAACGGTCTTACTAGCGGGCTTACTAGCGGGCTTAATTAGAGTCGCGTAGCTAGAGACCCTAGTACTAACTAGTATTACCGCGAAGGAAAAGTAGTACGTAGTAGAGCGGTATATATACGGCGTGCGCTAAGCTAATACAGCACTATCGTAGGGGTTTATTAGGTATATTACGCTCCATAAGCACAATATCGCAGAAGCTAGCATTACTGTACTTATCTAGTATAATAATGGCCACATTATTACTTGTCGGGAGGTTCTTATAGCGGCGATTAGTATTAGCCTCTAAGATAAGCCGCATTTATAGGTTTAAGATAATCCGTAATAAAGTTATTATAGGCTAAGCCTAAAGCCGTTCCCTTATGGTTTAATAGAGGGCGATAAAAGGGTTCTATACTTTAGATAGTATAGTAGTAAGGCACTGTAGAATAGTTATATCTAGCTAGGTATTAGGACGGGCCTATAGCTGGATATCTATAGTATAACTAGGGTTGTAAAAGTATAGCTAGGTATACCGCGGAGTAACATTAGTAGGAGGCTCTAGCGGGCCCTATAGATAGTAAAGCTTACTATATATCTAAAAGCAATTTAGGCCGCCCTAGGCTATACTACGGTTAGTAATGGTATAGTTTACGGACGTAAAAGCTAATGCTACATTATATGCGCGGAGCCGCTTTTTAAACTGCCTAGTAGAAGTACTATAGGACTCTAAAAGATTGCGTAGATATTCTGGCGGAGGCTGGAATAGAGGGAGTTTTATATCGCCATGCTTATAGTAGGCTTTAAACCGTAGATTCCTAGGCTGTAATATACTAATACGTTTATCAATCCAATATAGGGCCGCGTAGAAGTTGTAGGTAATGTCTATAGGGCCGATATCTAGCTACTCCGTAATATGGCGGACCGTAGTAATAGGACCACGATCTAGCTGCTCCGCGATAGGGCGGACTGTAGTAGGTCGCGGCTGGATTAATATAAGTGGTCGCGGCTGGATTAATACAGGCGGTTGCGGCTAGATTGATACAGGTGGTATAAGGGGAGAAGTAGCGGCGGAAGCAGTAGCGGCTGTAGTTTGGTTTATAGGTTGTGGAAGGTCCGCTAAAGGTCGTCATCGAGACCGTCACTTTCTTTTCTCCTATATAGAGTTAGAAGGGTAGTAAGTAAAAAGACAATAAAAAGGATTAACCCTATAAGAGTTACAGGTCTTATATAGAGCTCTAAGACGGTTCGTTATAAAGTTAGTAGGGGAACGATACTGCCTATAGGCGGTGCAAAATATATAATCGAAAGGTATTTAGGCGGTAGGTAGGGAGTAGTAACTAGGGTAGTAATATATATAGAAGATATTTAAGCAGTAAGGGGTAGGAAAAAGGTTGCTCGGTTACGAATTTAATAGGGTAGCACGTAAGGAAGCACGTTCCTTTATTAGGTGACTAGCACTAAATCAAACCAATTAAACTCTTAGATTTAACCCAATTTTAGTATATGTAAGATATAAGGCTTATAGAGTCGCTTTTAAGTAAAGTTAAGAAGATTATAGTTTATACTTGACCTATATCTTATAATTAATAGTTAAGTAGTTAGTGTTTATAAATTAATCTAAAGTTAATTTAAAAATTAATATATAAAAGGCGTTTTAGTTACTATTAAATAGCACTATATAGGGTTAGGTTTAGTATAGGTAAAGTTATAGAAGATATGTATATAATAATAAATATCTATATTATTATTATTATTATTAGTTTAACTAATACCTATTAGTTAATATTACTTTAAGTTAACTATAAGGGTTCTATCTAGGTGTAGAAATTAATATCTATCTATCATAGTCACGTGAGGGGATATTTAATTTTTGTATAATTGGGAGGC
>Ga0307515_10024407_pt1 | contig 10536 bp, 14 predicted proteins | sample 17_EM_MG_FD_194513 | JGI IMG/M metagenome (GOLD analysis project Ga0307515, IMG submission 194513) | Populus trichocarpa ectomycorrhiza microbial communities from riparian zone in the Pacific Northwest, United States - 17_EM | ecosystem: Host-associated > Plants > Roots > Unclassified | place...
AGCAAGAGCTGGTCGAGCGCGCCGAGTTCCATCCGGTCAGTGTCGGTATTCACGGGCGGTCGCTCGCCCATGACGATGCCTTTCGCAGCACCCGCGTTCGTTGCGAGAAGGCGCCAGTACATGTACCCGCGGTCCCGCAAGTCTGGGTTGTCGATGTCCTCGGTTGCCCACTTGAGCACCTTCTGCACGAGCTTCTGACCCTGGTTGGGCCGTTGGATAAAGAACTTGACTGAGGCAGTGACGAGAGCTAGTTGAACCTGTGGGCACAGAAGGCCGTCAGTAGACTGAAGACCCAAATAAAGGTTGGTTGGTCGAACCTCTGTAGATTCTTCCAAGAACGAGTATGTCAGATTCTCCATAAGATCTTCAGCGTTTTCGATCCGCTCCGCGTATTGTCCAACAATCCAAATGATCGCCGCCTTTGCTTCTGGCTCATCCAATAAATCGAGGTTCTCACACAGGATCGGGATGATCTTCTCGTATCGATCTGGAAATCGCCGAAAGATGTCCTTGATGACTACAATGGCCTCTTGCACGACGTACGTAACCTTGTTCTCGATGAGTTCCACGAGGACCTTGATGCAGTCGTCTGCAGCACTAGAGACTTTGATGGCGAGACGACCAATGGAACGGACCGCCTTTCGTACAAAGTCAATATCTACTTCAGTGGCATATCTGTGGCTGCATGAGAAAGGTCAAAAAAGAAGTTTCGAGTATATAACGCACTCGTGAAGTTCCGCCAGAACCTCCCGAGCATTGCTTTCCCGAGCCAACCGGTAAATTATTTCGAGTTTGGCAAGTTTGACGTAAATGGGATCGTTGTACTTGCAGAAGAACACCTTGACATCGTCCTTTAGGATTGCGGGACGGCGTTGGATGATTAAGAGTATGTTCCGCAACGCGACGTATTGGACTTCAGGTCCAGACGCCAGTAGAGTCACTGAAGCAAGATTATGTGAGTGGCGTCGTTCCCTATAGAGTGACGGAAACTGAATTGATTACCTAAAGGGGGTCCCATCTTCTTGCAGAGATAGTCATTGGAGGCTTTGCTATCGATGTAATTCATAAGATACAGCAGAACTTTTATGACTGTTAGTACGACAGCAGAATTCGCATGTGCAAGACGGGCGACGATTCTTTCTGTCATCACGGTGGCATCATCAGAGGTCTGGGGCACATAATTTAGGAGTGCGTCGAGGATATAGATTTGACCCCATCTTCAACAGAGAGAACAGAGGGATTTTAGCATTCTGCTACACGGGAATTTGGGGACCGCCAGCTTCGGAGGGACGAGCGGGGACTCACTCTGAGCACTCTGGCAATGCCGCCACTAATTTACTTGCCATTGAAAAGCCCACCTTGAAGACGATAGCCTCGCTTCGATCTGAGATTTCGCTCAACGCCGCGACGGCATTCGCGATCACTGTCGGGTTTCCGTCCTTGAGCAGCTCCCGTAGGCTTTCGACGAATTTTTCCCGTTCGACTAGTCGTGGATCGGCGAAGTACAGCTTCGCGACACATATGGCTCCTGTCTTGCGAACATACGGATCGGAATCTTTCAGAGAGTGTCGAAGGGGGTCAACGAGGGCGAGGAATACGGCAGGTAGAGGTATGTAAGACATTGTCCGTATCGCGAGCGCCCTTATTAGGGGGTTATGGTTTTGACAATCCTGCACGAGACTTGGACCTTAGTAAGGGGCCTTGGAGACTACATTACGACGCACAGCATCAAAATGCGGAATACACCTGTCTATTAGGTCGGGTCTTGCACGTCCGTAGCTGACTAGGAAGAGGTAAACCACTGCAATGAGGGGCAGATCGAATATGGTTGTAATCAGTTATGATGACAAGACGCTGTCCATGGAGATGCAAAGACACGAGAGCATATAACTCACTCTTCTTGATTTCAAGAACTGGTATAGGGAGGCACTGGATAACCTCGGGGAACATCTGTGACACTAAAGTTGCAGGCGCATCAATATTTCGCTGTTATGCTGAGATGAAATAGAAGGTCATAGGTGAGTGTACGTACTATCATTACCCATCGTGATATTGGCGACAATCTTCTTAAGAACGGTCTTTCGTTTTACAAACTTCTTGTCCTTGCCACGGTCTGCCTCCTGGAGCTCTGCCTTGAACTCCTGGATCTTTCCTCTTGTGAAAAATTTTGCATCATTTCCCGAAGTAGCCATCGTAGTTACGCCTGTCGTGGTTGAGAACCGACCGACCCCGGGGGTCGAGCTTCCACATCTATCTATCCACCTTGGTCGCTTCCGCAACTTTGGCCGTGTTCCTCTCTTTCTCGGCCACGGTAGCGACGACGAGAATACCACGACCATGAGTTCAGACGCTATTCTCGACACGTACGCACGCAGTGCCCGTGTCTGGTTTCCCGACAAGGAACTGGGCTGGATCTCTGCAGAGGTCACCCAGGCCGGCAAGGGCGCTGGCACCAAAGTCAAGCTACAGTTTATAGACGAACGGGGCAAGGTACATGGTTTTAGCCTTGTCTCTTTTTGGCGGATTTTTTCCATTCACCGTTTATGGTCGTTCATAAACAGATGAGTTGACGCCCGTCCTGCACTTTCTACAGGAAATAACCCTTGAAGTGGAGCCTCATGATCCCAAAAAAGAACTTCCACCGCTCAGGAACCCGCCTTTACTAGAAACTGCTGACGACCTGGCCACTCTTTCACACTTGAATGAACCCTCGGGTACGTACGCAATAGCTCCAAAATACGTCCGACCCTTTCGTTGATTTGCTCTTGTAGTACTTCATACTATTCGCCTCCGATATGCCCAACATAGTATCTACACTTACTCAGGCATTGTGCTTATTGCCGTCAATCCTTTCCAACGGGTCAGCATATATGGCCCAGAAATCATCCAGGCATACAGTGGAAGGCGAAGAGGAGATCTTGAGCCCCATTTGTTCGCCATCGCCGAAGATGCGTACTCGCATATGAAGCGAGATTTACAGGGACAGACTATCATTGTCTCTGGAGAGAGGTATGTGATCTCACCTTACGGGCCCCTTGCGGAGACTCATCACCTGCCCTGCAGTGGTGCTGGAAAGACTGAATCCGTAGGTTGTGGGGAGCCTGCCTGAGGCCCGAGGCTGACCGTTGTTCCTCCCACCAGGCTAAACTCATCATGCGATACCTCGCGTCTGTTAATAATGCGGAAGGCACTGATGGACGCTCTAGGATGAGAGTAGATGAGACCAGCGAGGTCGAACAGCAAATCCTTGCAACGAACCCTATTCTCGAGGCATTCGGCAATGCAAAGACCACCCGTAACGACAACTCGTCGCGCTTCGGAAAGTACATCCAAGTACGACAAGATTTGCGCGATTTTTTGTGACTCACTGACACTCGTTGGTTAGATCCTTTTCGATGGCAAACAACAAATTGTCGGAGCCCGTATCCGTACCTACCTTCTGGAACGGTCTCGTCTCGTATATCAGCCAGACATCGAGCGGAATTATCATATCTTCTATCAACTTTGCGCAGGCGCACCACACAAAGAGCGCAGGGACTTAGGATTGGAAACCGACGTCACCAAGTTCCACTATCTACGACAAGGGGGGCCCAATTCGGTTACCATCCCTGGTGTCGATGATGCGGAGGAGTTTAGGGCGACTCAAGATGCTCTGTCGACCGTCGGCATCGGGATCGACAAGCAGTGGTCAGTTTTCCGACTCTTGGCCGCTCTCTTGCATCTAGGGAACATCGCTATCACCGGCGTGAGGAACGATTCGAATATTGCTGATCAGGAGCCATCGCTACTGATCTCGACGCGATTTCTTGGGATCTCACCTGTGGAGTTCAAGAAGTGGACGATCAAGAAACAGATCACTACTCGCTCGGAGAAGATTACAACCTCTTTGAATCTTGCTCAGGCATCCGTAGTCCGAGATTCAGTCGCGAAGTTCTTGTATGCGTGCTTGTTCGAGTGGCTCGTTGCTATTGTCAACGACAGTCTTGCGGGTGAAAATGGAGAGGCTGCGAGCAGGGCAGAAATGTTCATCGGTGTAGGAACTGCCCACCCATCTTTTGAAATCTCGATGCTCATATCCCGCAGGTATTGGATATCTATGGCTTCGAGTACTTCAAGAAGAACTCCTTCGAGCAATTCTGTATCAATTATGCCAATGAAAAGCTCCAACAGGAGGTCAGTTAATGTTCCTCGTTACGAATTGACCGTTTACCTTGCTACCAGTTCAACGCCCATGTCTTCAAACTCGAGCAAGAGGAATACGTGCGGGAACAAATCCAGTGGAAGTTCATCGACTTCTCCGATAATCAACCTTGCATCGATGTCATCGAAGGCAAGCTCGGTATTCTCTCCCTCCTCGACGAGGAATCCCGCCTTCCATCGGGCACGGACCAGTCATTCCTTCAGAAGCTGAACCAGCAGCTTGTCAAACCTGAGAACAAGGACGTCTTCAAGAAACCTCGTTTCGGCAACTCTGCTTTCACTATTGTTCACTATGCCATCGACGTCACGTATGAGGCGGAAGGGTTCTTGGAGAAGAACCGAGACACCGTGCCGGACGAACATCTTAACCTTCTTGCGACCACGAAGAATCCGTTCTTGAAAGAGGTGTTGGACGCCGCCCTGGCAAGCACCAAACCTTCGGAACCTGCAAGCCCAGGCAATGCCTCAGACTCTGGTAGCGTTAGTTCCAGGAGGTCGTCTGTGATTCCCGACCCCGGCCGTGCTTCAATGGTATCGACCACTTCTGCTTCCACCGCGACGTCTGGAGCACGCAGACTTGGTGTTTCAAGGAAGCCCACGCTTGGCTCGATCTTCAAGGGTTCTTTGCAGAGTTTGATGGACACGCTTGGTGTCACGGATGTCCATTATATTCGTTGTATCAAGCCCAACGAGGTTAAGAGGGCTTGGGAGTTCACTCCTCAACAGGTCCTTGGACAGCTGCGTGCCTGTGGTGTCCTTGAAACGATCCGAATTAGTTGTGCTGGGTATCCTAATCGCTGGACTTTTGAGGAGTTCGCTGAACGGTACACTGACTCCTGAAATTGAGACTGAGAACGGCCTGACGTCCCTTCTAGTTATTATATGCTCATGCACTCTTCTCAATGGACCCAAGGCGGAGCAGACCCCAAGTCGTTCTGTACCACAATCCTCGAACAGACGCTCACGGATCCGGACAAATACCAAATTGGTCTCACAAAGGTCTTCTTGCGAGCGGGTATGCTTGCATACCTCGAATCCCGGCGCCTTGATCGCCTCAATAGCCTCGCCACCATCATCCAGAAGAACTTCAAGCGAACTATGGAGAGGAATCGCTATCAGCGCCTGCGCAAATCCTCTATCAAGATTCAAACCTGGTGGCGTGGTATCATGGCCAAGCGTCTGGTGTTGTCTATCAGGAAGGAAGTCGCCACGAGGAGGCTTCAGGCTATTGTCCGACGATTCGTACAAAGAAGGAAGTTTTTGGAGGTGCACAACTCCGTTGTCATGCTCCAAACTTGTAAGTTTAAATTGGCTTTTAGGTGCTGGACTCACCCCAGGTCCAGGGATCCGAGGTGCTTATGCACGCAAGACATTCCGCTCCGATCGAATCCAGAACGCCGCTATCAAGTTGCAATCCTTGCTTCGTGGAGCGTACGTATCCACTTCCTGTAATAGGATGGCGCGCTGACACTTGAATTCTAGTCTCACGCGAAAGCAGTACAGAAAGGACGTTCGCAATGTCATTTACATCCAGTCCTGCATGCGTCGCCGTCTCGCAAAGAAAGAACTCAAAGCGTTACGAGCAGAAGCCCGGTCCGTCTCGAAGTTCAAGGAGATATCTTATCGACTCGAGAATAAAGTCGTTGAACTTACACAACTTCTCCATGAGCGGACGAAGGAGAAGAAGGAGCTGCAGAAGCGACTCGAGGGTTTGGAGGCCCAAATCCAGCAAGTGACCACGAGGCATGAAGACTCGGACGCGAAAGCCAAGCAACTGCAAAGTGATATGCAAGCTAACTTTGTTCCTCTTGCCAAATTTGAAGAGCTCATCGCTGCCAAAACCATTTTGGACCAACGACTGGAGGCTGCAGCGAAGAAGTCGAAGGAACAGGAGGACCAAATCCGCTCCTTGACGGAAGAGCTGAATAACATGACCAAGCAGCTGGAAGCCAAACAAAAGGCAGCTTCTGTCGCCCCTGCTGCACGCGCGTCGGACGATGCTTCGGTGATCGCAACCCTCAAGAGCGAGTTGAGCAGCTTGCGAGAGCAACTCAACCGTGCTAACGCCCTCAATTCATTGACCAAGGGTGCCCGAGAACCCCTATCGCCTACATTCGTCCCTGGTCTAAAAGCTCATGATAGGGTCAATGGCGTACCGATGTTGCAACCACCACCCGCTGCCAAGAGGAGACAACGGCGTCACAGCACAGCAGGCGTCTATCAGGACCTGGATGGATCCGACCGGGAAGTCGACGAACTAATGCAGTCTGTCAAGCGATCTCAGGCCAATCCCCGTGCAGTGTCTATGGCGCTATCGGGTGCAGATGGTATCCCTCGATTCAAGCCTTCAAACGGCCTCTCCGATATTTACGATGACCCTGCAGAGGAGAAGATCAGACTGTTGGAAGAAGCAGATGCGTTAGACGAGGACGTGCTCCAAACATTGATCAAGGGTCTCAAGATCCCCGCACCAAACCTCAGCAACCAACCTTCAATGAAGGAAGTGCTCTTCCCTGCGAATCTCATCAGCTTGATCACCAACGAAATGTGGAAATATGGACTCATCCCCGAGAGTGAGCGCTTCTTGGCCAACGTCATGCAAACGATCCAGAGTCACGTCATGGTAAGTGATGTCATACAAGCTCATTGAAGTAGATTACTCACTGCAGTGGCAGGCGTTCAGTGGCGAAGACGCTATCATCCCTGGTATCTTCTGGCTCTCCAATGTTCACGAGATCCTTTCCTTCATTTGTCTTGCCGAGAGCGATATGTTGCAGGGGATTGGGCCCGGTGGCGATCCTTCCGGACGAGATTTCGACTGGACAGACTACGAGCGCCTAGTCTCCATCGTCAAGCACGACCTTGACAGCTTGGAGTACAACATCTATCACACTTGGATGCTGGAGACCAAGAAAAAACTTGCTAAAATGGTTATCCCTGCACTCATCGAGTCCCAGTCACTCCCCGGTTTCACCACCACTGACGGAGGCGGTCGATTGTTCAACCGCCTGCTCAATCCAAACTCCCAGCCAGCATATAGCATGGATGACGTCCTCAATCTATTGAACAAGGTTTGGAGAAGTCTGAAGAGTTACCACATGGAGGAAAGCGTGGTCCAACAGGTTGTTACGGAGCTGCTCAAGCTTGTTGGTGTCACGAGCTTTAACGATCTGTTAATGAGAAGGAACTTTTGTTCTTGGAAGCGAGGTGAGATCGTGAAGAAGTCCTGCATTCTCCCCTAACGCTTTGCCAGCTATGCAAATCCAGTATAATATTACAAGAATAGAAGAGTGGTGCAAGTCACATGGTATGCCGGAAGGTACTTTACAGTTAGAGCACCTCATGCAAGCGACGAAGCTACTTCAACTCAAGAAGGTACCCTATGCGTTCTAGGACCCCCCAGGGCTTGGTTAACACGCTTTATAGGCCACTGCAGCCGATATCGAAATCATTTACGATGTCTGCTGGATGCTCAGCCCATCACAAATCCAGCGCATGTGCACAAACTACTTTGTCGCTGATTACGAAGTGCGTCTTGGTAATGCAACCTGGTGTGATGCACTGACGACTCTTTATAGAATCCGATTTCTCCTGAGATCTTACGAGTGGTGGCATCACGGGTGGTGCCAAACGACCGCAATGATCATTTATTACTCCCACCAGAGAGCGAAGATGTTGGGCCTTACGAATCACCTCTGCCTCGTGATGTTAACGGCCTCGAGACGTACATCCCGGCTTATCTCAATCTCCCGTACCTCCGCCGCCTCGCTTTGCTTGTGGCGTGAGGATTCGGTGTGATTTCTTGGTATCACGTTTATGCACCGTCCTTGGGTACAGGCGTAGCTCGCATTTGGCACGGTATAATATTACATCCTCTCATTTTCGTTTCAAATACGGGACCTTGAGATAAAAGTGTCAATACAGCAGGGGTTAGTTATACAAGTCCTCAAAATCATCTTCATTCGGAAGGGGTGCATGTGGGACCTTACCACCCATCGCCTTGTCCACGTGTGCGTCCATGTGTGCGAAGAGTGCATCGATCTCGTCGTCAGTTATTATGTTTGTGTCATGCTCCCCGAAGTTCAGCGCTTCTGTATCTGGGACGCTCGGTGTCTGTTTGGATGTAGATGAGGGAACAGTGGTGTCGTCCAGTGCGAACCAGTCGTCAGGGTCATCCTGCTCATAGTTAGTCTGGCTCTGCTTCTGAGCGGGTACAGGGGTAGGTTGAGGGTTTTCGATCTCTGCCCATATGTCGGCATCATCCAGGTCGTCGACCACTCGTACTCGTGGTGCAGTCGAGGGTTGTTCACCAGCGGGTTGGTCGTTGCTGACTGAAATAGGAGGGGCATCTCGCCTTGCGCTAGCCAGTTGTGAAGCATCGTCTTCACTGTCCGAATGGAGGTCCATCGGAGGTCCCTGGTCTTCATCGGCGTGGTGGGCCTCGGCCTGCCATCTGCTCAGGTTCACCTATTCCTAGTTCAGGAAATACCTCTACGCACAATGACCCACTCACTAGCATCCTCTTTTGGCGACAGACTCGCTCCACCTTGTCTATGGTGTCCCGGAACTGAGTCTTCGGAAACATCCTATGGGCCCACATTTGGTAAAGGTCCATCAAGCGATCGAGGTCGGCAACCTGTGGTACGGTTAGAATATTCTTCGTGCTGGCAAGAGATAGATAAGCACCTCATGTCCTTTTCCCTTTGGTTTAAATTGCTGCGCTTGCTTGATTAAAGCAGGGAACCCACGATCGCTTAAGAGACTGAATAGGAAGCATTGGTGAACACGCGGAGAGGCATTGGAGAAATTGTGTCCCACCGCTCATCGTCGACCTTGGCGATAACACGTCTTGATTTCTGGTCGGGGTCGTCCTTTCCTTTTCCCTCCTTCGATTTTGAACCCTCTCCATTCTTTCCTAGCTCCTCAGATTGCTCCTTTGTCGCACCGGACGCGTTTGACGCGCGTTTTTCGGCGTCGAGCTTAGCTCGCGCCTTCTTCATCAACGCATCAACATTTAATGGCTCCGTATGGGTGGCGATATCATCGAAGCCCGCGAAAAGATCGTCCATATCGTCATTGACACGCCCGGAGTGGTCTTTGTGGCGAGGTGCGGGGTTGTCATTGTCTTCGAGGAAAAGAGGCTCAGACGCGCTTGTCCGGACTGCATGGTGGCCGTCGTCTTCGGAGATGAATAAAGGGGCTGAGGGGGGTACAGCAGGTTCATCCCATATGGAATCCATTTCGGGAGCGGTTGAAGGTGAGTCCTTTGTCGCAGGGATGCGGGATGCTCACTCGAACCTTGACCGAAAAGACCAAAGACCAAGGCTCTGTGCCTAACGTAATACATTGGCCCATGCCCGATCACCGACGCTCACACCGCCGCAACCGTATTACCACCTGAGCGCGCCGCCCACTCGGATTTTGATCGCACCCGCGATGCCCTTCCTCTTGGCATCCGCCCCATCCGCTGGCGCTTCACGTGCCTTTGAGTGTTGAGTGTTGTTGAATTCTGATCTTTGCCGCAGGTATCGTTACACACGCCATCCATTTTTAATTTCATGCGAGCCTATCAAACTCGACAAAGCTCTCGGAAAGGAGGCGAAGAGATCACAAAGTAGTCCTGAGGTGTCTCACCCTCTACAACTTCTCCGCTGCGGTCAACAAAGGCCCAGAGAAGAGCTAGCCACGTACCACCAAGAAAGCAGAGTATCCCACTCCTGAAGATATCAAGGAAAGTCTTTGAGCTTAACCTTCAAATACACTGCGTTCGCCCGCTATACTGTCGACTCGGGCTTGGCGCGTTCTCCTTCCCCTTCCCCAGGTGTCTCCTTTGGTCGGATAATCGTGGCGTACCCTGTCCTTACACAAACGGACCGCCACTTACGGCTGATGTACCCGTGCGATGAGCCACAAGATTGATCAGACTGAGCAATTGGTGCTGTCTGATCGGTCGGTCATTGCAGGATGGCCATTCGTAAGCGGCCCAAAAAATTTCAAGGTACAATCGCTGGCAACATGACTAGAACAGCGATGGAATAGACTATGCTGTGAGTGCGGACCGCCTTCTCGCTCTAGTCGGGTACCCCACACCCGATTTTCGCCGGCTTGTACAGCCATTTATTTGCAAGCAAGCACTAGTTTCCTCCTTTAAAAGCCGGGTCCATCCAGCTCTAGAGAACTCATTGTCAACGTACAACCCATACACATCTCACACAATGTTTGCCGCTTGCCTCGCTGCACTTCCCCTCATCTCCGTCGCAGTCGCCGGTGCCTGGGAACCCAAGGTCTATGAAGTCACAGTCGGCGGGGACTCCCCAAACCAGATTTCGTACCAGC
>Ga0307515_10024408_pt1 | contig 10536 bp, 2 predicted proteins | sample 17_EM_MG_FD_194513 | JGI IMG/M metagenome (GOLD analysis project Ga0307515, IMG submission 194513) | Populus trichocarpa ectomycorrhiza microbial communities from riparian zone in the Pacific Northwest, United States - 17_EM | ecosystem: Host-associated > Plants > Roots > Unclassified | place...
ATGCAACATGCAACATGGGATCTAGTTCCATCTGATCCGAATTGCAACCCAATGACTTGTAAGTTCAGAATGGATCAACTAAAAGCATGTCTTATACCCAAGGGGTATCATCAACATCCAAGTCTTGACTACAAAGACACCTTCAACCTAGTGGTAAAATCAACCACCATATAATTTGTTATTAACATTACTATTAAGAATGGTTGGGAGCTATGACAAATAGATGTTAACAACACCTCTTTACATGTGGAATTAAAAGAGATTGCTTATATGATGCAACCTTCAAGGATGAGTCTAAACTTGATCATGTATGTTACCTATAAAAACCAACTTATATGCTTAAACAGGCCCCTTAAGCATGGTGTATTTTTTTTTTGTTTGAAAAATGCTCTTTTTCAGCTTGGTTTTCATACATCCAAAGATAATTAATCATTGTTTATATATAGACAAAGTCTTATCACTTGTTATTTCCCGATCTATGTTGATGATTTTATGCTTATATGAAACAATTCAAAATTTATAATCTCTATTATAAAGCAATTAGATGACAAATTCTTTCTCAAAGACATAGGCAATCTTCAATTTTTTCTTAGGAGTGGAAGTAATTCATACTTAGACAACCTTATTTTTAACCTAACATAAGTATACATGTGATCTCCTAACTAGCACCAACATGATTGGTGTGAAGGATATCTCAACTCTTTTTTTTCACAAATCTTTCTCTTCAATTAGTTGATAACTTGATGGTACAACTTAAGACAACTTTGAATTTCATCAAATCATTAGAAGTCTACAGTATCTCTCATTAACACGACCAAATATTTCATTTGTTGTTAACAAGCTCTTTTAATTTATACACAAGCCAACTCATACTCACTTGATATAAACTAAAAGACTCATATGATACTTAAAACACATGATTTTACATGGTATACGACTTATAAATACTATAAATTCTTGTTTAATAACTTACTTTGATGTAGACTGAGCTAGAAATATTGACAATCATACCTCTATTTCAACTTACATTACTTTTCTTTGATGTAATCCTATCTCTTAAAGTTTAAAGAAATAGCAAGAATTTGTACATTTCTCTATCAAAGCTAAATATTGAGTTATTATAATTGCAACATCTAAAACCACATGGGTTTATCCACTCTTCAATGAAATTATTTTTTTCCGCTCAAAGCTCTAACTCTACTATTATATGATAAGGTAGGAGCTATTCATCTTAGTTTCAATCATGTTCAATACTCTCGTATGAACAATATTCAAATTGATTTGTATTTTACATGTGGCTTAGTTTAATGTGACACTTTTTATGTTTGTCATGTTCACACTCAAAATCAAATTGTAAATTTATTAACCAAACCTTTATTCAAGAAAAGCATAAATTATTTAAATATCAAGATTGGTCTTGCTGATAAAAGCTCAATCTTCCAAGGGAGTATAAGAGCACATTGCAAGAATTAAGGCCAAAAGAGTTAGCCTACAATTATGTTGTTAATTCTAGCCTACAATTATGCCATTACTTGTAACTGATGAATATACACAACATTTGATTGTATAAAGCTACAATTTTATAACTAATGCAATATCATAGCCTAACAATATGCATTTCCTAAACAAAATAATGGAAACATGTATATATATAACTCTACAATACATTAGTAAAGTGTGAGAAAATTTTCATTAAAACTGTTGTGTAGTCTTTTATGTTTTAATGAGAATTGATTTGATAAAATTTATTAAAAAGAGATTGATTTGGCCAAATTCACATAATTAGAGGATATTTAGTAATTTCCAGTCATTAAAGTTAATAGCTTTACTTTAAAATGTATGATTAGAAGTGATTTTGTTGTCCACTTATCAACATATATAATAGAGAAGAATACTTCCATCATTTAGCATAAGATCTCTTAAAATTTTGGATAAACTCAAATACAAAATAAAAACTTTATCTCTCAAAATGTAGGGATTGATGGATTAACGGTGCTCATATTTGACTCTTAATGTTTTAAGCATTAATTAATTGATCATGTTATTATTGATGTATTTATGGGTTTAATACGATTAGGTGTCCTTGTGATTATATTCATGTCACACTGAATCATGTGTTTTTTTCAAAAAAAAAATTAGATGCCTAACACCTTGAATTGGAGATAAATTTGATAATTGATTCATTTAATACATTATAAACTTCCACTACTAGAAAATTAGCAAATAGAAATAGAAATGCCGAAGGAAAAATATAATGTTGGACTCTATAACATAAATAGCCACGAAAAGTTTCCATTGGTAATTGTTGATGGAAATTGTGATGGAATTTGTCCCATCGATAATTTCCAATGAAAATTCTGATGGAATAAAGAAAATTAAAAAAAATCATTGATAATTTCATAAAAAAATTGACATGTTATTGTTTTTAAACGGACATTCCATCAAAAAAATTAAATGAAATAAAACCTGATAGTTTTAGCCCCTCCAATTTCTTTTTCTTCTTCATGTCTAAAAAAGCATAGCTTCCTCCCCCTATTTTCTCACAAATCCAGCAACCATCATCACAAAGTCAACCGCCTCAAATTGCCTACGTCGATTTAAATCTACCAATAGTGTCTGCATTTTTCTCTTGGTTCAATTTCTTGTTAAGCTTTACTACAACAAGTAGGCAAATTTAACCATTTTTTGTAATCCATTTATATTTAAGGATAATTTATTGAATAATTTTTGCACTATTTGTAGTTTACTTGTATATTTAAGTGCTTTACAGCTTTTTTATAGAGATTTTTATTATATTAATATATGATTTATATGTTAGGGTTTGTTTGAGATTTGAAAGAAATTGATTTTATTTGTCATTTGATGAAATAAAGTTTGAATTTATAATTTAGGCGTGTTGTAATTAAAGAAATGATAGATTATTTAATAGGTACCAATAACATTTTGTTAATTTTATTGTCAAGGTGAAAATTTGAGGAAACTGATTTTTTATGGAATTGATCATAATTAAAAGGTATTAATTTAGGTTTAATAAGTTTGAATTGAACAAATGATGGATTATTTAATAGGTACCAATAACATTTTGTTAATTTTATTGTCTAGTTGAGAATTTGAGGAATCTGATTTTTTTGTGAAATTGATAATAATTAAATGGTTTTAATTTAGATTGAATAAGTTTGAATTGAGTAAATGATGGATAATTAGTTGGGTACATATTATTTATTGTTAATTTTATTTTTTAGTTCACATTTTGATGCAAAATTGAGTTTATATAGAAATGATAATTAGTTACTGGATTGTGAGTTCATTTTGAATAAAAAGTTGAATTTTGAATTGATAGTTGCATTATTAATAAATATTATCATCATTATTCTATATTAGTTTCATAAGTATTGGATTATCGTTTTTGAATGTATCAAAATTCTTTAGAAGGGTTATGTAACAAGATTATCTTAAAGGGGTTGATGATTTTATTAACTTTATACTTTCTAATCTAGAGAATATTATTGGGGGTGAAATTAGATGACCATATACGTAGTGTAAGAATAAAAAGATCCACCATAGAAATGTAATGACAATGTATCTACTTAAAAAAGGGTTTGTCAAAAAATATTTCTATTGGTTTACATACGAAGAACCCTATGTTCCTTACAAAATCATGTTAGAAAGGATAGTTGGCTCAATTTCTAGTTCTAACATCATGCATGAGTTTGCAGATAATAATAGTAATCCTTATAGGAGTATAGTGATGGATGCAATGAAAATGTATCGTGATTATTCAAGTGAAGATTCACGTAAACATATATAGATACATGTAGGTTTTTTGAATTTTTAAAAGATTTTGATAAACTATTATGAGATTGTTATACAACTTATAATAAATTATAAGTCATTACACAAGTGTTTACTATCAAGTTAAATTATGAATTGAGTGAGGCTAATTATGATAGGATCCTAGAATGGAAAAAAAAACACGTTACCTAAAAAGGAATAGGTTGAAAAATAATTTATATGTTTCAAAATCCAAGATGAAACCTCTTGGTCTAGGATAAAAAAAAAAATTAATATGTCTCCACACTTTTGCATGTTGTATAATGGTGAATATGTAATTTTACCGAATGCAAAACCTATCAACATACTCAGTAGAAACCTAGTAATGATAAAGGAAGGACACCTATGTCATATAAAAAATTAAGATACTTCTCAATCATTTTTAGGCTGCAAAGTTATTTATGTCTTTGGAGATTGTTGAGCATATGACATAATATCATTCATATGATGAGGTAGGTGCACCCTTCTGATGATAAAGCTTAGAAGCAATTTAATAAGGTGCATCATTAACTTTTAATGGAACTGTGGAATATATATCTTGGCTCATGTACAAATGAATTTAATCCATTTGGATCTTTTATTGCATCCTTTTTTTTTTTTACTAATCATTATAACAGTTTACAACTAAACCCTAGGGATGTGTATAAAGTCGGAATTCATGTTCTTATATATGATCTTTACAATCTAGGTATGATTATAGATGTTTGTCTTCAATTGTTGATTGATGAAATAAATCAATTATGGTCATTTGAGGAGTTTACATATGATATATCAAGGAAACAAGAATCAATCGCATTTCAAGAAATAATAATGGTGGTTAACTACCTTTGAATGAAAATTTGTCAATATTTTGCTATATTAGACGATCATTATTAAATAATGCAGTTAAGAGTGGATATTTGATAGACATCAAATTTAAATAAGCACATAATTATATGTTACTTAATTCAGTAAGTAAATCATGACTTCCATATTTATTTTTAAGAATCTTCTCTTATATTATCTTATAAAATAAATTCATTTAACTTATTTATAGGCAACATTATCAATTATGTTATCTCAAATTTGAAATGCTAGTAAATCTTAAATTATTAATTATATGATGAACAATTTAACATATGGTTTAAAACACTTGTAAAGTTGATTGTTATGGTAAGTTACAAGAAGTTATTGAGTTGTAATATCATAGATAAGAAAATACTGTGTTTTTATTTAGATACTATTCATATGATACTAGTAGATAAACTAAAGTAGATCATCATCATGGCTCACTCAAAATAAATAAAAGAAATAGATTTTGTAACTTTAACAATATATTTATTTTTACAAGACTATGTATTTGAAATGGATAAGTTAATTATTAATTGCTACATCTATCAATTTTTTTTCCTTTAGAATTCTAAGATAACGATTAAGGGTCAAACTTGGTAATTAATGGTTAAACCTTTTAGCAATCAATGAGTGACATGTGTTGTTCTTAGGATCAAAATTTTGACTTTACCAAAAACAAAAATGCTAAAGGATAATGAAAAGTTTTAACTCCATCCTTAATCTAAAATATCAAGAATCAAGTTATTAATGTTTTCCTCTTCTAAGAAGTTTTAAATTCGGTTCTTTTTTTATATATATATAAAACAATTGTTTTCTTTTTTTCCGAATCATACATAAACAATCAAAATATCAAGAATCAAGTACTGTTTAGGGTTTTTAACTTAATATTTTTCTTGCTTCAAAAGCCTATTTGCATTGGGTTCGAATTTATCTAAAACAGGGTTTATTCCTATTACTATTTGAAATCAGTTTGGCCTCGCTGTTCGAGCCTAGACATAATGCTACGGATATCCCAATTGTGCAGGAGAGCATACTAACAATAGACAGATGGGCTTCATAGACTAGCTCGATCGCCTTCAATTTGAAATCTTATACGCTCAAATCATTCTTTGATCGCTAATCGTTGGCTCATACATATGGGATTTTAATTGTAAGATGGAGTTTCTGACTGTCCCTAACCATTAAAATAAATAAATTTACTTCTTAATTATCATGTGAATTAATTTCTAATCGTGCATGAGGAGATGCTCACAACACACAGGCTAGTACTATACAACAGAAACACTTTCCTTCAATGCAATAAATTGGAATATGAAATCTTATAATAAATGCTCAAGAATTGTTGTGTCTCGTGTAGAATTCTGAATTTCACAAAAAGTGTCCGATTTTGTAAGATAGCGTATCTTGTTAGGCTGTCCCAAATGAAAAAAAGAATTGATGTGTGTCTCTCGAGTACTCTCAATTCTATTATTATGCAAGATAAACAAGATTCAGGATCCATATGAATTAAGTGAAAATATATTAAGTATATCGAATAAGATCGACTGATTAACGACTAATAAATAAAGAAAAGCATATAACAAATTAAATCCCAAATATATAAATGGCTGAATGGATGTAGAAGATGTAATAACAACGTATGTAAGATAAGATACCACACGTGTCTCTTGATGCACGTACGTACATGGGAGGCTTGCTTCTGCATCTTCCATTTATAGGTCTGGAGTTTCACATGAGAAGAAGGGAACCAAATATAGCCAAGGACAACCCGCCGGCCGGGCGTGCCAAATAGAAGCCTTGCCGGGCTCGCTACTTAGGAGGAAATGCCGGCAAGTCATCCTTGGCTGCATTCGACTCTCTACCTCTTCATGCAAAACTCCTAGACCAAACCTCACAATTCTTTTTCTTCTGAATTTGCCTTGTCTTTTGAAGTTTGTGCTTCTAGCTCTACTTCATGTTCTTGTGTGCCAAGCGATACATGATTTATATAGGCAGGAGGAATGGTCGAGGCATAGACATGGAGTGATCACATGTTCATATATTCCATGGCTGACCAACTTTCTGAAAAACGGCTAGTGCATGCATCACAACTAAAGGTTGTGACCACTTAAGGCGCCTATAAAAAATAATTAGGAAACCATATTCGCATATCATTACGCAAATGCAATTCTTCACTTTATCCTAGATATAGTAGTGGTGGGAAAATAATCTCAAATGAAATATATATATAAAAAATATATTTTTATAGCAGAAAAACGAGTTCAAGCCTCAGCCAATTTTAATAAACACTTTAAACTTTATGATCATATATTGTCCGTCGCAAAAGAGTTCTCATGAACTAGGTTTTATAGCGCACTCAAAAGCATGTTATAGGGAAAAAAGGACCGTCACATTTGATAATTTAGCCCAAAATCATTGACACAAACACCAACCAAAACTTTCTTAATTATCCTACTAGGAAGACACATTGAGCAGCGCAAAATACAGCAGCCTACCTGGTAAAGATAAAATGGAACATTAATATGCATATAATATTGCAAGGGAATAGAATCTATCTATATATATCAAGCGGCAGATGATATATAATTAGTGCATCGTTGATGACGAATATTATGGTATGTTAGATGTGGTTTGATTGTTTGAATTAAGAAAAATAAAATTAATGGCATGGGAATTTCACTTACGTGGGCAAATTTCAACTGCCGATTTAGGGTTCCTTCAATTTTCTCCCTAAACTACAAATTAATACTATCAATTACATCATTAGGGTTTCCACTTTGTTTTCAGTTAATTAGTGTTAGAAGAAGAGGGGTTGAGTTTAAGTCCTAAATAACCTCATTACCTACAACAACAACAACAACAACAACAACAACAACAACAACAACAACAACGTATAAAAGCCAACTTACATGTACATATTTTAAAATGGTACAAATTAGCTCCTATGATTACTATGATGCTAACTTACATGTACATATTTTAAAATGGTACAAATTAGCTCCTATGATTACTATGATGCTAAATTAATGTACAAAAATTTTACACTTGATAATGGAGAGGATGCTCTAATGATTTACTAAGATAGTGTTTGAAATTGTAGTAATGGTTGTTTTTTAAAATATATAGTTTTTAGAAATGCATCAAAATAATATTTTATTATTATTATTATTTAAAATTCATTATTGACATCAACACATTAAAATAATCTAAAATTATAAAAAACCTAACTTTAAACACACACAAAAAAATTCAAAGAATTCCAAAAACGCCTTTTAAACTAAAAACTAAAACACTTTAAATATTGATTAAGAGAAGCAACTTGCACCATCCTTTTACTTCTATAATGAGCTTTTCCAGATCAGTCTTGATGATTAGATCAACTCCTTACCCCACATATTATTAGAAATTAATTAACACCGAAGCCTACTTTTCAACCATACATCTCAAGCTCACTCATATTTCCACTAGCTAGCCTAAATCAATGAGCATAATACCAGTTTCCATTGTTAACAGATGGTAATAGAATTTTGATAAAAAAGAAAAAAGAAAAAGGGGGAATAAACAAAGTGTAGAAAATTCTTTTTTTCGCAGGCTGTGAGGCACTATTTTATTATTATTATTATTATTATTAATGAAGCTGTGAGTCACCAAGTTAATTCAATGTATAATTGGTAAGTTGGGTTCGTACTTTCGAGAAAAGAATAAGATTCACTGAGGGGAATAATTTTAATTAATGTCATAATTAATCAATATTAGTGGGTTTTGACCTTTTTTGTTTGCCTTCTATGCATATCTGACCAGAAATGTCTTTAGAATCTTATTGTCTTCAAAGGATGGCATTCAAACTACTGAAAGGACACAATTAAAATGCTCTTCAAAAGATTTACACTGTTCAATTTTGCCCTTGTTTCTTGACCTTTTATTTTAAAATCTAGCCTTTTCACTGGTGCAATATTCTTCAATTTTCTAGAAAATGTTAAAGTTATTTAATTAATTCCAAGTTGAAAATAAAGAAGAAGAAGAAGAAGAAGAAAAGGAAGCATGCTTGAAAGTTTGAGAACTCACTTGACACCATTCACCTTACGAATTCGTTGACTTTGTTGCATTCCAAAAACCATATGTAAACCATGATAATATTTCACCATGTGACAGTTATATCACTAGTTAATTTGTGGGTGGAATAATAAAATAATAATTTAATAAAATAGATTGAGGATAAAGTTGCTAGTAAATGTTAAAAAGAGGTTTCAATGATAATAAAAGAATAAGTCAAAAAGTTGATAGATAAATGCAGGTTAAGATATTAGAAGTTGTGCCGCAAAAAGTTTATATATAAGAATTGAATATGTTTGGTTACTATATTTTATTTATTTTTAACAAAAAAAAAACATAACTCTTTTTTATATGTTCTTCATTTAATGAAAATTATAAATCAACCAAAACAAATATAAAAAAAAAGACTATTTGAAATAAAGGTAAGAAAGGAACAAGTTTTTTTTTTCTTATCAACATATGCACCCTTCTTGACTTGGCTCTTCTCTTTTTTTCAGGCGTATATTTTTAGATAAATTTTGATAATTTTGATGTGTATATAAAAAAAGATATAAAAACAATACATTGTTTGCATGTTATTACAGGCAACTTTTTCTCATTTTCACCAAACTTGACCTGACATGACATGTTAAACTAGAGTCTCCTCAACTGGGGTGCTTACCTTACTTGAGTTTTAAATTGAACCGGGTGGAAGAGTATCCAATGTGATTCAATTGATTTGGAAAGTCCAAATACGAATTGGTTAAATAATTTTCAAGATGGCATTGTTTTGAACCTTTCTTTGACAATGATGTTATAGATCAACTGAGGTAATCTTGCTAAACCCGCCATATGGTTCCTAGTGGGTTTAATAAAAAAAAAATTAACATGTTTTATATTTAACAATACAACAATAAAAATCAGCATGAGCCAGTCATCTAATAAAATTTAAGAAAAAATCACCATGAAAGGCTAGAAAAAAATAGAGTTTGCTAATGTTATAAAAACAATGATATGACCTTATTCAAAAACAAAAAAACAAAAAACAAAATTGTATTTAATTAAATGATATCCAAAAAAAATTATCGATCAAATCAAATTAAAAAAAAATTCATGAAAGGTTGTACAAAAATAACACTTGCCAATATAAATAAAAAGTGATAATCTTAATCAAAAAGTGAAAAATTAATGGTAGTTAATTAAAAAAACAATTCTCAAATTAATTTTTAACTAACATATTTTAATTATTTAAAATTTAAAATCTTGGAGTAAAAAAAGAGAGAAAACAAGGCAAACACGATGGCCTATGCATCTGGCTTAAAAAGAAGGATGTCTGGCCCACGCGGAAAGCCTCCTTGTTTTTCTTTTCTTTTTTTATATTAAAGGGAGAACAAGCCCTTTAATTTTTTTTTAAAAAAAAGGTGCAGATGACACCCCATCTATAGCGGTAGATGAAGCGTTGTCAGAGTTTGAGGATCGAAGAGGTCGCTAAAAAGTCAAGGCAAGGGCTTTTTAATCTAAAAACTTATTTTCAAGTCATTTTTATCTAAAAATATCTAATAAACATCTTTTAAACCCAAATAAATTCATATCTAGCCTCAAAATAACCCTTAATTAGTTAAAAAAACTAAAAACATCTCAAAAAAAATCTTAAGACCCGATTTACTTTATTTTCCAACAAAGTGAAGGGCCAAAAAAGCTAAATGGAACTCTTTTCATCAAATGAAATCTATTAACATCAAGTTTGGTTGTTTTAGTTGTTAAAATTTGATCAATCGATAACGTTCTCTTTCTTCTCTTGTTTTAGAGAGTTTCTCTCATATCTCCAAAACTCAAGAACCA
>Ga0307515_10024409_pt1 | contig 10536 bp, 1 predicted proteins | sample 17_EM_MG_FD_194513 | JGI IMG/M metagenome (GOLD analysis project Ga0307515, IMG submission 194513) | Populus trichocarpa ectomycorrhiza microbial communities from riparian zone in the Pacific Northwest, United States - 17_EM | ecosystem: Host-associated > Plants > Roots > Unclassified | place...
AGTCCGAATTATATAACTAATAGTTTATATAGTCCTTCCTTTAACCTAAAGGCTGCCTTTTATTTATTGCCTTCCTTAATTCTAATCTAGTAGTACGCCTATCTTAGATCTATCTTTATAAAGATTTGCGTATTACCTATTTAATCCTAAATTTCGCTAATTAAGGGTAAAGAATATCTATCCTTCCTAGTAATGCTATTTAGCTACTTATAGTTAATATATAGCCTAAGTTTTCTTTTTTTTTATAGTATAAATAGTACTGGATATCCCGCTAATAACTGCGATAGTCTAATATATCCCTTTTATAGGTTTTCCTAGATAAACTCTTTAAGTATTCTTAACTCTTCCTTAGTTAACTTATAGATTAGAAAAAACTTAAGACTTATTTCTAGTTCTAATTCTATCTTACAGTCTTATACTATATACTTTAATAGCTTTTTACTTTCTAGGCTTTATAGCTTTTTGCTATACTTATAGTATCTCCTTAGTATATAAGATAACCCTCTCTTAGTTTCCTTATATGTCGCTCTAACTTAGTACTATACTAACTTAGTTGCTATATACCTCTTATGTCGTTAAGTGTCTCTAATATTAACCTAACCTATAATCTAATTAATCTTTAGATTATATTTTTATAACTAAGGCATTCCTAATACTGCCTTATCCCGTCCTAATAGTAGGATATTAAAAAATATCTTAATTCGTCTCCCTTTAATAGTTATTTAAATAGGTCCTATTTTAAGATTAATAATACCTCCTCTATAGGCCATTAGATCTCCTAAAATTATAACTAATAGATAAAGGTACTCCTTTTATCTGTAAGGTAGTCCTATTTACTTAACTACTGCTAGTAATATATAGTTCCTTATTACTCTACTATCTATTAGTGTTTTAAACTGCTAATCTTGCTAATTAATTTATAAATTTAGGTATTATCCTTAAATTCCTTTAAGGGTTTAAAGCTCTACTACTAGCTTTCTTTAGTTTTATAGGCCTCTACTTTTCCTAACTATTAGCTACTTAATTCTATTATACTTAGCTTACTTTTTAGCTAATGTCTAGTTCGCTTCTTATCCTTAATATACTATAGATATATATTCTTTAGACATTCCTACTACTATTATCCTTCTAAGCATTCTTTTATAGGAAATCTTCCTAGTTAAAGTATTAAGTCTCCTAATTCTTAAACTTTTACTAAATACTATCCGTGTATATATTTAGCATTTTTATACTATTACTTATTTAGCGCCTAATATATCCTTATAGGGTACTTCCAATTCTTTTCTTTTAGATTTTTATATATATTATATATATTATATATATATACAATCCATGCCAATATATAATACGCTAGATGTCTTAGGTTAACTCTTAGCTTATCTTTACTTTTAAGTTTAAATCTCTATCTAGCTAATCTAAACACTAGTTTATTATTTATAGGTATTATAATTTACCTCTCGCTTCTCTAGTCCTTTAATCTTTCTTCTAGGTTTCTTAATATTATAATTAATGCTCCTTTAATATAACTTATACGTTTTTCCGTAATTATTTAGTCTTAAACAACTCTTTCGTCCAGCTATATATAAAAATCTTCCTACTTATCGTTATATTGCTATCTATATTACTTTTAGTATAGCTTTATAAGCGTATACGATTTATCTATAAGGAAATATCTTGTTATTGCTATATTATTATAACCTTTAGTATACCGTTCTTTAAATCTAGTTAAAACCCCTAGGTCCTCTTCTTATTCTAGTTCTTTAAGCTACTTTACTTTTAGTGTGCCTGCTCTTGGCCTATTAGTGATTTTCTATATAAGTACTCTAACCTTAAGTCTGCCTAGTATTCTTAACCCTTAGTAGCTTCTTTATTCTTACTACGCTTTAATTTAATTCTTAAATCCTTTTTAGTCTTCTTCTAGTTCGCGTTTAGCTATAGGATCCTTTAAATCCGTAAACTTTATAATTCTAGTGTTAATAACACTCCCCTAAACTATTACACCCACCTATCTTTAACCTTAGAAGGAGCTCTTACTACACCCGGCCCAAAAAGACTAAAACCAACCAAAAGATCCCTAAAAAACACCCAGAGAATCCCCCTAAGATGCATGCATCGCAGGGGAGGCACACGTTAAATGACGGTGGTTTGTACTCGCGCGTGTCTACCAGAACCACGCCTAGCAATGGCCCTCTATAATAAGAACGGGCAAATACTACACCATAAAGTAAAAAGACCTCTATTAAGAAGGCATCTAATAAAATATAAAGCCTATTAAATACGTCTAGTATTTATAATTGTGGGGGAGCAACCGTTAGCTATAATAAACTAATATAGCTAGTAGAATGGCTCCGCTAGTCTAGCAAACCTTAGGCGCCCCTCTAGCAAACCCTTAATTAAATCCTTTAACGGCTAAGCAAAATTAAAAATAAATAAAAACCCTTCTTACCGGCAAACCGTACCTAGGCTACTATAGCTATATATCTATAGTATAGGGAACCTACCCCCCTAAAGACAATATCTGGGTATATAATTATAATATAACTAAATACAGAAAAAGTAGAGGGGCTTAGGGGATAATTAGAAATAGAAGTTCTTATAAAGATTTATAAAGAGGTCTACAACGCTATTATAGTCCAACACCTTAGGAGTAGAGATATTAGAGTTACCCTAAGGGACTAATAGGTAAAGGAATAAGCCGTTAGGGTAAGGGATAGGCTAGAAGAATGTATTAGCATAAAAGTGCTCCGCGAAAATTACCTAGTCAAAGTCCTAGCGGTTCCCCTAAGCCTTAGGGTAGAAAAGGGACGCTAGGCGGATAATATAGCAACTATATATAAGATAGTAAAATAAACGGAACGCCTTATACTAGGACTTAAGATTACCTAAATCTAATGGCTTTAATAGGAAAATATAAACTAAGCATATAATAAGAATAATAAAAGAATATAAGGGTCGCTAGAGACTCGCTAGGAAAACGCTAGTTAAACGCATAGCTCCCTTATTATCAGCATATATACACCAGGAATGTAAAAACTCCTTATCTAAAAAGGTATTATTATAAATGGCCTTATATATAACGCAAGGCTCTATAACTATAGACTCCGCCTAAAATAATACTATTACTGCGTATAATAGGGGCATACCTAATCCATATACGCAGTATAGGTATGCTGCGGCCACTATATAGGCCCCTACGATATAAAATACTACTTAAATTAAGACTAAATAAAATGCGTAAACTGCTACCAAAGCATATATAAGGCGTAGGAAAGAGAAAACTGCATTAAATATAGGAGATAGAAGGTAAGGGCTTAACAGCTACGGGAATAACTGCACGCTAGGTTATATAAATGGAAACAATAGGCGATAAGCTAGGGGGGCGTAGGTGCCTTTTTAGCGTTTCCTACCTTTAATACTAGGGGGCTAGGCTAGCTATCCTAAGCCTTAACAGGCTAGAAGCGACGCTACGCGATATTACTAGACTATATAGGGATATAAGGGTTATAGGGGATATAAGGGTTATAGGGGATATAAGGGAGAGGACGCCCTATAGGAAGACCCTTATAGACAGCTATAGCAAGCTTAAGACTAGGATAATTAAGAATTAGACTTAACGCGGCAAATATAACATTTATAGCTAAATTTTAAAGGAATAACGAAGAGGCGAAGGACCCTTACTAGGGGTCCGCTACCTATCTATTATATAGTATAACTATAGCAACACAAACCACCGTCTTATAAGGCCCTTACTAGATAGTTTAGACCTAGAGAAATACTATATCCTTACTATATAAGAGCCGTATTATAATACCTATATATAATTAATATACTGCCCCTAAGGATTTCAGCTCCTATATAAACCAAAAGTAGCTATATGCGTATACTTTATAATTAGCAAGACTATTAGCCTGTCCTTATAGTTATAACAGGCAGTTAATCTAGATATTATAGTTATAACAATCTAGATATATAGAGGACCGGTATAAATTATTAATATATATAACCCTAGGGTTAAAGGGGTCCTATAAATAGAGAACATTATATTAGTAATAAGCTTACTTAAAACTAAAGGTATAAAGTTTATCCTATTAGGAGACATAAACCTCTACTACCCGCGGTAGGGGGGTATCTATATTACTGCTAAACGATAGGTAAAGTGCCTACTAAAAGCTATAGATACCTAGGGCCTTAAGCTAGCTACTTCCCCTAAAGCAATTATATGGCAATAAGGATTCGCTAAAAGTATAATTAACCTTATATTTATAGACGAAGGCCTATACTAGAGACTTAAAAGGTATAACCCTAAAGAAGAATAAGCACTTACCTTAAACTATATCCCTATTTAGATATAGCTAGATTTAGATATTAAGGCGTAACTAAATAGCAAAAGATATATAATAAGGATGCTTAAGGCAGACAGTTTCCTTAATATAGTTAAATAACAACTCTAAGACCTAGAAGAAATCCACCTAATACTAAATAAGTAAGGCTTACTAGCTACCCCTAAGGAAATTAACTAAAGACTAGAAAGGATCTAGGCAGCAATTAAAAATGGGCTAAAAGAGTACTACCTGGTCTTAAGACCGGGCCCCTATACGCGACACACATAGTCCGTATAATGCGCAGTTTTTATAGCTAGCTAATAATAAGCAAGAAGGAAATACTTAAGTAGCTATAACCCTAAAGATAAAATATAATATAAAGACATAAGAAACCAGTTAAAGAATATCCTAAAAAAAAAGTAAGGAATAATTAGAGACAATTTATAAATAAGCATACTTTTAACCCGAGCCTCCCCTATAATAAGGGCCTGTGGGCTATAGCAAAATAGGTAAAGAAAAAGGTAGGGCGACTAGTAGAAGACTTATACCTACTACCCCTATAAAGAGTAGGGGAATCATAGGCCACTAATAATAACGATAAGAAGGTAAAGATCCTTATAGAGAGGTTCTTCCCCTAACCAGCTCTAGTAGACCTTAGTGACATTATAGGTAAAGCACTAGTAACTCGCCTGCGGGTTAACAGCGATATAATAATAGAGGAAATGGCTAGAACTATTAGCCGCCTTTTAAATAATATAGTATTAGGTCCAGATAGGATTCTAAATAAGGCCTTAAAGACCTATAGACTACTTATAGCACCCTAGCTTATAGATATAGCTAGAGCATGCTTTACTATAGGCTACTACCTATAACTCGGAAGATCTATAATAACGGTTGTCTTATAAAAAGAAGGTAAAGTAGATTACTTAATCCTAGGAAGCTACCGCCCTATTGCCTTAAAAAATACCCTTAGTACGATCTTAAAAAAGGTAATAGCGGACTATATAGTAAACACGGCTAAGGAATACGCCCTACTACTATAGAGCTAAATAGGGGTAAGAAAGAACCGCTTAATACTATTAGCACTTATACTACTCGCTACCACCATTAAATCTACATGGGTAATGTAAAGGGACTTTATAGTATTAATACTTAGCCTAAATATTAGTGGCGCCTATAACAATATACCCTATAAACGTCTCCTATATATCCTTAGGGCAAAAGGCTTCTTAGAATAGATTATATAATTATCTAAGGGTTTATAGGTTAAAAAGAAACATTACTAGTTTTTAGCGGATACTAGAGCCCCCCTATCGCAGTTATAACAGGAATACCATAAGAATTACCCCTCTCGCCTATACTCTTCCTTTTCTTTATAAGCAACCTACTTAACTCCTTTAAGAAAGGGGCGACCTAGGGGATAGGCTTTATTAATGATATAAACCTAATTATATACGGGCTATTAGCTATAAAGAATTACAAAATACTAGAGAAAGCTTAAAATACCTATATAGAATAGGCAGGACAATATAGAGTCTAATTCTTACTAGAGAAATACTAGCTAATCTATTTTATAAGAAAACGTAACTAATTTATAGATCTCTAGCATATAATCCGCATCTAAGGCTTTAGGGGTTAACTAGTCTAGGGCCTAAGGGTATTAGAAGTATAGGTAGACAGTAAGCTCTAGTAGAGCGTATATGTAGTATAAGTAGCCTATAAGGGCTAAGTATAGTATATTACATTATCTAGGATCGTTAATTCTATATAGGGCCTATACTTCTAAAGGTTACGCCTACTATACATAGCAGTTGTTTGGCTAACTATAACGTATAGGTCTAGTATTTGGCCAATTAGAGAATCTAAAAAAGGCCCCCCTAAGTCGCTCCTTAAACCACTCTAAAAGGTCTAAATAGCCTGCCTTTAGAGTATAATAGGCGGATATAAGCGAACGGCTATAGCACTGCTTAAGAAGGAAGCTAATATTCCCCCCCTATAACTATATATTAAAGCCGCTATAATATAAAGGGCCTAAAATAAACGTAACTCTAATGTTATAAAGTATATTAAAACACGCCTAAATAAACTATAAAGGGACCCTAGGGCGCCCTATAGGAGAATAAACTAATAACCCTAAAGTAGGGAAGACATATTAGAGAAACAGGTAAAGAAAGTAGAAAAAAAATAGTGCTGCTTTAGGGCCTAGGCCTATATAGAGAAGAAAGGGAGACGTATAAGAGGCCAGTAAAGATAATAGTAAGAGAAAAAAAGGAGCTAAAGTAGAGCATAAAAGAACGCTAGGAAACTATCTACTATAATATAATACTAGTTAAACTAACGCTAAAAAGGTATATAGGAGTTAAAGGTATAGAGGCTAACTAAGGTAAAAGGAACCTTAGCCGTAGTATGGTTAACGCTATAGGGGGTAAACATTCTAGGGCTCTAAAAAGGCCTAATAAAGATAGAAAATATAATAGCGACATTTTTAAGAACAGAAATAATAGGACTAAAAGACTAGCTCTACCGGGTAGGTATCCTAGTAGATAGCCTAAGATGTAAATATGGCTGGCTAAGACAGACACTAAAGTATATAATACTATTATGCCACTTACACACTAACTAAGAAGTAATACTTTTAGTAGCTGGCACAGAGAACTATAATACACTGCTCTTAATATAAAAAGGCCTTAAGGCGGTTACCTAGTAGCTTATTAGCTAAAATATACTAAATTAGTTCTAGGTTATAAGGGAAATAATAATAAAAAGTAGGGGGGCGAGCAACGGGCGCCCCCTAATAACTCTATAGTAGTAAAATAAAGTTTATAATACTAACGCGTCCATAGGCTTATTGCGGTAGTAGTGGTTCCTAAAAAGGTTAAAAAGTAAGGTAGTAGGAGCACTATAGGTGACTCGTAGGCGCCTCGTAGGCGCCTTATAGGCGAGTTCTAAAAGGCGGGGAGATGGATTATAGGGTTTTCTTAAATAGAGTTTTCTCCCTATATGTACATAAGGAGTAGTCCGCGTGGGCCCAATAGGGATCTAAATCGGACGTTAAGTAATGAATTATTATTAATTCTAGTGTTAACTGTTTAACCCTAAGGCTAAACACTTTATTTACCTATTATAGGTGCTTCTAACTCCCTTTTAAGTTATACCCCTACCTTGGTTTATTTAGGTCCTCTTACTTTACTTATCTCTTATTAAGAGTTTTAGGTTTTATTTATCTTATCTTAAGAATCTTATATTATTAGGAAACTTCGTCCCAAGCTTGTTTATATATTACTAAACTAAGCCGTTACTCTACTCTATTGGTTATCGTCTATTATAGGTTTTTAAGCTTATCTTATCCCTTTTTAGGAATCCTAAGCGTCTCTTATCTCGTCTTAAGAATCTTAAGCCTTTGGCTTTTTGCCTTTATTAAGTGCTAAAGTAGTTTATTATTTTACTTCTCTTATATCTTATAAAGCGATAGATATTATATCTAATAGAGCCTTAATCCCCATTGCTAATCTATCCTTTATGGTAAATTTAACTTCTACCTTTATTATAACATCTCTAAGGTCTATATACTTCTAGTAAGCTGCCTTTATTACCTTATTGTCCTTAATATCCAATCTACGAGATAGTTTATTAGTTCCTCTAAACTCTAATAATTTTAGCTTCTATGGCTAATAGCTTACGCTATACTTAGCGTCCTTATAAACTTAGTATATATTATTATAATAACATACAAAACTCTTAATTAAATATTCTTTAGTTCCTTATAGTATACTATCGTCCCTCTATATATATATGTCGTCTACTAGTTTAGTTCCCTTTACCGCGTAGTTTCTCTAACTATCTTTATAGTTTCTGGCTAAATAACCCTATTTTCTGCAATTGATATAAGCTCCTTCTTTAAACTATTTTTTCTTATTATAAAGTCCGCCTAAACACCTTCTACTATTAAGATCCCTGGTTTAGCCTCTGCTCCTTAAACCTTTAATTACTTAGTTCTTATCCTCTGGGTTTCTATAGTCGTTTACCTTTATACTCTTTAGTACTACTTAGGTTTATTAACTCTAATCTACTATTCTATAGTTTCTAACTTAGTTAATGCGTGCTTTACGCCTTATATAACTATAAAACTCTATCTTAACCTTTTTTAGCCTGTTCTTATTAATAGATCCTATTATTAATCTTATTTACTTAATCTATTAGTTCCCTAAGTATATCCGCATCTTCCATTAGGATAATTACGTCCTAGACTTTTACTTTAAGTCCCTATTTATACTGCACTATAAGCGCCCTATTATTCTATTTAACCTATATAGCTAGCGTTTAGAACTACGTTATATACTTAATTGCTAAGGTTTGTTATACTAGGTTCTAAAGCTTCCTTTTTACTATAGTAGTTACTTTTAGGTCCCTAAATATCTATATAAGTTATTCCGCGAATTCTCCCTAACTTAAGAACATAAATATAACTTCTGGGTTTATAGCCGTGCTTCCGTTCTCCTATATCTTAGTAAGGTAAAGTTTAAACTACTTAAGTACTCTTCCCGTTAGAAATAATCCCGTATAGACTACTTAGTCTATTAGTATATTAAGCTTTATACCCTCTTATATTACCTTAAAACACATTTATACTAAAAACCCTTTATACTTTAACTTCTTTCCTAAGAATTACTCGACTAATAGTAACTTAACCTTTACTGCTCTAATACCATTAACTTGTTCCTTAAGTATTCAGTTATTATCTATTAATTAATTAACTATTCCCTATAGTTAACCTACCGTAACTAGCTGCGAATCCGTATCCTGTATGCTAGTGTCCCTACTTATACCTAAAGTAGTTACTGCCGTTAATAGCGTTATAACTAGTACTTTTAGTAGCATATTGTTTAACTTTATTAATACTATAACTAGGTAGTAAATATGTAACGAAGCCTTATAGGAAATACTATGGTAAACTTACTAATAGGCTAGGTATATAGGTAAATAAAAAGTTAACAATATAATAATAACTGGTAGAGTGGTTACATAATAGATTAACTTTAATTATATTCTAAGGTTTACTATAAAGAAGAGAACTATCTAGGTAGGGATTGTAGTCCTTTAAATATATAATACTGCGCCTGAGAAATACTTAAGTATATTGGTACGTTAAACAATTTAAGTATGTAACGTTCCGATAGATCTTATAGATCCTACGTTCTAAACTTGTAACGTAACTAACTATATAACTTAGTTACCCCTTATCCTATAGTTTAACTAGTTTTAGCACCTCCCGTACTTCTACTACTAGTCTATTTATATCTCTCCTTAGTAGTAGTACTACTACTAATATAAGGTCCGTAGCAGTTTTACTCTATAACACTCTTAAGCTAGTTTATTATAACCACCTATAAGTTATTATTATATATGCTAGTATCTCTTCCTAATCCTAAAGTAGTTACTACTATAAATGGCGTTATAGTTGCTTACTTAGGTAGCAGATTATTTAACTTTCTTTTACTGTAACTATAGTAGTAAATATATAATAAAGCCTTATAGGAAATACTACGGTAGACTTATTAATGGGCTAGGTATATAGGTATAGGTTAAGTTAAAAATATAAATATAATTAGTAGAGTAGGTTACCTAATAGATTAACCCTAATTATATTCTAAGATTTACTATAAAGAAGAGAACTATTTTTTATTTTATTTATTTTATATCCGTTGTATTATACTACGTACAATACTGCGCATGCAGCCTCTAGGCTATAGCGCTATAGTTCTATATACATGAATCCTTTCTAGGCAGCTTAATATATTATTATTTGTTCATTGCTTAACGTCTAATACGGATCCTATGTGGCCCACGCAGACTACTCCGTACATAGGGGAAACTTATAAATTTACAAGAAGAAAACCCCTAATATGTTGGGGGAGGAAAAACCCTATGAGCCACCTCAGTAGGATGAAAAACCCCGAATTGCCATGCCTGCACGAGCAGCGGCCCTGCGGGCCTACAGCTCGTCCTCCTCCTTGGATGTTTTAAACTCCTTGGGAACCACTGCTTCCTTCTCTAGCTCATCTAAAGCTAGGGTTTACTACGTCCTAGCTAGGCCTTGCCGATCGATTGCTGTACGCTTGTAGTTGTGCCCCGTATCTTAACTACCCCCTATATGCTGTCTCTTGTTAACCATTGCCATATATGCCATGCCTCCCCCCCCCTACGGCCTATCGAA
>Ga0307515_10024411_pt1 | contig 10536 bp, 8 predicted proteins | sample 17_EM_MG_FD_194513 | JGI IMG/M metagenome (GOLD analysis project Ga0307515, IMG submission 194513) | Populus trichocarpa ectomycorrhiza microbial communities from riparian zone in the Pacific Northwest, United States - 17_EM | ecosystem: Host-associated > Plants > Roots > Unclassified | place...
AATAAATACTATATATCCTTTTTTTTAATTTTTTGTTTATGGTTTATTTTTTTTTTTTTAATTTTTTGGGTGCCCCCCCCCCCCCCCGTTTTTTTTTTGGTTTTCAAGCCTCCCTCGAGCCAGTGTTTACATTGTGCAGCCACCGCCAAATCAGCTCCGCTCCCTCGCACATCACATCACAGCACAGCAGAATTCCCCGCAGCCTACGCCGCAGGGAAGATCTGCAGCTCCGCAAACACACTGTCCACTGCGCGCCCGGCGCGGACCACGATCTCCTCGGCGTCCGCGCTAGTGATGGTGTACGGCGGCGCGAGGAGGAAGTGGTCGCCGGTCTTGCCGCCGGCGCAGCCCTGCGCCGAGAAGAGGCACACGTCGTAGCCCTGCTCGAGGCCGCGCATGCGGAAGCGGCGCGCGATGTTGAGCTTAGGGTCGAAGGGGGTCTTGGTCGCTTTGTCGGCGACGAACTCGATGGACCAGAAGAGGCCGCGGCCTGGGAGGGGGGAGTTAGTTAGTTGGTTGGTTTTTGATAAAGTTTCGAGAGGCGAGAGAGAGAGAGAAAGGTAAGGAGGGGAATAAGGGAGGGATGTAGGGTTGTTTGTTGTTTGTTTGTTTACCTCTGACATCGCCGACGTGAGGGTGGCTCTGGAATCTCTTCTTCAGTAGCGCCCCGAACAGCTCGCCCATCTTGTGCGCGTTCTGGACCAGGCCCTGCTCCTGGATGATGCGCTGCACCTCCAGCGCGGCCACGGCGTCGAGCGGGTGGCACTGGTACGTCTGGCCGTGCTCGAACGTCGCGCTGCCCTCGCGCATTCCCTCGATGACTCCCTGGTGCAGCAGCAGTGCCGAGATGGTCCCGTACCCGGCGGCCAGCCCCTTGCCCACGGCGAGGATGTCCGGGACGACGCCGTCGTGCTGCCAGGCGTGGGTGTAGCCCGTGCGGCCCATGCCGCACATGACTTCGTCGAAGATGATGAGCGCGCCGTGGCGGTGGCAGACGTCTTTCATGGCCTGGAGGTAGCCGGGCAGGGCGACGACGCAGCCGAGAGCCTGGAAGACTGTGTCAGTGATGATGTCCCAGGAGGCAATCAATATATATGTATAGCAGCTGGAGAACTTACCGTGCCAACCATGGGCTCGACGACAAACGCACACACGGTGTGGGGGCCCAGCCTCTGGAACTCATCTTCCAGTTCTTGTGCGAGCCGGGCGACATACTCCTCGGTGGTCTCGCCGTCGCGCAGGTCGCGGTACGGGTGGCACGGCGAGACGTGCGTGACGTTGTTGTGCAGTATGGAGTGGAAGATTTCTTTCCTGGGTGTGAAGTCTCCCAGGGAGAGCGCGGCGAGCGTGCAGCCGTGCCAGGAGCCCTTTCTCGCGATGAAGTTGAGTCGAGGTGAGCCGGGGGAGAGCTCGAGATGATACTGCCGGGCGAGCTTCATGGCCGCTTCCATTGCCTCGGACCCTGCATGTGACGTTTAGCCATCAATGTTTGTTCTATCATCATATCGGGTAGGAGAGTAATGAAGTCAGGACTCACCCGAACCGAGGAGACATGCTCTGGACAGCTTCCCCTGTGTGGTTTGGATGAGGAAATCCGCGAGCTCATTGGACGGCGTGTTTTGGAAATAGCCCGGGTGTGCATATTCGACTTTATCCAACTGCGCAACGATGGCCTCCTTCACACGTTTGTTGCCGTGACCAATGCCCGACACGGCGGCGCCAGACGTCGCATCGAGGACCTTCTGGCCATTCTCCAGTGTCAGGTACAGCCCGGACGCAGACACCACGGTTGGGTGCTTGGTCGTGTAGGCGCTCTGGTAGAACAAGGCCGGTTCGCTGGGGGAGATGGAGCCCATGGTAAGAAGAAGAGCTTAATGGTGGGATAGAGTGAAAACGAAAAGATACGTGTCGTGTCGATTTCCCCTCAGCTGTGACAAGGACAAGCACAAGCACAATATATACAATACGCAGGAGCATCTCCTCCTTTTAACCCATCTGGAATGTCAGGCCTCTGCTAATCAACCCAAGCCAATCTATCTACGGTGTGCTTGCTTGCTTGCCTGCTTGCTTCCAGCACGCACGCCCGCGCAGCCTAGTGAAAACTAGATTTGACTTCCGATATGTCTCTACCTCTACGAGTCCAAGGACACAGAAAAGGACATATCGACATGCACACTCGTTGCTTGCAGCAGACAAGCACCGAAACAGCACCAGGCTACATAGTCGGGCGTGATCCATCTACTGGTGCTCGACGAGATTGGAATCCTCTGTGGCGTTTTTAGGCATCTTCTCACCACCTGAAAAAAAAGATTCGCTGGACGAGGTCTCACCTCCGCGGCAGTGATGCGATGCCGGCTGCATTGCTTTTGGGTTTTCTGGGGTTGGTTTGATTTCAACTTCGGGGGAAGTTACGCGAGACGGAGGGGTGTGGTGAAGTCATTGGGATATGTGCTCGTTGAATGGGTTGGAGGATGGCTTGTATATGCATATGTATATGTATATATGTATGTATGTGCGTATGTGAACCCTAGGAAGCTTTTTGTGGTTGTTTTGTTTGTTGTGGAAAAAAGTACGGTAGAGAAATGCGGGAACTACCGTACGCCCCCCTGATCATATTTTAGTTTGCCACCGGTGTGGCATCCAATCAAATTGTCGAAATGTACTTTTCGAGATGTCTGGTTTGCTCAAAAATCCCTGGCGATTGACATATGAACAGGGGGGGTATTGTATTCTATCCCATGCAGTCTAAGAATCATTGCGCCCCTGATCGATGATTGCATCAACTTGTACTTGGTAGTTGGGATAAATAAACCCTTGAGTTGTCTCTATCAGCACGGCCCCAGCCAGGGCAATTAACGAATTATGTACTAGATATCACCCTTTTTATGGAGAAGAACCTGCTAGAACCACCCTACAGCTCAGGGGTTTATTTACCCCTACCACGAGTAAACCACTTGTTGCACTCAGAACACACCTGGGAGAACAAACTCGAGGCATTGGAACAGAAACTAGCTGCTGTAGCCATCAACTCCGCAACACACATGTCATGTATCTTATCCTGTAATGCCGCTCCTCTCCTACCGAGACTTCCCGCTGCAAGAACAGGCATTGCCACATTTGCGGCCACACATGAATACCCCTAATTCGGATTCATAGCTGTCGATTGTTTTACAATACGCATTGCAAGGAGGTGGTTTTGGAAATTATAGCACCACCTCTACAGATGGCGGTAAAAATAGCTGATAACAAGTTCCTCTCACGTCTCAGGCATCTGCACGCGAGTCTACAAACTCAAATGCAAGACATTCAAGGAAGGAAAAAAAAGGCAAGTCTGAGACAGCCGGACGCCACCACAAGAGACGATCTCCGGTCATTTCAAAATCCCCCAAGAGAGGATAGACTAAGCCCTGTAAACGCCCCCGAGAAAGCCATCGAGGGGTCTTGTTCCGCATTCTGTCTCGGGCGGTCGTTTTTGGCCTTCTTAGTCGCCGCCCAGAGGGCCAAATCGGGTTGACGGCAGCCCGTCCTGTCTCGCGCAGGAACGGTGAGGGTGAAAATCATGGCCAATCTGTCTGTGCCAGATCATCAGCGCCCGAGACACAGCTGTGTGCCCGCGGCGGTTCCCAGGGCCAAAACAAGATCAGAGGCTCAGAGCAACGAGACAGTGCACAGAGCGTCACAGAGACAATTTCTTGCGTCATGTCTCTTTTCTCAGCAGATCCAAAATCACGCCGGTGGAGATTCACTCTTTTCGTTACTGTTCTTTTCCTTTCTTGTCCTCTTCTTTCCGCAAATGTTTAGAAAAGCGACGTGGTTCTTCCCCATTCACTCCTGCTGTCGTATACCCGGTGAGCTTTATTTCACTCGCCCATAGCTTAGCTGCGCTGCGGCGGATGTCCGCAACCAAGATGCCTGCAACCGAGGTCACGCCCCTCCTGCGCGGCGGAGGCGGAGGCGGAGGCGAAGGCGGAAGCGGAAGCTCGAGTCTCTGGTCGACGGACGGGGAAGCGCTGAGTGTGACGCCGGTTGATGCTCCGGACGATGAGTCTGCGGGCGCCAACAAATGGCGAATTGCAGCGACCTTCTACGGCTTCTTCATCGTGGGTGCGACAGATGGGGCATACGGGGTGAGGAGATTCCGGGGGCTGGTTGTCCTGATTTCGTGAACTCTGCTGACTATTTCTAGGTTATGATCCATTATGTATGTACAGTATATCCAGCAGCAAATTCAAATCCTGGACCGTGTATAAGAGTATAGACGCTGACTGGATATATCCACATACAGCTTCGCAAATACTACCACGCCAACTACCTCACCATCTCCGTCCTCCTGCTCTCCCCCGTCGTGGGCTATACCCTCGCCGCCCTCACCAACAACGCCATTCACACCCGCTACGGCCAGCGCGGAATCGCCATCATCGGCCCCGGCCTGCACGTCGTCGCATTCCTTGCCGTCGCGCTGCACCCCCCGTACCCGGTCCTCATCTTCGTCTTCGTCCTGGCGGGCCTGGGAAGCGGGCTCGTGGACGCGGGATGGAACGCCTGGATCGGGTCCATGCCCGACAGCAGCGGCATCATGGGCTCGCTGCACAGTTCCTACAGCCTGGGCGCGGCGCTGGCGCCCGTCGTTGCAAACGCCGTCATCACCAAGCTGGGCTGGAGGTGGTACGGCTTCTACTACCTGATGGCGCTCGCCTCCGCCGTGGAACTATGCTCCTCCGCCGCGGCCTTCTTCTCCAAGACAGGTGAGCAGTACCGCTTGCACCACGCAACCCCCTCGGAGCCGGAGATCTTCCACGACCAGGCCATCCTCGAGGACAGCCTGCCCGACAAGAAACGGCGCAGCCCCGTGGTGCAGGCGCTGGGCAACCACTCGACCTGGCTGATCAGCATCTTCATCTTCCTGTACGCCGGCATCGAGATCTCGCTCGCCGACTGGATCATGACCCTCGCCGTCGACCACCGCGCCCAGACGCCGTTCGCCGGCAGCATGCTGACCTTCGCCTTCTGGGGCGGCCTGACCTCCGGCCGCATCGTCGTCGGCTTCCTGATCCCGCTCATCAGCAGCAGCAGCAGCAGCAAGGGCGTCGTCACCGCCTGCCTGACTGTCACCATTCTCTCCCACCTCGTCTTCACCCTCCGGTCCGACCTCGTCACCTCCGCTGTCGTCGTGCCCCTGCTCGGCTTCTCCCTCGGCCCGTTGTTTCCCGAGGCCGTCATCATGCAGACCAAGCTGGTCGACCGGAGCCTGCATGTCGCGGCGGTCGGCTTTGCGTGCGCCCTTGGGAGTGCGGGCGGCTGCGTTTTTCCCTTCCTGGTCGGCGTGATTGCCAATTCGTATGGCATCCAGATGTTGCTGCCCGTGGTCATGGTGATGCTGTTGCTGTGTTTGACGTGTTGGTGGCTGCTTCCGTGTCCGGCCGAGGATGATGCGGATCTCAGAACAGGGTAATCAGATAGATGTGTGCAGCTAAAATGTAATTGTAATATTTAATTCAAATGGTATGGTATGGTCTGGTATTGGTTAATGTTCGGAGGGCATAGATCAAGAGCCTCAGCTCGGCCTATAACCCAAGACCTCCCGAAGGGTACTAGGGACGTGCTAAGCTAAGGATTTTTATATATAGAGTCCTGCGGATAAGAGGCCAAAACCACAAGGGGGAAAAGAGCTCTTCTATCCGTAGCCCGGGTCCCTAATCCCGCGGTATTTCAGTGCTACTATAAACCTCAGAAAGCAATAAATGTATATTACTATCCTTCGAATTGTTATTCGCACTATTTCACTTTACTGACTTCTACCTGTTGTCTTCTCCCACACTTCACTGAGATACTATTAGCAGAGCCACTCATAGCCCGACCATTTTTCCTGAGTACTCTAAGCACCAGAGAGCCACCTATCGAGGTTAAGAGCAAGACCGTCGCAGAACCGTTTATCTTATTGTCTTACTCTTTAGAACTCGATAATGCTAGTTTTCTCGAACGCTAACACGGTTACACGGATTTCCCCTGAACGGTAACTGTCGATATGATTATATTAGCCGAATGAGTAGAAGTTAACTCCCCTATTTGCCTTGTCTGAGATTTGTTTCATATCCGTTGCCTTGTTGTGTGTTCGTGTGAATTTTCGAGTTCGGGCTATATTTAGGGCAGGGATTTCACCGTGAGGGAGGCATTGCGACCGTAGGACGCCACAATTGAGCCCCTGATCCCCTGCATGAGGTCCAGAAAGCCAAATTCGGGGCTTGATAGGTTCTCGGTCGTTGAACTTCCCTTCCGGGTATTGTATGCAGCCACGCTTGAGGATGTTCAAGGGACCTCATGTTTTCCACGAGTTCAACCTCTTTCTCGCATTCCAGTATCGACACATCAGCCTTCCTTTCTTCCATCAACGTTCCCTTCACTCTCATCTCACTTTTCTCAAAGCTTCAAATTCATCCATCCAACCATTCCCTCATCTCAGGGTTTCTTATAGTAGTACCTGCAGCTTGGTAGCCCCGGTCACATTAGCTGTAGGGTGGTTGTTCCAATGGTCATTTGCACTGACTCAAGTGTCGTGTGACTGGTTAAGGAGACTCTGTGGTGGTATTCGGATTCACTTTGCGTTGTCTTTCGCCCGACAGATGGTAAGCTAATCTTTGTAAGCAGTTAGTAAACTCGAGATAAGCTGACGGTTCTCGTTTTGGGACCGAGAGGTAGCCAATCTAGGCAAGTACTCGGGTAAGTACAACGTCAGCTAGACACTTGAAATCTCGCATTCAGCGGCCTGACTGCCGAATGCGGGCTTGATCAATTACTTGATGTGACACGACATTCATTTGACATTTGTCTTTGAAAGCTAGACCAGTGTATATAAGCCTTCATCGCTTCACTTAAATCCAGCATTTTAAGACAAGACCACATTTCTTACCCATTTATATATATCACCGCCTTTCATGGAGCTTTATGAATGAAGAGGTCTATTATCGCTTTCTCTTCTATAATCGGGATCGCATTAGCTGCGCCGGCCCAAAATGCTACGCTCGTTGGACGTGGGAGTGAAACCATTGTGCTCTGTACAGATATTAATTTCGGAGGTACTTGCATTACTTGGACCCAACAAAGTCACTGCTGTGAGTCTGATGTTTAAATCATCGAAGAAACTTACTAACGATGTATAGGGGACTTTCAGGATCCATTTTTGGCCCCTTACAACGATCAAATTTCCTCAGCCTATGCCCTGAGCGACAGTATCGAATGGGTTGTGTGGGAGTAAGTCAGAGCTAGAGGATGGCTCACAATGAATCATCTGTTAACATAGATTAGGGATTATGGCTGTAAGGGTGCAAACATATTGTTTGAAGGATCGCTTGAGGACTTCAGTGTCTTGAATTTCAACGACAAGACGAGTGGGTTGTCCTGGTGTTGGCCATGTACACCGAGATAGTTTTAGTAGACCTCAGAGAGATATTTAATTATTTGAAGCTTATCTCAAACAAGTTATTCTTTGCGCTTTATTTAAATATTTGTAACCTTCAATTGAAAGCATTTACTAGCAAATTGCTTGGACTGCTTAACATAAACATTATAACTCTTGATTATTTCTTTATTTTTATATCTTGATAAAATATGTCATATAATATCTTTGATTTTATTAAATTCAAACTCTCTGTCATAGTATATTTAATAACTTAAAGTAAAGAAAAAGAACTTCCTATATACAATCCGTCTCTTCCTCTATACCACAATTCCACCCTCGTCCTCATAGCCCAAAACACATACATTATTTCTTACCCGCTAATACCTCTCTGCCCCGGGAAACCAAATCCCGATTCTCCCACGTCTTACTCCCTCCCCCGTTGACAGCAACATCAACCATGGCAGCCGCAAGCTCATTAACTCTAATCATTGGTGCAAACGTCGCACTGAGGCTATTGAGCAAGGTTCTGTCTTTCGCCGTCACGCCCGAGGGGCGCATGATGTGGACATCCAATCCCCCATGACCCTTCCCGAACTCCTCAAGTTTGGTTTCTGCTTCACCCTGTATTTGCTATTAAAATTCCGAACATAGTAGTGACATGGAAAGGGGACGGGTGCTTACACCCAGACGCCGCGATTCTTTCGCGTACGGAAAGTAAATGGGTTTCCCTTCCCTTACAGCGAGGATGCCGCTCGTGAATACGAAGCGGAAATTCTGGGACTCAGGTTTGGGGAGTTGCGAGAAAGCGTTTACTCCTGCGAGGGCGTAGTCGAGGGTTACTTTCCGGGTTATGTTTGGGTTGGTGGATTTGGCTCCTATGCACCTGCTCATATATCAGTATCCCATCCCAGTACCCCAGCAATGAGAAGCGAGGTAGACATACCAAATACAAGCATCGGCCCCTGATAACTGTTCCAGAACAGATGGAGTGTAGGTTGAGAAGTCCTCCACTAGGACATTTTTCACCTTTGGATTTGAGGCGAAGGTTGCCGGGATTGGATGGCGAGTGAGTGCGACGACGGATGTGATTGAAGGGTGAGCGAGGGCTTGCGTGAGTACTTCTTGGCCTACGAAACCTGTTGTGCCAGTGAGGATGAGCTTCATGGCTTTTGATGTCATGTGATCTCGAATTTGTGAGTTGTGATTGGAGACAAATGTCTTGAAGTTGTGGATCGAATGAGGTTGATGATTCTGAAACAGAAGGGAAAGCAAAATCACCACTTGCCTTTATAATTCGCGGATATAGACACTCACGTACGTATCAGTCCGTTTCTCGCCTCTTCAAATGACCATACCCCAGTTCTCATGATCGTTTTCCATCGTGGACTGGAGGGATTTATCCGATGTGGCTGGAAGCAACCCAGGATTTCAGCCGAAGTGTGGCGGCGGGACAAAGCTGCGCCGTGGAGATTCAGCCTCCAATCGAGAGCAGCCAATCAAGCAGACCAGGTCGGGCTGATTTTGACCCGCCCGGTAACATGATCGTGCAACTATTGAGCCGACTTGGAGATGCAATGTGACGCATGTTTGTAACCTTGCTCTAATTGTCGGGGATGCCGATGGGAGAGAATTTTCGTTGAAATCGACTTCGCGACTGTCTTGAAGAGGACTGCGAGATTATATTGAGGATTCGAGATGAAGGCGATAGGTCGAGATCTCAGAGAAAGACACGCTTAAAGCGAGGAAAATGGTGACAGCGAACGTACGAAACAGGGGCAAGGAGATGAGGCAATAAGGGAAGAGGGGGAGTGAGGGATCTGCGACTACGTCTCATCACTGAAGCAAAACCGCCCCGGAAAGTAACAAAAAATGGGGGGGATTGGTTGACTGCATTCAGGGTTGAAGCATTGAAGGAAATTAACTTGAAAGCATCGCTCTGTGACATGGTCATAACCCATAATTACACCTAGTGAACACCGTATCTAAGGGAATTTTCCTGACCACGGCCAACCGAGCTCCGTAGATAATCGATAACATTAGAGTGAGATCCTTTATGTGCATATGAAGAGTATTTTGCCCAGAGGCCCGAGTTTTGGGGGACTTGCTAGAATGGAATCGATGGTATATCTTTCCCCCCTCACAATCTTTACGCGTGTATGGTGTGCTGAGATTCGCATCTGCACTGGTATTCTTGGACTGAAAAGTTGCCCGAAGTCGAGGTAGTTGAAGTCTTGAGGTGTTCTATTTCGCTGCCTCAGCAAGTTGTGAACTTGGATGGGGGGGGATCGTCATAATTCTTGGGCTCGTGGCATAATGGTGTACAAGGTCTCCGAATCCGTAATTTCAGACGGGTCAAAGAAGCGATTGCGGACGTTCGAGATCAACTGAAGATGGTTCGAGCCCGTCGGACTCTGAGAGATCCTCGAAGGCTTGCCCATACGTTTTGGTTCGCGGCATTTCCATGGCGTTATCCTTGGCGATTTAGTGTGAGGATCCGTGGTTGGATTTGGCGTGCAAATCAGTTGGCCTGGAACCCTCACCCGGGAAATAGCCCCCAGTTATGCCCGCCGCCAGGAGGTGATTCTGTAATTCAGGTAGTGTGGAGTGCCGTTTGAGGAATTCCGGCCAGCGTACGCAATAAGGTTTCCATCCAAGGACAAGGAGAACCTGACGCAGCCTGAGCTGTACCCTATATTGGATTTACAAATATTCTGCTGGTTTCTGCCGGACAAACCCCACTACTCAAACCCCTCCTCACCGAATTTCAACCTCTGCAGCCGATCCTCACGTTTGTAATCGATGGAATCATCAAGACTTGAAGGTATCTGAATAATTAGCACTTCAATACGCCTTGAATCCTACGTCTTCTAATCGTCCAGCTTTTCCGACAACCTCTTCACCCATATCACTGGCGTATTTCTCCAGCTTTTCCCGAATCACGTCATCACTTGCGCCCAGGATTCTCGCAGCTAACAATGCAGCATTGATCTGCTCATGTCAATCTTCTCATCTCCAAAGCAACCTCGAGAGTTGGAACTTACACTATTGTTGATCGCCACAGCCGCAACTGGCACGCCCCTGGGCATCTAGCCATCATTTAATTAACCCGGAGTTCTCTTGGTCTTGAAGGGAAGATTGGA
>Ga0307515_10024412_pt1 | contig 10536 bp, 13 predicted proteins | sample 17_EM_MG_FD_194513 | JGI IMG/M metagenome (GOLD analysis project Ga0307515, IMG submission 194513) | Populus trichocarpa ectomycorrhiza microbial communities from riparian zone in the Pacific Northwest, United States - 17_EM | ecosystem: Host-associated > Plants > Roots > Unclassified | place...
CCGGTGGCTGTGCGCATTGCTTTGGAGCTATCTCTCACTGGCTGTACAATAACTCTCTTTGTATTGACTGAAGAGGTCGGGAAGGTAGCGAGGCATATTGAAATTGCACAGACTTTGGAAAGAAAGCAGAAGGTGAAATATATTTGGAAGCAGGATACGGTGTCAAGCCTGGTTCAGCAGCTGAGAGGGCAGAGTGTGGCGTTATCGTTGCTGAAGGCGATGGATAGGTAAGCCTCCAAACCAAGACTCATAAGCTGAACTTTCCCACAGCACCTCGATGGAACGGATCTTGGTTATCCTGCAATCAGGAAGTCGGTATTTCAACCATATCGTAGATGACGCCGAAAGTATGACAGTCAAGGGCAAACAAGGCTTTTCCCGCTTCAATCGCTGAACTTTCACTTATTGATGGGGCAAGCCTGTACGATTTGCTAGAGAACAAAGCATCGGACCGAAATTTCCTGGTTATATCAAATGACGAGATGGACTTGGAACAGTCGAACAGATACGAGCTAGCTTCATACTTCAGGAACTTCCACTACAGCTCCGTCGACTTCGTGCTCAAATTTCCTTCTTCTTAGCAGAATGATGCAGCCCTCACGTCAGCCACAGACAGTAGATTATCCGTCAAAATTCGGTCTCTACGACTGGTACTCTGGAAACATAGATCCTACTTACGCCGAGATCGACCCCAAAAGCATCGAAGACGATGCCGATGGCGGCTAGGACAGACATACCAATAACGGTCCCTGTTAAGATTGAGCGACCTTCCTGATAGGCCAAAGGATATTTATGGTGTGGATTTTGGCCCCTCGAGGAATCCATATGCAAATCTTTTTCCCATGCGGAAATAGAAGTTCGACAATTCCACCCAGGGCAACCCCACTAACCACTGCGTATCTAACAACGCCACACTAGCCTGCGCTGATTTTTGGATCTATCACCCCCGGCGACAGCAGTGAGTATGAGTTATACTATGGTTGAAATCGGAAGCAGATTCACATAGATTCTTTTAGATAGCGTGGATATCTCAGTTGACTAGCTTTCCAGGCAGACACTTCCCTAGTTCTTTGGCACTATACCACTATTTGGAAGTTGATTCACTCGAAACATACGATGGACCTGAACTCAGGGCGCGGAGGATTCGCTTACGTTTTATGGGTCTCCAACTCGCACGCTTTGAATATTATCCTGAATTGACAATACAATTGAGATCAAGGATCTTCTAGTTCTGCAACGTATCCCTTATCCCTAGTTCAGCATTTGGCTGTTCTCATCTCCACATTTGACCCCCTATCTACTTTCTCATTCACCGGCAACGGCACCTTACTCTCATGCTCCGTAGCCCGAGCAACCCCTTCGATCAATTGCTCTTGTACCGCAACGCCATCCAGAATCGCTGCGGTTTCTTCCAGAGAAGCACCTCTCGTTTCAACAAATAGAAAATATACCACAACGAGTTCGATAAAAAGCCACACGTCGTATACAATGTAGTCTGGCAAATGTTAGTACCTGCATGGGATTACGGGTGTGCAGCTTACATTTCCATTTGATATTCGTCATTGCGATTGGATTGGCATATTGGTTGAAGATAAGCGCAAGTGCGACGAAGAAATTGTATAATACCAGCCCCTGGAATCCAATTAGCAGATACACTTTTAGAAGAAATGTTTCGGAGGGACCTACTCTGGCACGGAGCTGATAAGGCAGGATCTCGACAACATATGTGACTTGAAGCGGTCCCCATCCGACGGCGAAAAACGTATTGTACAAAACGATCATTGCGAGGACTGCTCTGCCAACGGTAGGGGAGCCACTCCCGGTTAGATCTGTCGCCTTTTCGTATGTGGCTTCAAGTGCAGTCCAGACTAAGTTTGTCAGTTTCCATTCGAGGACGAGTGCCGGAGGTACTGACTGATGAATGTGACCAACATCCCAATCGTTGATGTCAGGAACATTGTTCTGCGTCCAAATTTGTTGACGAGAAGAGAGAAAAACACCGTGGTTACCAAGCCCCAGATCGTCAAGAGACCGTTGATGAGATTTTGAGAAGCCTCTGTCTTATATCCGATGGAATCGAGTACGAGGGTGAGGTAGTATGAAATCAACCCATTACCACTCCACTGAGAGAAGAAACCCACAGCCAAGATAATAAAAAATCGTCTCCGATTCCCTTTGGTTTGGAAAAATGACAGATAAGACGTCGACGCGAGAGCTTCTTTCTCCAGTCTCAAGGCTTCCTTGATTTCTTCGAGTTCAATGAGGACCATGTAATCCTCGCGATTGCCGTTCGTGTGGTACTTGATGATGATTTCCTTAGCCTTTTCCTCTTGGCCTCGGTCAACGAGCCACCGAGGCGACTCAACAATGAAGAAGCAAGAAAGCAGTTGAACGGCGCTGGAGAGTCCTTGGAGGTATGAAGGGATTCTCCAACCATTGTCAGTCGTGAGCCTGAATGTGCCATAAGTGATCCACGCAGCGGCGATGGCTCCTAAGGACCAAAGGGCGTTGTAAAGGCTGACTAGCGGAGCTCTCTGGGTCGGAAACGCAAGCTCTAGGATTAGGAGAGGTGCAGCGGTGATGTTGAATGCTAAGCCAAAACCGAGCAGACCGCGAGCAGCGATGAACATCCCGTCTGGTACGGTCAGTCAATCACTTCCACTTGAAGGGAGATCCTGCTTACTATTCTGTGCTGACCCTTGTAGAATAGTACCAACGAGCATGATTAAAGCTCCGAAGAGAAGCGTAGCTCGACGACCAAATTTGTCACAGGCCAGGGCACAAAAGGGCAGTGCCACAAGCTGTCCCACATTTTGGATCGCATTTAGTCTGGAGCTGTCAGCCCGAGATTTCTACTCGAGTGAGCGGGGAAAATTACATACAATGCAAGAGTAGATGCGCTAGGAGTGTGAAAGAATTCATTCCAGGTGTCAAGTGTCTGAAGACCATCTATTCAAGTTAGAACCCGCTTGCTGGGTTTTCCCTTCATGGATTGGAGGACTTGCTCATCATCGAACCGTCGTAGCCGGTGGCATAACTCGATATCAATGAAATAGCTAAGTTCAAGTTAAGCAAAATCATTCCACGATTGGCCAAGTACCCATTGCTGCGTCCAGCGAGAACCGCCTCCATCATCACAGGAGCCGTATTCGCCATCTCGTCCCAGCGTTTGAAGTTCTGAACACAAGTCAAGCCGTATATTTACGGGCCGTTTGTCTGGTGCTTGGTTCCTTTAACAGGTTCCTGTGTCTCCTCGATTCACGGTGGGCCCTTATCAGCTCCCCGTCATTGAAGATCATGGTTCATAGGTCAACCGGACATAAGCGCTGAGTGATAACAGTATGCCGTCAAAGGTGGAGAGATAACCCCGAAATCACCGAGAAGTTTGCCGGTCCCTATCTCTATAGTTGGTTTGTGGAGAAGCTAGTCATTTCTGGAGTGGGATGCGGGAAGAGGAACCAAGCTTTTCCCTCCACATTTGAATACGCGGATGCGTATTGCGGGGTATCGGGGTAAATTTTCCGAGAAAAACACCGATAATCTTAATTCTGGACCCATATATAAGCTGTCCCATGACTTGGTCCCGAAATAACTGATATAATTGGTGCGCCTAACCTTGTTCACGATTCATGAATCGTGTCCCTGGCATTGCTTTGCGGAGCTTCAAGGGTAACTTCTGGAGTTGCATTGTGGGGAGATAGGAATTCAACACGTACCTCGGTGTTATGATCACCGGAGGGCGTTGCAGTCGCAACGTTCCATACTATCATACATAGTTGCCAGGATATTTATAGTCATTGGAATATGGAGCGTATGGAAGTTCGTGTGCTCCAGCTGGAAATTTCATTCAATTGACTTCTTCGCCAAGATGCATCTCTATTCGGTCCTTTGTACGGCGGCAAGCCTTCTCGGTGTTGCTTCAACTGCGAAGCTCTCGCCTGGTGAGATCTCATTCCATGTTCTCATTCTCATTTTGGAATGGAAGTTTAACTGACTGGGATGTAGAGGCTCAAAGCTTGTTTGACTATTCTATGTCAATCCAGGACCCAAGATGGGATGAAACATACAAGGTTATTTGGTTCAACGACAACGGGCCATGGTCAATCCGTTTTACCGCTTGGTATACTGCTGGGTTACTTCACAGAAATCAGGGGGATGATGTTGAAAACGCCAAAGCAGCTTTGAAGGCCATGTGAGTTATTGGAAATCCCAATTATTTACTTGGGGGTGGTTGACAAATAAGACGGCTTCTTGGTTATTCCTAGAAATTGGCCCGCCATTTGAGTTCAGAGACTGACGAGAAGATCTCAGTCTTGCCGTGCAAATGAACGAGAACTTCACTTCGGCTTGGTATGGTGACTTTAAGTTATCTCCTGACGGTAAGGAACTGCTGGTTGCATATATTCTGCACACTCACTGACATTAATCAGAACCAAACCCTCAATCTCCACTCTTCACTCCAAGCATATATGTAAGCGGGTCACGTGAATCACTACGTACCTCTGGTTGCTGATCTATGTTCAGGGGACGTATGATCCAAACTGGCGAGAGTTCATTGGAACTCAGCTGGTTCAAGTCGTGGAAGAATTTGAAGCACTCCTTGGCCCAGAGCTGGTGAGCGACATCGAAGCTGCAATGGCCTATGATGCCGTCGGAGCTATGAGGAGGAACGGCACGGCCCCGGACAATCTTATTCTGGCTTACAGCAATCCTGGATACATGCGAGCATTGAATGTGGGCTGGATTGGAGCTCGTCTGAAGAATCAGACTTTCATCGACTTCGGCAATACTCAAGGCAATGAGCTCTATGAGCTGTTCACGAAAAACGGAGCCAACACCCTGGGAGAATACAACGCACCGAATTACTACGGCATGGACATGTGGGCTCTGGGCTCAATGGCAAAGTATGGTCCAAAGAATGCAACCTTCACCAAGCTTTCCGTGGAGATCATGACCAAGATCTGGGAAGATATAGCCGATCACTACAATCCGTACCTAGGAAACATGGTCGGTCCTTATGACAGAGCATACACCCGAGACATGACCGTCCACGATGCGATTATCTCCATGTTTTGGTGGGGAATCTTCGGGTACGACAAGGCTCCCATTCCTCCCAAGAGCGATCTAGACTTGAACTACGATGTTTCCCAAGGGGCCGCACTTGCGCTCATCATGAAGAATGTAGCCAGTGTTCTCTCTCCAGAGGTGACCCACAAGCTCCTCACTCCTTTCACAACCGAACGCTTCCTTAACAAAACAATTTACTACAACCTTGACACCGACGAGAACAGAATAGTTACATCTTGGCTCAGCAAGCCTCTCATGATCGGGGGACAGCAACTCGCTGAGACAGTGGCGAGGGGCAAGCAATTTACACCTGCTATTGTGCACTGGGCTGCTGATCCTTTACATAAACCATTCCCGTACAATGGATTCTTCAGCCTGTATCCAACCGCCACGACCATCACTGCCGTGGCAGAGAGCCATCAGTTGAAAATCAGCTATCCCAACAAGACACAAGCTGGGACTGATTCCTTCCAGTTCATGCTCTCTGGCATCCCGCCTCCTTGGAACTTGGTAGGGAATACGGTCGACGGCTTCACGAACTTGCCTTGTTTGAAAGTCAATGTGACAGCTCCAGGGCTGGAAGTACTACCTACCGTCTACGGCTCGATGATTTATGATCATTATTATTATAATATCACTTACGTGGTTCCGGAAGGTTTTGGGGGGATACCGAAGATGGTGTTTGAGATGGAGTATGTATGCTAGACTGCTGGCAAGAGCGCAAGCTGGGGCAGGAGACTAGTTGTATCGTTTCTTTTCTCTCTGAGAAGAAAAACTAGAAGAAAAAAACAATTAAAACAATCTGTTTAGCAAGAACCAGTCTAGTTCTGTTCTCCGAAAGGATATTTCCCCACAAATCCATCACGATGTGCCATGTTCCTTCCTTTCTCTTCTCTCCCAGCCAGTCGTAATCCTGATTACACGGTGTGGAAATTGTACGTAAGAATCAGTTTATGAGGCTTAGGCTTTAGGCGTTATAGGAAAACAAAATGAAAAGGAGCATAGAGAATGAGTGTAGAAGGAGCACGTAGGTATACGCGTGCCATGCCTTCCGTTCTACTGAAGTCACGTGATATACTTCACTCTTTGATTAGGGATCTGTTGCTGAGCGCCAAATAGAAGTTGTTGTCCCTTCCTATTCATGTACTAGGTTATTCTTGCTTTGGGTGAATTGAACGCAGTTTCCTTCCTGCGTTTTTGAAAAAGTGAATAGGGGGCACTTTGAATTTAGGCGAACCGTGTCCCGCCTTCCAAATCTCTACCTTATTTCTGCAACTTCCGAACCGGGCCAACCTAACTACACCATAAATCTTCCATATTGTACCACGACTTGGTACGCTCTGTCCCCAAAGTGTGCACCTTCTCTGGTGGACTGAGTAATCCATTATTCCGCAGCTCCATGCTAACTTACCCTCAGATCACGCGATCGCGAGTCCATTCGCGGTCTCCAGCTGAGATTTAGGTCGACAACGTCTATCGCGACCAATCTGTCCTAGCCTAAGGGGTAATCAAAAGCACGTGCAGATTCCATCACCGTAAGTACCCAACTTTCCATCCCCCCGATGGTCTCCATGTTGAAGTTTGAATATTACAGACCAGGCTGCACGCCGAACACCAGCAAAGATGACAAACACGAAACCCACAACCAAGTCGACCTCGAGGGCGACGCAGAAAGCAACCGCGAAGTCCACCGCGAAGTCCAGGTCAACCAAGTCGGATTCCAAGTCGACCTCTTCCTCATCTAACGCAACCTCTCGAGAGACAAATGCCAATTCTTCAGCCACGATGAATTGTGCTACGCCTGCCGCTACGTCTGAGCCGAAGACCATTCATGGCACCGGTGTCCCTTCGAACCCACTCCATCCGAAGACAGTTGATGCGACCGTCGATGCTTCGAGCACAATGGATTCTACTAGGCAATCCGGAGCATCTGCGTCCAACGGAACTGACGCCACCGGCAATGTTTCGACTGCATCTGAGCTGGAGGCAAATGATGCAGCGGCTGTCGTCCCGACCACAATTGAACCCAAGTTTGAGCGCTTCCCCAAGCTACCGCCAGAGCTGCGCATCAAGATTTGGAAGTTAGTCCCAGAACCTCGTATCGTAATGGTTCGCTTCGACCGAGATGGACGTAAGCATCGTCACAAGTTTGCTGCGAGTTTTCCATCGACCTTGCACGCCTGCCGCGAGTCACGCCACGAAGGCCTCAAGATGTACCAAAGAGCTTTCGATTCCAAGTGGGCACTCAACGGTGTCTACTTTGACTTCAAGAAGGATACTCTCTGCCCGGATTCTTGGGCTTACCACTCACAACTGGACTTTTTTGTGAAAAAGCTAAAGCCCAGTGACTTGGATCAGGTCGAAAGCATTGCTCTGAGACCACGGCTATTTTATCTTGCATCCAAATATCCAAGTCTCAAGGAGGTGATCTATATGGAATATTCTGGTCATACCCACAATCATATGAGTACTTGTTCCACCGGAAGAGGTTCTTTTCATAGCGTGGAGGAGTTTGTCGAATTCAACTCGGAAAATGACTTTCTCTGTCGATGCTTAGAGCGGAGCAGAAATGAGTTCACCAACTTCAAGAAGGCCTTTGAGGGCGGCCACGGAGCTAGAGTTGCAATCCGGTATGGAATTATGTGCACAAAAGGAATTACTAAGGCGGAAACCTATTTGTAGAGGTACGTGGACTCCTGGTTGAGTGTCGAGAGCGGAGGGCTTTCGCCTCAACAATTGGTGACCTCATGAGACCTCATCTTCTATTGAAGAAGGCCTTTGCTTGAATCATTAACTACAAGTATATTCGATCTGGGCAGAAGCGGCATGGCATGGCACGGTGCACAGCTTTAGCTCATTGTTAGGAGTTTCTCTTTGCACGGACATTACTCATGGCATCTTAGATTTATTTTAGAACTAGGACTATGCACTACCTAGTATGGTAGATACTATATATGCTAATAGCACATAAATTTTCCTAAATCCCAAGCTTTGACTTTCTGTTCAAAGACATGCCCTGTGAGTGTTCGCTTGCCTCTCCTCACATGAATTAAATGTAAAAGTGCAAACAATTTAACTTGGTAACCATGACAGTAAGAGAATCCCCACTTCAGTCTCCGGGAGCCGAGAAGGGAACATAGGAGTGCACTTGCTTTACCAGAGATGGGCCAGGGAAGCTCTGTGAAGCATGAGCGCTGCAGCGACTCGAGGCATACTCGGTCGTGACAAGGGAAAGCGGTGGAAGTTAGTCAATGTTAGTGCGTCATGGCAATTATTTGGTACATTTTATATTCTTCCCTATCCGGTTTTCTCTCTCTCATAATGCAGTCGATATCATAGTGGCATCGAACTTTCAATTCTTACCCTGGCCACAGGAGTTGTTTTCATTCGCTTTCGCTTAAATTATACCCCATCCTAGCTGCACTTTTGTGAAAACCTCGGTATAGGCCCTCTTCTTTCTACTAGACCGTTTTGAGAATAACCTAGAATTTGCCCGTGCATTCTCAGAGAGACCCTTGACTAATTTCCCCCTTTAGTGGACATTAACAGAACTCGCTGCTCGATGATTCTCTATCCAGCTTCCACGAAAGCAAAGATACGTACTTTCGGTGGGATTGTCCACCCCCACTGTTTGCGAAGAGCAAATGTTATACATAGCAGATATCAAAGCATTGAACGAGTTGACGGTTACGACACCGCTCGGATATGGTGGCCACGACCGTCTTCCGTCATGCCCCTCGAGTGGTATCGAACTCCATGACTCGGATGAGATCGATGCTATCGCGGCAACCTCATACTGTAAAACCCTGGTAGAGAGAGCCCCCGATCGGTTTCTGCCTTTGACCAAGACATGCAAGCGAGGTTTCCAGCGTTTTTCGACCACATTGTACACAAACCCCCTTGCTTCAATGGTGACAACAATTATATGAAGATGAATGTTCCATACCTTCATGGGACATTCGAGGCAGAGGACTTCTCAGGAAGCAGTGATGAGTGTTCTGAAAGGGCAGGTAAAATGGAAGGAGCGAGAAACTTCTCAGATGGCAATGGTGGATGTTCCTCGGGTTTACGGGACAATGAAGGAAATGACATTTGACAGAAGGCACCTGAATGCCCAAACTCAGCTCTGAGCATTCTCTTTAATCGTTCGTGGGCACCTATCTTGCTAATTTCCCTTCCACTTCCCAAACCTAGCATAATCCCTATAAAGCGTTGCAAACACAGCCCGTCCGCTCGCATCCAACGCATCATTAATAGCCCTCCTCAACTCCGGCGTTGTGGTATCAAAAATCGCGTACAAGCCTGGGACCAATTTCTCTCTGATCTCAGGCAACATTCTCATCTCCAGCTGTAGCTTGATGTATATCGTGAGCACGAACTGCATATGCTGTCCTGCCATTCTCTTCGCCTTGTCGGTTGCTGATGTTAAGTTGTTGTGCTGTGATCCTCGTACGGAGGACACTGAAGGATCGCAGATGAGCGTTACCAAGCGAGCAAAAGCAGCGGCGTGCTTGCCATTAAGTTGGTGTTTTGGGGAAGATAGCCAAGATGGTGGAGAGCCAAAGTGCTTTAGAGTTTTGGATGTGCTGTGTGGGGGGGGTGTAAATAGGAGCCGGAGCAGTGATTGAATGACTTGGACTACGAGGTGGAAGTGGCCTTGCAGTTTTAGGCGGTGGTGTGTGAGTATGGATTGGAGGAGGCGGCATAGGTGGAGATAGATTGTTCCAGAGCGTGTTGAGCGGAGGGCTGGGCTGTTCCGGGAACAGAGGATGGTTATGCTGCCGAGGGTTGTGTCGATGTTGAATTGTGTCAGGGAACGGCCCTGTTGATGTTAGAGAGACTGGGTTGAATGGATGGGAAGAGGGATTACCTTGGTTTTTAACATCAGCTCAAGAGTCTCGCTAATGATGCAGAACTGTCGGATGCCAGACACTTTCCAGAGAGTACTGCAGAGAATGGAGTACACTTCTGATAAGTCAAGACCGGCTCCGGCCTCTTGCTTATCATCTTCGTTTTCCTCCTCCTCCGCTGCTTTGCGGGTATCTTCCATTGATATGATGACTTGCCTAGCCGCCAGTAGTTTGTCAAGTCGACTCAACCCGGCTAACCCTGGTCCGAAGATCGAGTCAAGTAGCTTGAGCTTGTCCAATCTATCTTTGCTGGCCATCGATGCTAATACCTTCTGTGTGATTGATTGCCGACCATTTACGGTCGAGACATCACCCTCAAGGAGCTCTTCTTCGATAATATTTGGTCCATGAATAGCTAAAAATGTCTCCAGTCGCTTTCCAACATGCAATTCGGTATCCTGAACCCAGGAACAAAATGCTTTGGCGTCATCCACGAGCTCCGCCACTTTCGATGGATCAACCCCCAAGGCACCGAGAGCATCCATGATGCTCAGAATTGTCAAGTGTTCGGTAAGCTGACTGGTCTGGCGTTTGGTCGACTTCTCTTTGCGGGTTCTGT
>Ga0307515_10024413_pt1 | contig 10535 bp, 18 predicted proteins | sample 17_EM_MG_FD_194513 | JGI IMG/M metagenome (GOLD analysis project Ga0307515, IMG submission 194513) | Populus trichocarpa ectomycorrhiza microbial communities from riparian zone in the Pacific Northwest, United States - 17_EM | ecosystem: Host-associated > Plants > Roots > Unclassified | place...
AACCGGATATCTAAACACCTATCATTAAATAGAGCTACAGTCATACAGTACGGTACACAGTACAGTACAGGCAGGGTTCATGAAAAAAAGTATGCGTATGCGTATGCGATGCTACAGGAAAAAGGTCGTTACGAAGTTCGTCAGTTACATTCACATGTCGGCATTTGGCATTCGTCTGGACCCCCAATTGCGCCTTTTGAGGTTCGAGGCGGTAGAGAGCATCCTCTTCATGGGCCTTACGGGTGCTAGGTTAGAAAGTGACTGAGAGGATGGGAAATGAAAAGGGGCTCACATGGGCTTGCGCTTGTTGAGGATGATGGTAATAGGACCGCCAGTGTTCCCGGAAGGAGAGGGTCTGGGGTTACCGGTAGAGCTGGAAGGAAGTACAGCGGTAGTTACGGTAACAAACACGGTGTTGGTGACTGTGACAGCCGGCGGAGGAGGAACCGGAGGACTAGAGGGGGAGGGAGTCGGATAGACGTGGCCTGGCGGTGATGAGAAGGGGACGCTACTTGGTGAGATGGAAGGGAGGGTGGAGGAAGACAGGGCGGGGGGAGGGATGGAGGATGAGGATGGCAGGACTGGCACGCCAGTGTTGCTAGGGGAAGTGTTGAGTTTAGGGATGGCGGTTTGATTGGGGCTAGGATCGGGGATAGAGTCATAAGAATTCTGGAAGATGTCGTCCTGGGCACCATCACGGAAGTTGTAGAGGTCGGTATAGATAGGTGGGGAGAAGGTGCCCTCGTTCATCTAATCACGGGAGTCAAACCAGGATCGGGTTCGTGAGATTTAAGGGGACGTACGTTGTTTCTTTCCTTCTGGAACCAGTAGAAGGGGTTCTTGGCACCATACGTGCAGTTTCCGGGCGTGGGGTTCATAACACCGTTGGGTGGGTCGGCACCACATCGACGGGGGACCTTTGGCTGGGCCAAGGGAACGGTCGAGGTAGATCCGGTGACGTTGCACTTGAATCCGTTCATATAGTCTGCAACCAACCGATGAGCTACGGTGTATTGCTGAAACCATTTGAAGAAAACAAAACGCACTCTGCTGGCTACCGCTGTTAGAGGAGTGGATCCAGAACCAGGCGCAATGGCACCCTTCCGGAGGGCACGGGGGCATGTTGGCGGGGACCTGGAAATCAGTGAACCTTGTCCACACGCATGTTTGGTTTATGCTGAAGACGGTAAAGTCCTCTGGTTGAATAGCCCTGACATCAGACTTGTAGGCGATGGCGAGAGCACATCCAGTCAGATCGTCGAAACCCTGTAACAAAGTCAGACAATCGTCTCTTGTTGGAAACGCGATGTGAAGGAGAAACTGACGGTAGCTGCGATAAAGATAGGTCATTGATCAAGCGCGCGTGTGTATAAGGAAGAATGGACCCACTGTGAATGGCAGCCAAAGGCGAGTTGGGACAAGGGTTGTCTCCCTGTCTGATGTCCCCGCCTTCTGAAGAATTGAAGAAGGAAGTGGCACCCTTGTTGCACGCGAGCTCTGTGGTGGCCGGTTTACCAGCGGGAAGCTCGAAGAACTGGCCCGGGTTGGGTGGATGATCGAGGTGGCCGTGGAACCACCATTGGTTGAAGGGCATGTCGGCGAGGGGTGCGACCGGTCGGTTGTCGTAAGGGAAGGTGTTTGCGGTAACGTTGAATCCATACATGCTCGGATGGTGGATCGCTGAAACGGGATAAATTCAGGGGTGAGAGAAAGAAAGAGAAAAAGGAAATGCGCTTACAGGCGTGGGCTTGCACGTGTCCAGCCGCGACGAGGACGGTAAGAGAAAAGAGAGAGAAAGCAAACATGTTCAAGATCGGGAATTGGATCAACCAACCAAAGACACTTCTAGCGTCCGGAGAGAAAAAGAAGCAGGGGAGAGGGGGTGAAGCGGTGAAGAGGGAGAAGGTTCGCGCGCGCCATCCTTTTATCTCTCTCTCTCCTCATTGACCGGCGACCGGCAGAGACGGTCAATGCGACGATTGTCCTCAAGCCATGGTTCGACAAAAAAGGAAACCCGATCAGATCATACCCCCGCCTTGACCCCAGGTCCCATGAATAAAATCAGTTCTCCTCCCACCCGAACTGCGTTGGTAACCACGTTGGTAAGAAAGAAATCTCTCACAGGCCTCAAGGCCATTCGGGGAGAGCGCGGTTGCCAAGCTTGGCGGATCAAAATGATCGGGATCCCGTGACTTTCCGTCTTGCATCATCGTCCCTCGCCGCGCCCGGTGAGGTAACCAGAGGGAAACCACACTGCGCCATGTCCGCTTCATCACGCCTATCCGCGTACCTGGGTAGGTCAGCCCAGGTCTTTCGCACCAACGCGGCAAAGAGTGCGTTTGCCTCGAGTTTACTGGCACACCCAGACACAAATATCTGATCTGGCACACAAAGTGGCTCGCATGGAAGGAGTCAACGAACCCAACCGCAAACCGATAACTCTACTCAACCTCAACTCACACCAGGACCTCTCCCAATTCGCCACAGGCTGCGACGCAGACATCGGCGGAACCTCGACCGTCAATCTCACCCTCGAACAACCGTCGACATCTCCCACCGGGAAGCCGTTCGCGAGGTTTTGGGGTGAGATGCGACTCGGCGTGCACCCTCAAGTCCACGGTCGCGTTCGCGGAGGATACGCAGGGTTCAGGAACAAGGTGCGCACCGTTCCACCCGATCGGGCGAGTGGACTGAGCAATACGAGGGATTAGCCCCGTACTACGTTGTTCGGCGACGTCACGGACGACGTCTCCCACCACAAATACCTCGCTTTACGAGTCCGCAGCGGCGGAAACCCTCGCACGAGAAACTCCTACTTCGTGAACATCCAGACCGACGGTCCCATCAGCACCGATCTATGGCAACACCGTCTCTTCTTCCGAAATGCCGAGGGACAATGGGAAGACATCTTCGTAAGCCTTACACCAGCAAACGAACGAGAAAAACAGACAGACAAAGAGCTGACGTGCTTGACCGGATCGCTTCCGCGTCCACCGTATAGATCCCCTTTGACGATTTCGTATTGACAAATACCGGTGAAATCGTCGAATATCAAATCACCATGTACAAGGAACGCGTCCGATCTGTCGGTATCTCCCTCCTCGGCGGAAACAGCGGGGTCGAGGGCCCCTACGAGCTGGCTATCGATTCCGTACGTGCGGTCAATGAGGAAGATGCCATCATTCCAGGTGGGCCTATATTCTCCCCTTGCTATCTGACCGAATCAATTGACCGCCCAGCAGAAAAGGATCCGTCAGAGGGTACCAGGTGGGAACGGAGTCCCCTCTGATCCTAATCCTTCCACTCAAAGTCCCCCCATCATCCACCACTCGACATATTGTCGTAACCCCCCTCGAGCATGTAAAATATTCTAATTTGTCAATACTGGCCAAGAAAGACAGTGTGAATACACCGGAGCGGTTAGTTTACTGATTGAGCCATTATAACGAGCGTGTGTACTTAGATGGACTATAATTCGATGAGATCGGACGTGGCTCAAATCGTGCGTAAAGGAGGGGGCTACGGGGTGACTCCTGTGCGGGACAAGCCAAAACGAAGGAGAGGAAGATGCAGGAGAAAAACAACCAACGAGCGTCACAGACAGCGAAAGAAAACCTGAGCGGAAACGCGAAAGAAACTGGCATAGGTGAGGGGTAATTGGATATGCACGATGCAAGGATTGATTGGGAATTTAAGCTGGTCTAATGTGAGAGGGGCATACGGTAACGGATGGGGCATACAACGCGGCGACCAAAAAAAAACATTTAGAGAACCACACATCCGCTGCAGCATCCAGAGGACTGCGGTTCATCCGAGTTCTCCACCGGAGCGGATCCGATTCGCGGTCCACCCGCCGGGCGGATATCCTTCTGCTCCTGTAACCCAAACGGGCGGGTTATGCAATACTCTCACTCGATGACGCAAAAAAAAAACACGGACCTTGTTGTATTTCCTGATCTCGCGAACTACCGAGTAGAAAGCCTCGTCGACGTTGATAGGCTGCTTGGCGGATGTCTCCATGAAGATGCATCCGAGGTGTTTTGCCAGGTCACGACCCTCTAAGGTAAAACACCATTCCATCGATCAGTCCAACCCATCTATACCCCATTCAAAGCGGGACAAAGGTAGAAGCGCGCGGGGCCTGTCCCGATCCGGCGAAAAGGGAGAGGATGGTATCCGTCACTCCCGTCCACGGGCGGGCGCGTAAATGCAATTCACTCTCTAGGCAAAAACTCACCGTTCATCCCCACCTGACGCTCGTACTCCAGATCGCACTTGTTTCCGACGAGGACCATCGGAAAGTTGTCCTTGTCCTTGACCCGAAGGATCTGTTGATGGAACTGGTTGATTTCCTCGAAAGATTCCCTGGCGGTTATCGAGTACACGAGGATGAAGCCTTCTCCGGTGCGCATGTATTGTTCGCGCATGGCCCTGTATGATGTATGAATGAGCATCGTAACAGACAATGAAAACCGGGGTGGGGCGGAACCGAATAGCGGCTTTTTTGCGTCCCCACTCCGACCCGAAGTACGGGATATAGCGCACTCACCCGTATTCTTCTTGGCCGGCCGTATCTAAAACGTCAATCAAAGCGACCTCATCATCGATGACCGCCTGTTTCCTGTACGAGTCTATACCATACAGGGCCGGACAAAAGGGTCAGAACAATGCCACCGTCCGGGGAAGATGGAAAGCGGGGAGGACCGTCTGGGTGTAGGTGATCAGAAGAGAAATCTCCCACCTTCGATAGTCGGGTCGTACTCCTCAACGAAATGACTCTGGATGAACCTAACCGTCAGAGCGGACTTGCCCACTCCTACCGAAAATCCAAAGGAAAAGATATAACCCGTCAGAACTCGGTTCACGGGAACACGTATCGGAGAGAAAGAGGGAGGGGGACGCCACTGACCACCGCCGCCGACGAGAACGAGCTTGTATTCGCGTAAGAACTGGTTCTGTGGCAAGGGGAGGGAGTTGAATCAACGACTGGATATCCGCAGGATGTAAGCTGGACGCTTACAGTGGACATGCTGACGGAGGATGGCGGCGGGAAAGTCGTAAGGGGGATCGTCTCGGTTGTAGTTGTTTTCTTATATATATCAACCGCGCTCTCGTTCCATCCTCCCATCATTCCAAGCTATATCCTTTGTCCCTAGCACGTCCCAGCGCAAATATAATGATATCCATCGTTTCAAATTACATCTATTATTTTCCTTCTTTTCAAACGACTAACAGAATGGAGAGAGGAAGAGGATAAGCGGACGAAGCCGGTAAGAAAAAACATAGTTCACATAGAGTTGTGGACGCCAATGACGGGGAGGAACGGACGGACAGCAGGAGAACAAGGAAACAGATCCAAGAAAACCAGCCATAAGACACTCATTACAGAAAAGATTACTTCCCTACAGATTTACGACGTGGGCCTGAGCTAAAGAATGACACAACCGCCACAGCAGCCGTCAGAATGTTCGTCTGAGCCACCCGGTTGACCGAAACCCCCTTGAGAGATGGGTCCTGCGCTTGGCATGGCTGGTCGCCCGGTCTGCTGTTCCTATAATCGCAAAAAATGGAGACCATCAATTTCAAAATACTCCAGACCGGGAACAACGGAAGAATGGCTACCTTGTTGTATTTCCGGATTTCGCGGACGAGGTTGCTGAACGCCTCGTCCACATTGATACGTTGCTTCGCTGATGTCTCGATGAACCTACACCCCAAGTGTTTGGCAAGGTCTCGACCCTCTGTGATCGTAACAGTCAGAAAAACGTCGTAACGTCATGGGTCGTTATGACGGAAGTAACGGGAGAAGGCCTGTCGTAGGTTGTGAATATACGTACCGTTCATCCCCACTTGGCGCTCGTACTCCAGGTCGCACTTATTGGCAATTAGGATAACCGGAAAAGTGTCCTTGTCCTTGACCCGCAGGATCTGCTGGTGGAACGTGCTGATTTCCTCGAACGAGTTCCGCGAGGTGATGGAGTATACGAGCAGGAAGCCCTCGCCTGTGCGCATGTACTGTTCCCTCATGGCGCTGTAAACCAAGGAACCAATTATCAGCGCCCATCCCGAGAGCGAGCAACAGGAGTGTCATATGGAAACACCCCACAGACAGCTCCAAGTTCCCTGCTCACCCGTATTCTTCCTGACCAGCGGTGTCAAGAACATCAAGAAGGGCTACTTCATCATCAATCACACATTGCTTCCGGTATGAGTCTGTTTCCCAGCGGAACGTCATTGAGGTCCAGTCGCCCATAAGAAACTCTCGAAATTGTAGGCGCACCTTCGATAGTAGGGTCGTACTCATCCACGAAATGGCTCTGGATGAACTGGATGGTCAAAGCAGACTTGCCGACACCTGCGCTCGCACACACGATACGTCAGACCGTCTCGCATCCTCTCGCGTTTTCTTGAATTGGGACTGACCACCACCACCGACGACGACGAGCTTGTACTCCCGCAGGAACTGGGCCTAAGTGTAATCCGGTCAGTTGGGAAACCGCACGAACCCGACCCAACCACATGCCGGTGGCCAGAAAGATCACAAGACGCACCCTGGACATGTTTACACTTGAACGAACGACTGATAGGACACTCTAGAGCACGAAGAGTTGTGGAGGAAGGAAGGAAAGAGAGGACGAAACTTTTGATTGTGTGCTATTACGGTCAAAGGTGACCCAAGGATAATTCTCCGAACAAATAAACGTCAACAGCGACATTGACCCGGCCGAAGTTACGGCACATCCCGCCTATATATCCTCCGTGTTGCGCGTGCCGGGGTTAAGGAGCACAAGACAAAAGAAAAACGCCGATGAGGTCGCCAATTATGCCCAGCGCATCCAGTCCATGGCCATGACTTCACTGCACGTCTAGTATACCCACTTCGTATCTACCCGCCCCATCCAAACGAGACCGGTGAACAAAGGCATCACAGTTTGTTAAAGAACTTCGCTATTCCCTCCCCTTCGGCTCTACCGTCTTTCTGCTTTCTTCTCTTTTTGGAATGAATCACCGGCTTTAAATTCGGCCGCCCCGGTTGCTCATCATCCGATGTCATCCTCGATAGATCCTGCGCAAAGTGAAAATCTTGATGTTCAGCCCTCAAACTGCCAAGGGCATCCCTCCTGATGTCTTCATCCAGTTTCGAGGCGGTCACCAGCTCTTGCGGCAAAGTTATTCGCTTTTTGCATCGATCACAGACGAAATAGTCGATGTCCGGCCTCAGGTCCGATCCCTCAAGCGAGATCGTCGGGATCGTATCGTCATCACTGTCCACTTTGCGTTTCCTTTCGCTTTGGTTGTTTGGCGCTTTTGATAAGAAACCTTCGATGCCCTGCTGGTTGACCTCTCCCGCCTCGACCCCATGGAAGGAGAGGCAGACGTAGGTGATCTTCGTAGACAACGGCTTCGTGCTGTTGAGCGACCCCACGAGCTCTTTCCAGAGCTTATCTCCCGCGGCAGCGACGATATCTATCGTTACATTCCGTACGAACGGGAACGGTGCCTGCTTTCTCTGCGTCACGCTCCAACCTTATGAAAGCAAGACCAGTCGCGTCAACCGTCGAATGTCGAAACGCGAGAGGATGGATGCAATCATGCCTACCTTGGCGAGTGCTCAGGGAAATTGTTCGGGGCCACAGATTAGGCGATAGTTCTCGAGCGTCGTTCAACCGAAGCGTCAGCTCCGCAGCCATAACTCGAATCCAGTGTGGACCCTCGCATGGCATAGTCACCGGTGTGGGTAAATTCTTTGATGCGGCCATGCTCTTTGTGTTCGGTGGTTTCTCTTTCACTAGATGTCTCTATCTTGAGCACTGTATAACCATGCAGACGAATGGGCGGTCCTGCACCTTCTGAACGATCAACTCCCCTGATTTATCGATCAGCTCTGATGGCAATCAAACACGGCACAAGGATCTCGTCATCCGCCTGGGCTCCAACTCACCGAATGATTTCCCAAATCCAGATGGAGTCCTCTCCGAAGGTTCTCTGAAATTCGTCTGTAACGCGACCGGTAAACCGACAAGTGGTAGGCACAAAACTCATCACACGATCACCTAGGCTGACAGCACTGGTGTTTCAAGACTGTCGTCAGCAAGAGGTGAGACGCTCCAGCGATCAATCGCCAAGGCTCACAGTAGGTCACCAACCGTGGACACTTCGTACTCTTTCGCGACTGCGTTCCCGAGTTTACCCCCGAGAAAGCGAATCTACAAAATTGATCAGTACTTGGACGCTACCATCGCCCCGCAACTCCCTGGGTACCTTTTGGAACGGCAGTGGCCGGAGGTAACGTGGGATCGCAGCGTTTCTGAGGACGCTCTGCCTACTGATGTCAGACAGTAGTTACATCAAAAGGCAAAGCTCGGGGTGGTCGACAAACCTGACTGTTAGGTTTCCGGTAAGATGCGGTCAACTGGAGTGGGTTTGGATCAACTTGACACGGGTCCGTGGGTTCGGAGCCATCCATACCTTGGCAAGAAATTTGTTCCTTGCAATACCCTAAGATAAACGGTGTACGGGAGTTGATGCAAAGGAACTGCGTGGCAAGGAAACACGTACGGCAGAAGTTGAGTACCCAAGCTTTGTGCGAACTTGGTCTCTCGCTCTCTGCATCATTTCCGCTCCAATGGATAATGCGATATCGTGCCAGGTGATTGGAGGTTCTTCGAGCTCAGGATCATCATGAACTGATGTGCTGGGTTCTCCCGTGTTATCAGTGCCGTCATCTTTGGGACTGATGGGTACAAGGCTGGTATTCGCATTCCAGATAATTGGCGCTGATGGCGGGGGCAAGGCGGTATCGGTACCACTCGAAGGCGCTTGAGCGAGGTGAGGGTACCTCTTGAGGAGTTCTTCGCGAACAGGCTGTGTAAAATCGATAAAGCATTCGTCAATAGAAGCCCTCTCTGTAAAACAAATCTTCAGAAAGCATCGAGAGTGACATAACGGAACCTGCTCTGACCAAGCTCAGCGCCAGCCGGTAGGGATTCCTTGAATGCATTATGAACTTTGCTGCTCTCTCTGCGGTAGAGATCCAAGGAGACCTAAAGCCATATGTCAGCGTTGGGCTGTGGGTTCGATCGGTGAAACCAACCTTGTGCGTCTTCGTATCCGGATTCTCCCAATACCCAGGCTCTGCATCTCCTTCCTTGTATGTCGCAACGTGGACGACCATGAGATTCGGACATCTCTTCTGCGCGTCCTTGACCTTGTCCATTCTCGTGATTCCGAATTTGCGTGAGGGGTAATTGACAGCGATGATCGAATCCCACTGTGAAACGACGAGTGGTTGCTCGGGATCCACCTTGAGTCTAACCATCTCACACCCCGCGTAGAACGCATCGCTATCGCAGAGAGCAATGACGCGTAGGGGGTCTCTCACACCGAGGGCATGGGATTGGAGATGACGGTAGGTGATGGTAGGATCGAGATCCAGGAACTCAGGGTCTGAGTCCGACGCAGTGGCTCTCTCTTTCCCCTTCCACATGACCGTCGAGATGGAGGAAGCAAGAACGCGCCTTTCGAATTAGATACCACGTGACTAGCGACGGTGTTCAATTCCTCGGTCCGGCCCGGGATCAACACATTCATCCACGGAAAGCGGTGACGAAAATCATGTCCCTGGAAGCCGCCCGGGATCTCGAGGTTCGACGAGAAGCCTGGTATAGAATACCCCAGAGTGCGGGAAATGCCGTCTCCCGTCACGGTCTCTGCGGCGACACGTGAACTCGGGGTACGTGCACGTTATCCTCAGGGACCTGGTTGTGGAGTCTGACTGCAAGCCCTTGAATCGGGGGTCGAAGCCCGGGCATTCGACATCCCGAGGTTGATACGCCCTCTGCGAAATATGTCCTTGCAAGTGAACAGGTTACCTCCGGAGATCGCTTCTTACATCGGTTCGTCCATAAGGACGATGGTGTTGACACAAGGAAGTCTTTCTGCAGTCGAAGGGCCTGTCCAAGCCCCATTGTGTTTTCCCAAATCGATACCAAATCTGCATTCGCTGAAACCTGTAAATTCCGCCGAATGGAATCTACTCGACGACCCCTTCAGTATTCGGCCTGCACGCCGAAAGTTCTCTCGTTGCGTAACATCCCCCTCTTGTCTTCAATCCTCGGCCTCGAGACTCTCACGAAGTTGACTCTGCTCGGTTACAACTTTGATCCCCGCCTGGGCACCCGTTTGGAACCTTCGGAGGAGAATCACTTGCTTGAGAGCGCAACCCCAGACATCAGTTACCTGGGAGCGTAGCGGGCTGGCGTAATGGTGATAGCATACTTTATTCGTACCCCTGAGGTAGGTTGATGCTCGCTTTCCAATCCAATATTCGCGCAAATGAATTCGGTCACGGGTACATTTCTTCGCATTTTCTATTTACGGAACACAGCCACAGGCAAGGCAATTCAGCGTATTGTACAGAAAAGAGGGAAAAATTCGATCTGTTGGTTCGTCCTTGGGATTCGGACCCAAGAAAACTACTTGAGAGTGACTCATCAGATGACCGTGAAGGTGTTGGAAAGGCCCCAGGAAGAGAC
>Ga0307515_10024414_pt1 | contig 10535 bp, 2 predicted proteins | sample 17_EM_MG_FD_194513 | JGI IMG/M metagenome (GOLD analysis project Ga0307515, IMG submission 194513) | Populus trichocarpa ectomycorrhiza microbial communities from riparian zone in the Pacific Northwest, United States - 17_EM | ecosystem: Host-associated > Plants > Roots > Unclassified | place...
TGTGAAAGAAATGGCAACCACTACTACTCATCGTCATGTTTTGGCCTTGGCAATGTTGTTGATCGTTGGAATCCATATTCTGGGCAACCAAAAGGTGGCAGCCTCATGCCAAGAAACTCTTCCTCCTCTCATATCCAAATGCACCCAATTCGTTCGAATTCCAGGCCCAAAAGTCCCACCATCTGACGCTTGCTGTCAAGCGGTGAAACAAGTCCCGTTAGGAGACCTTCCTTGTTTGTGCAAGCTTGTTACCCCAGCTGTGGAAAAGGTGATTAGCATGGAGAAGGCGGTCTATGTTGCCCGAACTTGTGGCCTTCCTATCCCGTCAGGATTAACTGTATGCGGAAGTAAGTCTATCAGTAGTACTGTCTAGATTTCACAGTTTTAATTAATTTTACATAATTTTTTCCCCGTTATTCATTGTTCTTATATTGTCATCGAGTTAATACATTTTTTTTTTGGCAGGTTACACCATTCCTCCTAAGTTTGTTTGAGACAATTGAGTAAAAGAGAGAGGATATATAGCTCTGTACTGTGGTATATGAATATACACACATCGGATATATATATGTATGGCAGTATAATCGTTTTTCATGTATGTCAAAAGGGTTTGCTTTATCTGATTGTTACAGAAAATAATAATAATAATAATAATAATTTCACATGAAATTAAGATTGGGATTTCAATATTCTTAGCATTGCAAACTACTAATTTTATTTTCTTTCCAATTAATTTCTACCACCCCACATGAGTGTTACCTTGAGTGATGAAACATAACTTGGAGTCCCAATAAATAAATACAATTGCAAAGCATTAACATGCTGTTTTTTTAATTTAGTGATTGTATCTAATAATTAAATTAATAGAAATTAAGAAGCATGAACTCTGTGTTGGTATATATATTTGATTCAATAAAAATACTTTTAAATTTTAAGAATTATCATATATGTGTGTGTATTAAAAGCATTTTATCGATAAACTTTATCGATAAATATCAAATATATTATATCATCTTAAAAAACTCTATATGGCAAAATTAAAAATAATTTATTATATATAAAATAAAAGGAATATTTAGTATTTAAAAAAACTTTATTGATAAATACCAAATATATCATATTACCTTAAAAAAAAATTTACATGCCAAAATTGAAGACTTCTGCTATATTTAAAAACAAAAATATTTACTATTTTTTTTTACATCTCAATACAAAATATATAAATGTCAATATTAATATGCAAATACAACTCCATCTCTAATTAAGAAATGGACTCAATATTAATATAATTGCTAAAAATTATCAAAAAACCATCTCAACCCAATAAATTAACTTGTTAGATGAAGTTCCAAGATATGATTTATATTATTCTCTAACACACCCTAAGTGAAAACTTTTTGAGTTTGAAACTTGCACAGACTTACATTACCTTGTGTTTAATTTTTATCAAAAAAATAGGAATGGTGAGATTTAATCTCATGACCGCTTGGTCATCAAGGGTTTGATACCATGTTAAACAACCATCTTAACTTAATAACTTAAGCTGTTAGGTAAGGTTTCAAGATATGATTTATATTATTCTATAACAAAAATTAAAACAATCATGATTTCTCTTTATATTCTTCTTCATACATTACATAAAATCTTAAATAATATAAAATAAGCTTGTTAAATAAATTCTAACCTATATAGCACCTTATTATCATTTTTTTTAAGTATAACAACTCTAAAATGCTTTAAAATAAGTCAACAAAAACCAATAATTTAGATATATAAAATAATAAAAATTTATCAAATTATTGAATTAGAACCTTGAATTTATATGTGTTTGTATGTATGTATGTATGAAAGAGATTCTTTGTTATTATTTTGCGTTTCATTTATTCTTTTAGATGAAAAAATCCATAATTTTTTAGTTATATATTTTTACAACCACTACTAATATTAAAAGGAGACTCGTTTATACAAAATAATTCAAAAACGTTTTGTTCATATTTACATTTTTAGCTTTTATGCATTCCACGAGTAATTAAAATAAAAAAATAATTAAAATAATTTATCAAGATGCAATAAATTATTAAATTCAAACTTTTTTTTGTTTTTATAGAAGATCCTTAATTATTTTCTTATATTATCTCTTACTTCTACAAAAGAAAAATTATACTTTTTGGCAAACTTTACTAATATGAAAAAAAAACTCCTTGGTCAAAAAGTAGATTTAATTTTTTTATTCATATCTATATTTTTAATATTTATCTCACACATGTTAAATTTAATATTTTTTCAAATTTTATCCCTACATGGTATTTTATTAATTTTTTATAATGAAATTTAATTAATATCTTTAATTACATAAAAGAAACTTTGATACGCATGCGCCAAATATAATAGTTTGTAAAATAAAATGACTCTCTCCATCTATATAACACCATCTTTCGGGTGATCAGATATGTCACAATTCACAAGCAATATTCAAGATCAACCCTAGCTTCGAGCAGTGAGTGACATATATACCTTGTGAAAGAAATGGCAACGACCAATACTCATCGTCGTCATGTATTGGCCCTGGCAGTGTTCTTGATTGTTGGAATTCATATTCTGGGCAACCAAAAGGTGGCAGCCTAATGCAAAGAAAGTACTGTTCCTTCTCTCAAATCCAGATGCTCCCGATTCGTTCGAATTCCAGGCCCAAAAGTTCCACCATCTTACGCTTGTTGTCAAGTGGTGAAAGAAATCACAGTAGGAGACCTTCCTTGTTTGTGCAAGCTTCTTACCCCAGCTGTGCAAAAGGTGATTAGCATGGAGAAGGCTGTCTGTGTTGCACGAACTTGTGGCCTTCCTGTCCCTCCAGGAACTGTATGTGGAAGTAAGTCTATCTATTACTGTCTAGAATATTTCACAGTTTTAATTAATTTTACATAATTTTTTCTCCCCGTTATTCATTGTTCTTATATAGTCATAGAGTTAATATATTATTTTTAAAAAAATTATTTTTCATATTAAGACATAAAAATGATACGAATACATAAAAAAAAATCTTAAATAAATAAATAAAAATATTTTTTTGCAAATTGATGTTTGTACAGCAATCATAGACAGGTGCTTAGCATTCCAAACTACTAATTTTATTTTCGCTCCAATTTCTACCACCCAACATGAGTGGTACCTTGAGTGATAAACCATAACTTGGAGCCCCAGTAAATAAATAAATACAATTACAAAGCATTGACTCGCTGGTTTGAGTAAGCATGATGTGAGCCAATCGACCGAGCACTCCTTTTTTAAATAAAATATAATATTCCCTGCCTTGTCAAAAACTCAACCTCCCACCATTCTTCAACTGTTTATGGAAAGGTTGGAGATTATGCTAAGAACAACTCCTCCGATTTTGCAAAATAGCTCCTCATGCCGATAATGCAAGAGGTGATAGTAATAATATGTTGAAATTTGAATGTCATCAAAATTTGGCATTATGCAGGCATTTCACCATTTCGTCGGAATAAAAAAAAAGCATTTTATCATGACTTGTTCCTAATAAGAAAAATTAAATAAATAATAAAACAATACCAACCCATGTAAACCTATAAAACCCGTGTCCTAGGCCTTTTAATTAGAAACACTGAATATAAAAAAATCATGAAGGTGGATCCAGATTATATTTGAAAGTGAAAAAATAAAAAAATACTAGAGAAAAAACAATAATTAAAAGTTAAAAAAAAATACACTTGGGTTAACCTGCCAAACCTATATGTTAGATTATGAGATTGAGATAACTCTATAAAAAAAACAAAGAAAACCATGAAGCATATTCTAAAAAAATAAATTAGCATAGTGTAATGAGAAAAAAAAAAGAAGCAAAAATAATAAAAGATTTTGATTAAAGAATGAAGTTCAAAATAATAGAAAGTTTACAAAAAAAGGCAAGAAAAATAAATAAAGAATAACCCATGATCAAATTTGAAAAATAAAAAAAACCTAGATTGAAGGGTGCAATTGAAAAAAATTAAATAAAAACTTACAAAAAAAACTAAGGATAAAAATTAAACAATCAAAAAAATAAAAATCAATACTCAAATATACCTAACTGTGAGGACTACTTTAAAATTTTAAATATCAAATGCGAATCTCAAAGGAGAAAAGAAAAAAAAAGAAAAAAAACAACTTTGACGACAATCTAACCACCAAAATCCAACACGCATTGCTTGGTGAGGAAGATGATGCTTTGAGGAATCGAATAACACAATGAAAGCATATTTTTAACCGCCGCATGATGGCTCGTGCGCTGCCAAAGCATCGTGGCTTCTCTCATGTGCCTGACAAGTTTTTTTTAAATATTTTTTAATTATTGTAAAATATTAATTTTCCCTCAACCCCTCAACCAACATGCTATATATATTAAATAGTTTTTGAAATTAAAGTTATTCTAGTAAATTCACAGTGTCAAAAAAATATGAAATTACCAAAAAACAAAAACCCCCTAAAAGATTCAGGGTAATGAAATATTTTATTATTTTAAAAAAATGAAAATACTTTTTTACCCCAATCAATTAATCCCAGTCTTTTTGTCTGATATCATGAAGGGCAAAATCACCCATTCACTTTGACAATAGACCGTAATCTCTCTCTAGTGCCATGCTATTTTTCTCACGCCTCATATATTTCATGTATATATATAATAAAGAAGCACTATCTCTGTGTTGATATATTTCATTCAATAAAAATACTCTTAAAATTTAAGAATTATCATATATATATATATATATATATATATATTAAGAGTACTTTATCAATAAATATCAAATATATTATATTATCTTATCTTAAAAAACTCTACATGCCAAAATTAAAAATAATCTTATTATATATAAAAGAAAAAAAACTTTTACTATTTAAGAAAAAATTACTGGTAAATACCAAATATATCATCTCACCTTAAAAAGATAATTCTACATGCCAAAATTGAAAGGATTTATGCTATATTTAAGAAGAAAAAATATCTACTACTTTTTTTATATCTCAGTACGTACAATATGTATTTTAATATTAATAATATGTGAACTCATCTCCATGTCTAATTAAGAAATGGACTCAATATTAATAATAAAAATTCATAACTATATATAAAATCATGAATTTTAATTAGTCAAAACATCTGATTCGAAAAAAGTAACCTTTAATTTTGAAGAATCATCAGATGCACTAAAAGATTTTATTAACAAATACCAAACTTTTTAAAAAATCTACATATCAAAATTAAAAAGACTTCCAAAAAAGGATTATTTTTAAAGTTTATTGTATATCACAATACAAAATATACGTCAATTCTACTATATAAATTACTAATTTTATCTTATTATAACTAATTTTAATATTTCTTATTGAATGATTATTGCAGATGTCAAGAATAAGGATCTCATTAGCACACCCAACATATAGTTAAGTAATCACCACCCACTTAAAATTACTGGATATTTTTTAGAGATAAATACAAAAATAAGAATGAAAACAATATTCTGTTTCAAAAAAACTAAAAAAATTCCTTCTCCTATTAAAAAAAAAATATTTTTAATTTTCTTCTCTCTTTATATCTATTTTTTTTTCTATATGGTAACTATTACAATGCGGGATTTCTCATGACATGCCTCCCAATTCTAAGACAACATTCATCCCCCCATTTGACAGCTTAATATCTGCTTCATTACTCGGTTGCAGCTCTTCTTCATCAGTTCATGGACGCCCAGTTGGAATGGTTCGAAGGCACCTGTGATAACGTGCAACCAGCGCAGCAGTGACTGTCAAGAAACCAAAAGGCACGATTCCTAACCCAACAAGTGGACGCACACCTCGCCTCTGACCTCACACATGAAATGATATCGATTACTACTTGCTAGTGCCACCATAGTGACTTCCAAAGCTGTATTAATTTCTCTGCTTTCATCGGCTCATAATCATCTGTCATCCCATCGATGTGAAGTATATTGGTAAGAGTGCATGCCAACTTTCCATTTGACAAATCAACAAAGCAATGAATGTAAGACAGCACCTGTCTTCTTTCGAGTAGACTCCCCTCCCTATTCTTTCTGTCTGTCTTTGCGAGAGGATTTCAGTACACCAGTTCTCCAGTTTTTTAAAAGAAAAGGGGGAGGTTTTTTTTTGTGCTCATACATGATACACCAATAATCGAAAATTAGTGTGTGGCGTCAGTTTGCTCATACAGCAACAGTACATTTCTTGCAAGCATCGTTACTTTCATAATAAATTAAAAACACAAAACAAAGACTGGAAAAAAAGGGTGAAAATTGCACTCCCAATTGAAGTCATTTTTCTATCTTCCAATGCAGATATATAGATTAATCGTCAAATGTTAGTGAAGTATGAAGAGATAGGTTACATTTTATGCCTAGGAATCATGGAAGTCTTTCGTATTTTGATAGGGAAGGTAAGATACACAAGGAATGGATCGAGTATACAAGTTTGAGCCTTGATTTTGTGTTTGACTGATGCAAACTAGAAGGGAAAAAACAGAGAGAATATTGAGAGCATGGAAAGAGCTTTCAAATCATTCCAGTCAGTATACATTTGCTGAAGAACAAAATTCTTCCATACAAAAAGGGGATAACAAGAAAAACTCTCACTACCAACGGATCAACCTTGGGTTCTTACTTCCTACACCTCCAAGCTGAAACAGAAAAAAGAGGCCGATCTTGCCAGCAAATTACTACACTTCCATTTTCTTCTTTCATTCTATACCCATCGCAACCATAACCTTGCAACAACCTTCTTGCCTGCAGCATACCGTAGTAGCTCAAAGACACGTTTCCAAACCCAGCCAAATCAAGCCTTTGGATCCACTTCTCGAGTTTTTCATGTCTTTCCTTCCTAGCAGCTCCCTCACATGCTATAATGTTCTTTATTTCATCTCCGAAAAGCATCTTCTCCACCTTCAACCTTTCCATCGATGTTCTAGATACAGTAGATTCCAAACAATCAAATAATGCGGCATAAGTGTATAGTGCCTCCAGTAGCCTCTCCATAAGAGTTGATCCATTGTGGTTAGAATCCTGTTCAGTTACCACCACGAGTTTCGGTGACAAACCCCACAGGGAGTTAAGGAAGCAATCCATCTTCACTGAAGCAGTTGAAGATAGTGGTGATGACGAGGCGGAGTCAGGACTTGGGCTATATCCATTAGCCGTGTCTTTCTCGAGCAGCTCTCCTAATGTGTTTTGATTCATTTGAAGGACTCTTTGCATGTTAATTCCATTTGAATTCTTCAATGTCGATGGAGATTTCTTCCTCAATTCATCATCAGAGGCCAAAAAAGAATGCAATTGAAGAATCGAACTGATAGCTAGAGCCTCCCCAGTTTTAACACGCAATTTTTCAATATCAAGATTCTCTAATTTGCTAACAATGGGATTAAACTGAAATGGGATATCCAACTTTTCTGCTTCTTCAATTAGCTTGTGAGCCATTTGATCTAATACCCCTTTCTGCGGATGAATCCCTGTGATTCTCAGATGGGGTGGTCCCTCAGGCCTCACGCTAAAAGCTTGAAGGAGCGCAATCCACTGAGCAGGTTCAGCTGCGTGAAGATCAATTACATGAACCATTTTCTCCCCTTCCATGGCTTCAATTATAGCTTGATTCGTCAGCACGAAAGCGACTTTCATGAATGGAAACATATCATAAAACAGTTTGCGAACCAAGATTTGCTCAGAAACCAAAGTTATTTGAGTAGCGTTGAGGGCCTTGTCAATACCAGGCCAGGCTTTGACGATCCTACGAGCAAGCGCCTCAGCAAAGTAAGCAGCGATGCGCTGCATGGTATCCCCATCAGGAGAGGCTAGATGGGAGATTTGACTAAGGGCAATCTCTGCATTTTCAAGGCTACCAGAGGCAACGTGGTTTGCACAAGTGAGCAATAAATGGATCAAATACAAACCCCTCTCCTCGGATTTTAGCTCTCTAACCCAGGGATATGGTGATCCCATGCTAGGTGAAACTGGCATCGTGGAGAAAACTTGGAGAGGTGACGATGTTACAGAAGATGATCCATCATCTTGATACATTGACGGAGCCACTAAAATACTCAACGACAACAGCTATGTAATTAGGGAGCCAAGAAGGAATACAATTGACAACAAAAGATGGGTTTAAGAAATTCACTTCACAAAGAAAGAAAAGCGAAATCAAGGATTCGCAAGCATACGACACATGATTTCATGCAAAGAATCAAATTTGCATGATTACAAACTATGAGAAATGATTGTTTACCCTCGGATAGAACTTCAAAAAATGAATTCACCGATTGAACCAAGAGAAGTGAAGATAAGAACAAATCCAATGGATCAATCAAACAGAGGATTTTGATGGAAAGTAACTACTATCAATTTGTAGTCGGCTGAGGGAGATTGAACAGGTGTACAGAAATCTCAAAAGAAAGCTAAACTGGGATTAAGAAACAAAGACCAATTAAGCTAAATTCCACAGAGAAAGAACCAAATTAAAACAGTAAAAAAAACATAGAAAAAGAACTACTTAAAAAAACTAGCCAAGAAAACAAAGAGCATGAAAATCCTTACTGGGTTTTGCAATTGATCAAAAACCCACATGAAAACTCCAAGGTTCCCTCCTCAAAACCTCTCTATGAAATAAAAGACCTCGCTTTCTCTGTTTTTCTGTGGCTTTAATTTGTGACAAAGAGAGTCAATTGGTTCCAATTAAGAGAGATCATAGACTAGTACACGGCTACGTTGTCGACAATGCGTGAGGGCTGCTTTTTGTCGTTTTATGATTTGTTGTCGTTCTATCCACAGTGGAGCATGGAATATCTGAGAAGGTGAGCCCTTCTTTCTCTCTCTCTTACTTGGTAGTCGGTTACTTTCTCTCTCTTCCCCCCCTCCTGTTAGGTTCTCTCTCTACAAGCTTGCCTGTCTTTCTCTCTTTCTAAAAACCTCCACTTTTATGGCTTTTTGTCTTAACGTTAGGTGGAAAGGAAATCCTGGGTCACCTAAAGGACTGTAAGTCTATATAATATTCCTAAAGGTGATGAAAGTCCAAACACACCCTAACAAAGACAAACAATGCATGCTATCGATTTTGTTTCCTAGTGGGGTAAGTGTGGTAATTGCAAGCAAGAAACAATGGATGCATCCAAAACCTGGTTTTGTTGTCTTGTTCAACGCCAATGACCATACAATTTGATACTATTATCTTTGTTGCATTAAAAGACAAAGAGACAAGGGGGTTAAGGAAACATCCAAAAGTAGACTAGATACTACATTTATCTCTTCTTCTTCTCCTCCTCTTTTAGGTGGTTGGCGTTTGTGCAATCTCAAGAGCTAACCCTAACCTAACTACAATTCAAAATTTCCCTTCCCTATTTCTCACAATTATTATCATTTTTGACCAGTCCTCCCCCTGCCCTGCCCTGCCCTGCCCTGCCTCATGGTCTTATCTGGTTTCATGCCATTTAAAAATTTATTTTAAAAAAATGGATCTTCTTCAAACTAAAATGTGTGTGCTAGAAATGGTCTAGATGCAAGGTTTGGTTGTCACTAGATAAGGTATTTTAGAATTTTAATGCAATTTGATAAAAGTTATATGAAAGTAACACGGCTAGAAAAATCACAGAGAAATAGTAACCATTATTGGTGAGAATAATGGTTGAACAAAATTGTTGTTGAAAATATAGTTGAACACATGGAAATAATAGTTATTTAAAAAATAATGTCATTCTTGATTTAGAGTGGATTTTTTTTAGGTAACTTTTATAGTTATAGTTTGAAAAAAAATAAGTTTTAAAAAAGTACAGTTAGATGTGGTTAGTTGGATTTAGATACATGTTTGGTAAAAATTATGGTTGAATTTTATGTGTAGCAAAAAACATGTATAAAATGTTTGGTTGTTATGTTTGGGAGTGTGGTTGCTTTTCAAAGTGTTTTTTACTTGAAAATACATTAAAATAATATATTTTTTTTATTTTTTAAAAATTATTTTTGATATCAGCGCATCAAATCAAAATGATCTAAAAACACCAAAAAATATTAATTTGAACTAGAGAAAAAATAAAAAAATTTATTTTTTTTTCAAAAGCTATTTTGAAAGGCAAAAACAAACAGGGTTTTACGAAACTCGGTTAAAAAAAATGTAAAAACTGCTTCACAAAAATTACGTTTCAAACTCAATTTTTAGTGGGCCCCGCAACATAAAACACAGTTTGGTGTGTTACCAAACATTTTGCTGCGTTTGTTTCACCGCAAATGCAAAAGCTAGCGGAAAACAAACGCAACCTTAATTAACATATATAAAGAGTCAACCCAAAATTGTATGAAGATCCAATAGTCAAGAAATGAGATTCAATATCTAACGGTTAAGAAAGAATGAGTCACCGGGGATACACCAGAGCTTCATTTTCGACATGTCTAGTACCTTTAGAAAGATCTCGACGAGACGATTCTAACCACTTCATGAAAAAACACTAAACATGATCATAATTTATTAGGGTTTTTTGGGTTAATTTAGGATTAATT
>Ga0307515_10024415_pt1 | contig 10535 bp, 7 predicted proteins | sample 17_EM_MG_FD_194513 | JGI IMG/M metagenome (GOLD analysis project Ga0307515, IMG submission 194513) | Populus trichocarpa ectomycorrhiza microbial communities from riparian zone in the Pacific Northwest, United States - 17_EM | ecosystem: Host-associated > Plants > Roots > Unclassified | place...
CACGGGAGGAAGGAGTCAAGTTTTATTCAGCAAATAAATGCCAGCTATGTAGCAGGAGTCATCCTGATTTTATGTAGTCGTGCCAGTATTTTAGGAAAGTTGTTATTTCAATTCCTGTATTTAAACTTTTTTTTCCTGGAAAGCTGAGACAATTTCCTAGAACTTTCATGATTCAAGACTGTTCAAATTATGATGTTATCAATGATGTTTTTGGCAGACAAGAAGATAAGGATTGTCACCAAGTCAAGATGTGGCCACCCACTAAACAATTAGTCAACAAATCAATAGTTCCAAATTTTGGCCTTCTAAAGGAGGCATTTGCCATGTATTTAGGCATCTTTGTTTTCAGATCAAGATCATGCTCTTGCACTTTTTTTTATATTTTGTAATGCTTAAGTTTTGCTTATATTAATCTCTTGCTTATGCTTTTCATTTCCTTTCCTTGTTTATTTATGTTTCTCCTTTTCATTATGTTTAGCTAAGTTTATCATGTCAAGGTGAAAAGGTTATACTAATGGTGTAAGAATAAGTATAATATAAACTCAACATGGACCTTAATGTTTGATACTAACATGTTTTATATTTGTTATCTTGTTCACTTTTAATACTTTGCTTGTTAAATGGTTAATCTAGATTTATGTTGTATAACCCTTGGTACAACAAATATTTGACACTTTTATAGCCCAACTGTATGGTATAACCGACACCTGTACTATGAAAGGAACTTGATTTGTTGTTAACATAAGTTATAATCATGAATGCCTAACAACATTTACAAGTATTAGCATTACTCGAATAAGATAACTAATGCAATCATGTTAACAATTTATAATCCAATTGGAACCTCCTTTGTGTGTGGTTTCCAGTTGAGTAATAAAAAGAGTTTATACTATACTTGTTTGAAATACCATTAGTGGATCCTCTAACATTGACAATTATTTTATCCTTGTTTAATCATTACATCAATATCACATCTCAAAGCTCTCTTTAACTTATTATTATTGTTGTTGTTGTTATTGTTGTTATTGTTATTTATAATTTATACAATTAACCTCCCTGTGGTTCGACCCCGGTCTTGTCGGGTTATTTATTACTTCGACACTCCTGTACTTGGGAGAAGACATCAATCTTTTGGTCGTGTCACTTGCACATCTTCAATTTCTTATAGCTTACCTTTAATGTTATCAATTAAAGCAAAAACTTTAATATAATTAATTCCTTGCTTTTGACTATAGTTTTTTTTCCTTATAGGCTTGTAATTTTCTCATAAGACCTTGTATTGAAAGAAAATCCATATTTGACGACTCCCCTATCGCGAACGCCACACAATGAAACTTCTTTTACAGGGAGTATAGGATCTTCTCTACCACACGTGTCTATTCCATCTTCTCCCCATATCTTTTTATTTGATTGTATATGATCAATACTCTTGCAAAGTATTGTCAAATATTCTATAATTTAAGTATATGTAACTTTTTAAAGTCACCACATAGTTTTTATAGACGTAGCTTTCTCATATTGTCAGCTTCTTGGTTTGATTCTTGCAAAACTTCTCATACTTGCTTCGCGATGGTTAATGGTCATCTAGGACTAGAATTGAGTTAAATCAGGGGTCAAATCGAAGGAAATTGAAAGTTTGATGGTCATTTGGGGGTCTAATTAAACAAATCAGAGACCAAGAATCAACTTGTAAGAGGCGCTCAAAATTGGGGCTGACAAATGAATTTGGTAGGGACACAATTGCATGAATTTAGGAAGTTAGGGGTAAGTTACAGGTAAAATAAAACGCAATCAGAAGAATAGGGATCAAAATGAAAATTGCGAGATCCGAAATAAAAAAACCTGTACAATTTGTAGGGATTAGTAAAAATAACATTGTTCAAAGTACTGTACATCTTTTTTCTTAGTTTTTGACTGATCGAGTAGACACTTTTAGGTGAATGAATGCGATGTTTCAGACCACTATTCAACTAAGAAACACCCATTCTACATCCCCATATCATTAAAATCAAATGTTTTCCATTGATCTCCACAACATATTGTCTTTGATCAGCCAACACTACAATTTCGGTACACACGCTGTTTAAGTGGGCACTTTCAAACATCTGATAGCCTGTACTGACATTTGGTTCCGAACATTTAGATGATATCACCCAATGATTGTAGCAGCCAGATGATTTTGTAGTGACAAGATCAAGCAACAAACGAAGTATAAATATGGAGACACCATGAAAACTAAGGAAAAGCCAAACTGAAAAGCTTCTTATTTATTTTAGTTTTATTTATGCCCAACACTTGATAGTAGGCAATCGAACTCCCTCATACAGAATTGCAGCAGATAATATTACTGATCAATATCATTCTGAAACCATTTTAGGTGCTCTCTATGCATCTGGTTCGAACATAACAAGAAGAGGGTCGACATTGGGAGCCAAGTGCTTGTCACTGTTGACGCCAACTGGGACGCATGAGCATTCACAGAAGGGTTCGGACATTGGACAAAAAGAAAGCTGATAAAAACTACTATCACCTTCATACTTGGTGATCTTAAACCGATTCAATCTATCAACACCTCCTGTGGTCACAATGAACCCTTCCGATTCAATCTATCAACACCTCCTGTGGTCACAATGAACCCTTCCGATTCAATCTATCAACACCTCTTGTGGTCACAATGAATCCTTCCGATTCAATCATCCATATAGTGTTTTACTCGTGCTGACCTTCGACAAAACTACAAATTATAGTCCTTCAGCAAAGAGTTGTCGTATAGGTTTTGAGCTCCTGCCTCTTGCTTACTTGATTTATCCCACAAAAGTGTTTTACTCGGGCTTAATAGGTTATGTAGTCCTATGGCAACGAGTTGTCGTATAAATTTTGAGCTGCCGCTCGCACCACTTGCTTAAATTGTTATAATTGATCCGATCAATGAACTTAAAAAATTTAAATTTATTAAATATAATTAAACGAACGATATTCTTTTGAAACGACAATTGTTTTAATCATTAATCGTGTAATAATTGGTGAGCTTGACAACTCGAAAATAAACAAAATGGTCTGCTCTATAAATAACTTCAATTAAAACTACTAATTAAACCTTGCAAATAAAATTCAAGTTGTGAAGCTCGGAATCGGTCATTTAAAATGAGATTACTTGTCCTAGTATAAAATGAAGAATTTTTTATAAATTGTCAAAAAAAAAATATTATTCCTATTTTCTTGCACTAAAAACCTATACGATATTTTACATGCTTGATCATCCTCAACCAATCTTTGGTAATTTTTCAGGCATTTAAATATACTCTTCTTATTGGTAAATGTTTTGATATTCTTTCAACATATTTTCAATTTTTTTTGTATTTTCTATTTCCTTCTTGTTCTTGTTCTTCTTCTTCTTCTTGTTTATTTGGGGCAAAAAAAATAAAAAGGAGAGTAAGAACAATAATCACCATACCTATTACTTATAGTTATGCACGTCCGCCAAGTGGTCCCGAAGCTTTTAACCTATTTGATCAGCACGATTAAAACAAGTTTTGTGGGATGGCTCACTAAGCAAAGTGGTCCCATAGGACAATAGTTTGTAGTTTTGTCGAACAAGAGGACCACGCTTAATTAACTGTAACAAATATTCCAAATCTTTGCACTCGTTCAACACATGAACTAGAAGGTGAAACAATGAGAATGTCAACCACATTTTTTTACTTTTTTTTTTTTGAAAACCAAAACAATTGCAAAATACAACAAAAAAAATACAAAAAAAATGTTCTTGATATATTTGTTTTATTTTTGATAGTTTAGTGTCTTTCTAAAAGAATTCAAAACTCAATTATGTTTCCAACTTGTTCAGCTACTAACAAGCCCATTTTATTATTATTGATCAATCATCGGTTGTGTACAACGGACTCAACCCATTCGGGTCATTTGTTTCTTCTTATTCTTGTTGGTCAGTTATACTTGCGGTTTACAATTTGCCACCGAGGATGTACATGAGGCCGGAGTTCATATTTTTATCTTCAGTCATACCCAGTCCTAATAGTTCAGGCCGGAATATATATGTTTGTCTTCGACCATTGATTGATGAGTTGACACGATTGTGGTCCTCCGAAGCTTTGACTTATGATGTATCGAGAAAAAAAAATTTCCCAATGGAATGGTTTCTGGTTGGAGCACGTGTGAAAAACTAGCATGTCCATACTACATGGAAAACAACAAGGCTTCACACTGACAAACAGGGGTAAAACATCTTTTTCTTACTCCCACTGACGTTCCTTGTAACAAATCATATATACAGAAAAAACAGAAAAGATTTTTTTGTTGGCAGAGTTGAAAAGGATGTTGCACCCTCCATATCTTTCTGGTGAAGAATTGCATGACGTGGTGTCAGAATACGGTGATATTATGTTTGGTTTTCGATCCAGTAATCAGAAGTTTCCTAGTTTTGGTTTGACCCATAACTAGATTAAGCAAAGTATTTTCTAAGAGCTTCCATATTGGAAGACCAATCACCTCTGCCATAAACTTGATGCAATTTGATTATTAATGTATTTTCATTTTTTTTATTAATTTAAAATATTTGTTTAATTCCATGCATGTACTTGTTCAATCTTAAGAAAAAGGTTAAGAGCAAAGCACATGTTGAGGCTTTGATATATGAGGTCTATATTATTGAGGAGATCTCAACATTTATCTAATACTATTTCGAGCCTCATTTAAGAACGAGAATCAATCCCGTTCCACGACATGATGATGGCGGTGAAGTGTCTTCGAGTGGGAAGTTGTCAATATTCTCCAATCATGGACGACCCACACTTAAAAATGCTATAAAGGGAAGATATTTGTCTAAAATAGAATTTAAACAAGCAAATAATTATGTGTTATTTAACTACGATGAACTGAGACCTTTTATTCAATAAGTATATATACTACTTAAACTTTGTTATAAATGGATCATTTATCTATTGTAATATCATAAACTCAAACATTTTTGAAAACCTTGTAGGCAACATCGACAATATTTACTGTTAATAACTCACAACTGATCGAATCTCAAATCTTTCGATTATAATATAAACAATTTACCACGTGGTTCAAAACACATGCAAGTACTATCATAAACTCATTATCTATCATGGTACTTAATTTCATTACATAATTCTTGTTTATTGTTTTTTAGTGTACTTGATGTACAAGGTTTGTCAAATGGGAAGAAATACTTGTTCTTCATTGTCTTTACTAAGTCTGGATCCCGAAAGAAAAGTGAAGTGCTACAACGGACATTTTGTCAATGGATATGTGTTTCATACTGAAGAATATGGGCATGGAAGAAAGACATAACAATGGTGTTTGTATTAAGGGATGGACTTGAAGGGAATTGTTCCCATATCATCGATGGACACACCAACGGTTTGTATCCATTGGTGTATTCTAGAGGCGAAGGGAATTGTTCACATCCCATGTCGGTCGGTGATGTCAATTAAAGTCCTCTGAGTCAGTTGCAGGTTACTGATGAAATTACCGACAGATTGCGTATCCCAAATAATGGGTAATCAATGCATTTCTGACCGTGTGTACTATTTTAAATTAGTGAGGGAATTACCGACAGATTGTGAAAATTATGGAGGGTTTTTTTGAAAATTTTAGTGCGAAAACAAAATTTCAAGATTAATTTACTGAGGGAATCACCGACGGATTAATCAAAAATAATATTATTTAATATTTTGTCGGTGATTCCATTAGTAAAAAGGTAGTATAAAACCCAACGAGAATGCCTTTAGTTCTTTTTTTCCTCATTTGCAAACTTCACAATTCTCTCTCTCTTTGCTCAAATTCTCTCCAATCTCTAATTCTAGCTCCATCTTCAATTAAAAGGTATGTATTGTGATTCAATTTACTTGATGACTTCTCCTTTTTTTGTCTTTTCTTCGGTTTATTAACAATATATTTTTGTTTTTTTATATTGTACATAGATAAAGTTTAAAAGTAAACACCCTATTAAGGTAAGCATTTTTCATTCCTAAAGCCTATAGTTGTTTTGGTATTAATATGTTGCCTATTTTATTGTTTTTATTGCAATAATGATTGATTGTTTTGTTGAGTTTTAATTGTTATTGTTAAATTTGTACTATAAATGTTAATTGAATATATAGGATTAATTTTTATTGTTTTATCTCAATGTTATTGTATAAATTGCTTTAATGTTTTATTGTTTTGTTATATTTTAATTTTTATTGTTAAATTTGTAGTATAAATGTTAATTGAATATATAGGGATAATTTTTTTTCCTCTATTTTATGATTAGAAACATTATAAAATCAACTGGTTTGTGGCATATATTTTGAATATTTGCAAGTTTGAACATTTGAGTTAGTTCGTGTTTAACAATTTGAGAACAAGTAATATTTCATTAATTTTATTGATTTCCAGGTTCACAAACATTAGGGCCACCCGAGTAATAACATTGACGTTTAAATCGTCGATGAAAATTCTATTGTTTTAATGAGCCGGGTTTCCAAACCTCCTGATTGGAAACCTCATATCGATGCACAGTTTAGAAGATTTGATGTTAGTGTTAACTTAAAATCTTAACTATTTTTTATGTTATATTGAAACTATTGATTTATTTTTTGTACACAGAACAAATTCATGTGGTATAGCGCAAATGATAATGTTATGAGGAGGGTCTGAGAGAATCACGCTGCAACTAGGTAACATCAAAAATAATACGATATGTTTTTTTTTTAAATGTATATATTAAAATCTCATTTGTCATTAACTCATATAAAATACATTTGTATCATGTAGGTTGCGTGACTTTTGGTATGAGGCAAAAAAGCCAAAAAATATGCTATAAATGACGCTTTACTAGGCTAGAATGACTTGGTGTTTTGGAAGGATTTTAGGCCTCCATACATCCCGGAGAATATATGGGCGCAATATATTCAGCACATGACATCCGAGCGGTTCACACGATGTTCACAGTCCGGTGCCGAGAACCGAAATCGGCAAATTCATGGTTCGATTACCACTCACACCGGCAACTCTATTCCATTCATTGCACATGCGAAGCAGATGGTACGATTAATTTTAATGACAATATTTAATTAATTTGTTGTTATTTATAAATATATTTAACTTGCAACATTTTTTTGTGTGGAGACAGACGTGTAGAGTGGACGTGAGCCGAGCCCAATGGAGCTTTTTGTGGAGACAAACGTGCAGAGTGAAGACCGCCAAAAAAAGGTGCAACATTTTGTTGACAAACGCAATCAACACTTCATGGTATGTTCATTCAAACATTTTCTTTCGTAATTTATTATTTCTTGAATTGAATTTGCTAATTTTAGTTTTTATTTTCAGTCGACATATAACAACCAGTTGAGAAAGATATATTGGGATGATTCTTCGCCCCACCTGGATTTCGATCCAGATTTGTGGATGGAGGCAGGATCATCAGGTGGATCAGATAGAAATCAGATGTACGGATTCTCCAACACTATAGTCAAGAACTTGCGAGTGACCTATATTGTCTTAACCGTTGGGAGCTCTTAATTTGTATCAAGTCCCTTATCTCAGGAGGTCGTGGCCTTGCAACAATACATGACTCATCTCACCAAAAAATATGAGCAACTTTTGGCAAATTATGAACAACTTCGCCAAATGATCATGGATATGAGATCACAGATGAGTGGTATGTGTGCGACCCTTTTTTGGCCGTATGGTCCCAGGAATGACCAACCTCCCCCTTCTCCTCCAGCACCGTCATTGTTCTAGTTTAATTTTTATTTGTAAAAATAAATTTGTAATGAATAATTGGATTTTATATTATTCAAGTTTATTTTTACATACTTCAATTTTATACAATTTTAATTTTTTAGTTATTTTCTTTTTTTGATTATTCTATACAATTTTAATTTTAAAAATATTTTTTAATTGTCACGGACGGAGTTACCGACGGACTCATTCCGTCGGTATTTTCCAGAGAATTAAAAAATAATTACTGCACATGCCATTATCATCAAAGAAATAATTTCATCAATATAATTTCAGCAGGTAATTTTTTTAGCGTGTGTTTTTCGTCTGTAAAACCATCGGTTTTTAAATTTTGTCTATCGACAAACGGCATACCGACGAACGCATTCTATTAGTGAATTAGGCGGTACAATTTTCACCGATAAAATGGTAATCTCACGTCAACGGAGAAACTTCGTCGGTCAAATTGTTAAATGTTGTAGTGCTCTCCCTCATCTTCTCAAACAAGATCCACACACACACATAAAAAATATATTTTTACAGTCTCCCTTCCTCACGTTTCACTCACTCTCATCTTCTTTGAAAAAATGCCCCCACCATCACCACCCTACCATTTTTCATCCAAACAAAACCGTGAAACCCCCTCACCTCCTCATTTAGCGAACCCCGTTTGCTAACTACCATTTTCCCTTCACCTTAAACCACCACAACCAAAACCACCATGGCCACCATAACACCACCCATAACTTGATTTTGACCAAATCGGGTTGACCCGCAATCTTTAGTTCAACCATAAATTGAACCGGAGATCACTACTTTGACCTGAAAAAACAAACCAAAACCAAAACTCAAAACAAATTAAACATGCAAAAAACACAAAAACACAAATTTTTTGTCGAAAATGAATCAAGACCCAGAAAACTCAAGAACAAGAAAAACTTTCAAAGTAAACCAAGAAATGTGAATTTCATTTCTAACAAGATACAATGAAATCAAAGGCGTAGGCATGTTGGGAATCAATCACCAAATCATAATCAAGCTTCCAACATCAATGATTATCACTCAATAACCACGATTTGGTCAAAATAGTTTCTATGTAAAAACAAAACTCTAGGATTAAAACTAAGAAAAACCAGTTATTGAAGCAAACTAACCTAGATTATTGATTAATCAGGTCTCCTGAAGTGTCTAGAGCAAATAAATGGACCAAAACTCTTTTAGAATACTTGGACATGTAATCTCATTTTAAATGACTGATTATGAGCTTGACAACTTGAATTTGATTTGAAGGTGTAATTAGTAGTTTTAATTGAAGTTATTTATAGAGTAGACTATTTGAGTGGGTTTTGTTCAATTTTATACATGGTGTTTATTTTTGAGTTGTCAAGTTCACCGATCATTACACGATAAATGAATAAAATGATAGTCGTTTCAAAAAAGTATAGTTTATTTATTTAAATTTAAGATATTTAAAATTTTAATTTCATTGATCAGATCAATTTTAAGCACGAGTAATTAAAACACTTTTGTGGGATAAATCAAGTAAGCAAGTGGTGGAGGCGGCAAGAGCTCAAAACCTATACGACAACTCGTCGCCCTAGGACTATAATTTCTAGTTTTGTCGGAAATCAGCACGAGTAAAACACTCCAATTTATATTCCAAATAATCCAAATGCTTGCTCCATATAAATATACGCTCTCCATGCGTTGTTTCAACACAAGATCAACAAGACACAATATTGAGATAACTAATTCTCATATTCAACAAATATGAAGATCACTAAATTTCTAGGGCTCTCCTTCCTTCTCTTTGCCTTCGCAGCAACTTCATTTCCTGAGGGCGTTCATGCCAAAGATCCTGCAGCAGTGCTCGATTTCAACGGTCATGAGGTGCAAGCTGGTGCAAGCTATTTAATCGATGAAGAAGATATTCTTGTGGTCAATGCGACTATCAACCCCATATGCAATTCAGATGTTATACTTTCCACCGGGACCGAGGGCCTCCCAGTAAGATTTTCACCAGTTATAAATTCCACCGATGGTGTCATCCGCGAAGGAACTTTGATAACTGTGAGCTTTCATGCAAACACATGTAATACGACGGCAGGCGTGACACCCATGATAAGCAGCAGCAGCAATTGAAGGAGTCAAGTGATGAACTACAACAACGGGATGAGCAACAGCTGGAGCCGAGAAGATCATGCAGAATTCCTAAGAAGAATCGCAGGTTTATTGAGCTGTGAAGAGCCAGTCAAGGGAGGAACGAGTCAAGGGGGTCTTCTCACTGCAGTGCCTTAGTGCGCGGGAGGAAGGAGTCAAGTTTTATTCAGCAAATAAATGCCAGCTATTTAGCAGGAGTCATCCTGATTTTATGTAGTCGTGCCAGTATTTTAGGAAAGTTGTTATTTCAATTCCTGTATTTAAACTCTGCTATGAGACAGAGAATGGGGGCATTCAATATTCAATAATATCAATTGTGGCTTATTCTCGCCCAAAGCAGAATACATTTGTGTTTGTTTCTTGTCTTTAATTACTTGCTGTGACAGGGACCTATCGCTGTCAATTCCCTGTAATTTTTGCTTCTGATTCTTCCACATAAATTCCATGGTCATTTTCTTCCAATCACAGGCTACTGTTCCCAATTGTTCAAGCCACTGCACTTCCAAAACCAAATCTAACCCATATAAAGGTAGGGCATATAAAGTCAGCATAAATGGGATACCTTGAAGTAAGACGTGTATGTTTTCAAATCTGCCTTGACACTTCAATGGATTCCCATTTGCCAC
>Ga0307515_10024416_pt1 | contig 10535 bp, 2 predicted proteins | sample 17_EM_MG_FD_194513 | JGI IMG/M metagenome (GOLD analysis project Ga0307515, IMG submission 194513) | Populus trichocarpa ectomycorrhiza microbial communities from riparian zone in the Pacific Northwest, United States - 17_EM | ecosystem: Host-associated > Plants > Roots > Unclassified | place...
CCATGCGAAGCTCCCATCCGTTCCATAGTCTTTCAACAGTTTCAGACACCTTATGAATGCCCATGTTTGATTTCCTTCAATTAATTAGACCAGGTGCCAACAACCAAAAAAAAAAAAAAGCATATTCAGCACAACTAAAGGCACATCAAAGAAAATGCTAGTAATCACATACCAATTTACACGGTGATTATAATTCAAGTAATTCAGATTAAAAAAAAAAAACCCAGCATAAATTTAAAACATGAATCACTCACAAATTTCCTTCCTGAGCTCCCTCAATTATGCTCAACAAATCAAAATATCAGGATTAATTACCAAATTGAGCTACCTATATATTATTTTCCCCATCATGAATTTAGTTTCAACTCTCTTCTCCTATGAAAAGAATAAATACATAATAAAAGAAATGGAAGATAGACACATTAACTCACATCTCAACGTACCTGAAGAATAATGCTTGAGGACTCGGCGAGCAATTTGAGTTTCGCTTCAATTCCTGTGCCACCAAATTGTGTTTTATTTACAGTAATGGTGTGACATTATGAATTTGTTTACATATACTTTAATCACAAGTTAAAATTCAGGTAAGCTAGCTGCTAACAAGTACTTACAACTAAAATCAAAGCTTATTCTTGAACAGGAAAAAAACTCAAGCCAAAACTTAAAGAAAAGTGTAAGCCAAAATTCAACTCAAGCCAAAACTCAAGCATAGTTATTTACTTTTCTTGTCCCAAGCTAACATCATCAATTTTGAATAGCTAGCACTGTTATATATATATTGGTTAGAGTTTAGATTTTTCTTTCTAGTTAACGAAACAATCACGAATTAATTTTCAAAAAAGTAAAGTCAAAATAATGTGCACAAAACTTGATAAAAATGTATACCACATACAAGTATTATAAATAAAAAGGTAACTTCTCTAAATGTATTTATTTATTTTTCTCATGAACTTACATCAATCAACTCAATATTTTTAATCTGAGAATTTTGTATAAATAAACATAATTAATAGTATATATTAAGTGGAATATTAAAATAACAAGTAAAAAAATGTGGGATGACTATTAATTCTACTGTTGATTATATATTAATGAAGTATAAATAATAAAAGCTGATAAGATATTGGTCAAGTCTAGGAGCTTGATTGTTAGTTAATTATTTACGAATACGAGAGATATATTAAGCAATTGTTATTGCTAATAAGAACATGAGATAAATAAATATAGAAATCAGATGAATTAATAGAAAACTTACTTATATAACAACATTTCTAATACAAAATAAAGCATTAAAAATTATGTAATAAAAAATGCTATAAGAATACAACTAAATCGGTTAATTATTTATGATTCTTAATATTTTAAATAATAATATAAATTATATTTTAGAATTTCACTTAACAATATAAGAGATTTAAAAAAAAACATTAAATAAATTCAAATAATAAAATAAAAGCCAAAAATCTTATAGAACCAATCATTATTATGTTAGATAATAATATAAATCATATCTTAGGATCTTATAAAGTAGCGTGAGTCTGTACAAGTTTTAAGTACAAAGAGTTTTCAGAAAATGTTAGAGAATAATATAAAATATATTTTGAGATCTCATATAACAGTTTAAGCTTTTGAGTTGAATTGATTCTTTAACATATTATATTTTTCAACAATTTAATTATGTAAAACACACTAAAACCACAAAAACATTAATTATATATGAAAAGTAATTCATAATATATTTACTAGGATTCAAGAAAATCCTATATGCATTTAGTGCTTCCAATTATCTACCTTTAAAAATTTAATTATCATAAAAATATTTGATTAAATTATTTTACTCATAAAAATTAATTTAGTAATTAACATTATTATTTTGGTAGTCAATTATATATATCATGTGATAGTGCCATCCTATTGTATTTAAGTGAATCAAATTTAGGTTTCTTCAAACAGTTTCGAACACCTTATGGATGCCCATGTTAGTTTGATTTCCTTCAATTAGAACAAGTGCCAACAACCAAAATAATAATAATAATAATAATAATAAACAAAAAAACATTCTTAATTAGCACATCTTCTAGCTAACAGAAATAACCTTGAACTAATTCAGATAACAAGCCAACATGAATTTAAAACATGAATCACTCACAAATTTCCTCTCTCGATGATTATCCAAAAAAAAACTCACAAATTTCCAGCGTGAGCTCCCTTTATTATGCTCAATAATTCAATAATTCTCAGGATTAGATAAGAGAATGTGCCACCTACATATTAAACCACCATTTATTTTCCCATCATAAATTTGGTTTCAGCTGTCGTCTCCTTTGACAAGTACAAATATAAAATAAAAGAAATAGAAGATAGACACATTCACTCCCATCTCAACGTACCTGAAGAATAATGCTGGAGGGTACTCGACGAACAACCTGAGTTTTGCTTCACTTGCTGTGCCACCAAATTGTGTTTTATTCAAAGCGAGGTGTAACTTTATGAATTTGTATACATAATATTTTAGCACTGAAATCATAGGTTGTTATTTATAAGAAAAAATGGAATAAATATTTTACTTTCATCACAAGTTAAAACTTCGGTAAGCTTCCTGTTCTTTAAAGATGCAATTCACGACTATAAATTTTTACAACTGAAATAAAAGCTTATTCTTGAACCGGAAAAAAAGAAAGAAAGAATAAAAAACTTTTTGGGTGTCTTTGAAAATGTGATTGTGGTTACTTTTCAAAATATTTTTTACTCAGAAATATATCAAAATAATATTTTTTTATTTTTTAAAAAATTATTTTTGATATCAACACATCAAAACGATATCCAAAAATACTAAAACAATATTAATTTTAAGTACAAATAAAATTCAAAATTTTTAGGAACGCGGGTTGGACCGCGTTCCCAAACGGTCCCTTTCTTATTCTTGAACCAGAAAAAAAAAAAAAAAGAAAGAATAAAAGACCTTTTCTTATCTCAAGCTAACTTCATCAATGTTGATCAGCTAGCACTATCAAATACACGCATATACATATATTTCATGGTTGTTAATCTTCCAAAAAGAGAGCATAAATTTCTTCCCCTCCTTAGAAGCAACAATTCTCATGCAAACTTCAACCATCTTCAGAAGGTACGCTGAAAAGTTTTGTACTGAAACTTTCTGTATACATACATAAGGTCATGAGCTTGTCAAGATAGATTTTGTCAATTTTAGGCTTCGCTTTTTGTAGTTTGTATAAGTAATCCAACTTGGGGGCTTTACTTCCTGTTTCCTTTAATTGATTGGTAAAGCTTGGACACTTGCCTGTGGCTTTTTGCCTCTCTTTTTTTTCCAGAAAATGAAAACAGAGATAAACCAATCTTTCTTTCAATATCTTGCTTAATTAAACTTCCTGTTTTTTGTAATGAGAGTTGAGGGTAGATGTCTTAAAAGTTGAAAAGGCCACTTGGAGGTCACATAACCACTTTTTTTTTTCCCCAATGAAAACAGAAAATTCATTTTATTGAAAGAAAATTAAAATTCCAGAGAAGCAAATCCCAGATATTCAAAAAGAGAAAGAACAGCTTTTGTAACAATTAAGCCAAAACTTTAAATGATTAGGCAGCAAAATTAAAGTTAGTAGTACTTGTAACAATGTTTACTTACAATTTACAAAAGAGGTCAAGTTTCTCTTTCAGAATAATTCACTTTCTCTTGTCACAAGGTAAAGCGGTACGCTGCAGGCTTCTAATTAGCCTATGATTATTGTTGGGAATACTAAAGGTTTGATACCAATTTGTTGATAATTCCAGAGCTTTGATATCACTTGTTAGGACCATAAAGAACCGTTGATTTTTGCTCAGAGGCTAAGCACAACAAATTTATCATGGTTCAGCAATTTATCTACATCCACGGAGCAGCAGCCAATATTATTGGATATGAGAAACACCAGAATTTACAATAGTGAAGGAGGACAAACCTCATACTCACACTCTCTTGTAATTGCATCCCTTCTCTCTATCATTCACATTTTACTAACCTACACAAGCTATTGCTTATGGAAGCTCATGTTGCTGCCACAAAGGCAGCAGCCTCTCCATATTTCTCTGTGTTTGGCTCTCGTTGTTGCTTGCTACTTGTTTATTCTTCTCTCAAAATGCCGTTTTATAGGCTTCAAATGGCAGCCATGTTAATGAAACCTTCCCAGAAACCAACCAATAACACTTATCTGCCAACCACCACCATAAATGGTACTACTGACTTTGGGTCAATTGTGTCACATTTCCAATAATCTCCCACCTGATACGAATAGCACTGTAATTGTCTTCTACATTCGATGCCTTCCTAAAGCTTTGACTTCAATCCACATCCTTGTGATTCTTTACCGTTGTAGACCTGCTGACGCTTTTACTCTTCATCCTTCAAGGCTAATTCCCACTCGATCTGAGTAGTCGCCACTAGGCTTACTCCTACTTGATTTGAGTAGTCATACCTGGCCATAACTCCCACTTGATCTGTATAGTCTGTCTTCCCATCACATGCTCGTGCTAGCTAAAACCAAATGCTTACCACCTGCAACATTTCCAAGCTTAACCCAGCATAGATTATACCTCATCGATGAAGTTGTCTACATCTACTTCTCCACCAGAGAAAACCAAGTAGTAACTGTTACCATAAACCAGGCTTCAACACTTCTTCACGAGAAGTGTTCATCTACTACTTTATCTGTTTTCTGGATGCACATCAAGTCATCTCCAATGTTTGTGTTTGCCATTATCTAAGAGCTCCTGTACTTGCCAAACCTTTCTAGTTTTCTAAGAAAACTATCTAACCATGTCCAAGTCATGAACTGGTTCTCCCACCACCCCTCTTCATACACTAGAGGATCATTTCAACCACATGCCACTTATGAAAAGTATTCACGCTTGTCTCCAGAATTAACTTCCTAAGCCTTTCTCTAAGGAAAGGCTTAGAGAAAAGCCACTTATATGTTCTCCAGGTTTTCCCATATTGCTCACATATGCTTAATAGTAGCTCAATTTATCACATTTCACCGAGTCAAAATACGGTGCCAATCTTCTACAGTTAACCTGAATCTAGCATCTCCAAAGAAATCACATTTCCGTCATATCCTTCAACATGCAAAACCAAATCGGCCCTTCGCAGATCAACTTTCTAGACTATCAACATTTGAAATGGACTTTAACATATACAATATAATATATCACTGGAATAACACTTTCACTAAATGATAGAAAAATTGTCAAGAACAATCACAACACAACTAGTAAGGTGAAATGTGAAATTTTTTTTGAACAATTGTATTGTCCATATATAGGTACTGGTTATGTACAAAAATTTAGTATGATGAATTAAATATAGTCAAGCTTTATTTAAGGAGATTGAATTTTAAACTGTACTATTATGATCTTGACAATTTTTCTATCACTATAATATCTGGTCATGAATATTGTTATAACTCAACAATTTTTGATAAAAATAAATCCACCAAAAAAAATAAAATGAATAAAGAAAAAATGAGATTTGGATCTAAACAACACAAATTAAAAGTTTTGAGGGTTTAATCATGTTAGATTTATGAACTTGAAAGTTAATTTTGAAAGAAATTAAAAGAATTGATTCGGTTTAAATAATGATATCCAGAGTTTAATTAAAGAATTGATAAGTATGAGGACTTAATTAAGCTTAGAATTTGTTTAATTAATGAAATCAGGGGCATAATTGAAAAAATATTAAATTCCTGAGCTAATTAAGGTCAACATTACAAGTGATTAAGGTTCAGGGACCATCTTGTAAAAAGCGCAACAATTCTGCCCAGGAGTCCGATTAAGAATGTTTGAAACTTGGAGGACATGATTGAAAACGGTCGCCCAGTCCATAAACGATGCCATTTTTCATTTTTGGCCATCGTCTTCTTTCTCTGAAAACAGAGGAAACTCCCTCCAAAAAAATGTAAAAAAAGGAAACACGTCGATCAGAGTCCATGCGTGCAATGATTATTTATTTAACATTAATTTTTTGTTCTTAATTAATGTTTAATAAAATTTTATTTGCATAATTGATTTTTTTTACTATTAATTTATATTATTTTATATTATTTATTCTAAATCATTTTAAAAAAAAAATTTAAAAATACCCACTGATGGATTTAGCGACGGAATGTATCACCAACGAATTTACAGACGGATATAATCCGTCGGCATTTCACAGAAGCTTGGTGGAAAGGCACACTCACCGACGAAGTTCCCGACGGATAACGTCCGTCGGCCTTTCATCGATAACTAAAAAATATTTACTATATATATATGCCACTATCACCGACGGAATAAATCCGTCGGTAATGTTCCAGCAGGAAGTTTTTTTTTAGCGCGCAATTTCCATCTGTAAAACCATCGGTAATATTTTTTTTACCAACAGCCTTAGAAACGGAATGTGGTATATTACCGATGAACGTTATGCCGACAAACGATTTCCGTCGGTAAAAAAATTACCGACAAACTCTGAATTTCATACTGATGGAATATATCCGTCGGTAAAACTGTGAAATCTTGTAGTGAAATTTAGGTCTTTAATAATAGCATCTCCGTCAGAGTTGCCATCCAACTTTGCAAAACCAGATTTCAACTGAAGAGGATTTAGCTTCTTAGGTACTTACATCCCAGACTGGTCAGTAAATTTTGTCGTGTCTGAATAATCTTATATTTCATGATATACTTCCAGACTGGTTAGTTAATTCCCAACTTATTCTACGCCGCTTGACGTCATAGTTGAAGACTAACAACTTCAATTTCAATTATATATACAGGCATGGATTTGTATAGAGGCTTAAAGGATATTCTAATCTGGTCCAATTAGATGATATTTACATGTTTTTTCTTTTACTTGGTACTGAACTACTCTTTTTTCTAGTGCCATCATCGCGATGGATCTAACTTTCATATCAATATATATTATCTCGATTATTATTATAAAAAAAAAGGCACCTAGACATCCAGAACATTTCCAAATCTAGATATTAATTTTTTCAAATCCATAGACCTCTCTAGTGGGAAGGGAAACTTTCAAAATAGATGGTGATTAAGGGTTGTTTTGGGTCATTTTTAGAGGGCAACAAACATTTTGCTAGTCGTTAGGGTTTAAGGGGAGGTTTTCATGGTCGATTTTGGGATAACTTATCTAATAATCAATATCATAGAATATCTATAAAATATCGATACCAGTTGTCATACATGACATCGCGGCGAACATTCACTCTCATGGTATCTGAGTAATCGGAAAATGGTGGAGATAAGAATTTATTGTCTTATCAGTAGAAAGAGAAAATGAGAGTCGCCACCTAGTATTTTGGTTACTAAAAACCCTAACTGATCTCAAAGATCGGGCATGGAGACTGGTTGTGTAAAGAAAAGATATTAACACCCCTAATACACCTTACCTAAGGTAATTTACATTATTTAATTGTCTGATTAAACTAGTTATTTGATTGTTGAGCTATCTAAGGTTGAAGACAAATCCTCCTAAAAAGATCCTTATCTTATCGAGTAAAAACTTAATCATTCTAATATCAATACAAAAAGAACTTTCTTTTTAATATTAGAAATACGTCTTACGTATAAATTCGTAATCTCAAATATTAAAAGAAAACAATTTTCTTTGGTATTTTTGAAATATGGGCCTAGTTCTCATTACTTTAATAAACTGGTTCTTAAAGCTCAAAATGCATATATTTTTTTTAATTTTGTTTTGTATGAAAATACGATATGAAATTTTTTATATTTTGACTTAATTGTATGCATGAAAACAAGATTTTTTTTTTTTCATATATATATATATATATATATATATTGAAACATTTAAGAGAAAACCAGGTATTTTAATACCGGATTTCTACTTTTATAGTATAAAAATACAAACCTCTATTATTTAAAAATTGGTAGAAAAATACGCGACAAAACCACAAAGTTTTTTAAAAGATGAATAAAATAAAAGGAATTGGTATAAAAGTGTGTTTTACCAAAAACATCCTTGGCCCAAAATAAATCGGGTCAACTGGGCCTAAGGCCCCGCCCAACACGACCTCAGCTTTTGCTCTTTTGGGGGGTTCTAACCCAGCCCGTACGGACTAGGCTGAACCCAACCAGCCCACCTAGTCATTGGCCCAAGGTAATGACCCGGCTCCAAGGTAGTGACCCGGCCCAACAACATGTGTAAACTGATTCACACGTGTATCGACAGTGTATGGTGAATTAAAATTAACATGAACAGTACAACATGAATTAAAATTGAAGAGCAGGAGGACTTACACGTGCTGACGCTTCACTGCTGGGGTTCGGGTAGAAGATTGGTGCTGCGATCATCTCTGGAGTTCTGGCAAATAAATGGGATTCGTTCTTCTGCTTTCGGCTTCCTCCCCTCTATCGCCTTTCTCTGGCTTTTATAGAGACAAAGAATGCCATGCGTTCATGCTTTAGTAACGGCTTGCATCGTGGGGGAGAGAGACGTTACCACGATCTACTGCTGTTTCCTGCTGAATCGGGATGTCGGAGATGAACAATTTGCTTTGACACGGCGCCGTTTCGGGATGGGAATGGCCATTTGTAGTTTGGTCACTGAAGTTTTGAATTTTGTAATCAAGCCCCTTATTTAGTCAATTCGAGCTCCTATATTAACGCGTATTTTCCAGTTTGGTCCTTGATTTTAGATTTTTTCAATAAAATTCCCAATTGCCTATCAATTTTAATATTTCTAATTTGAACAAATTAATCCTTAAAAATTATAATTCGATCCCCCAGCTTTAATTTCATCTAATTAATACCAAAATTGATGTAAAAATCAATTTTTCTTACAATCAAACATTTCATAAACTCAATTAATTTTCAACAAAATCTAATTGAGCCTTTAAGTATCTGATTTTGTACTTTTTTTTTCAAATTGAATTTTCTCTTTATCAACAAGACTCTTATTAGTCAAAAATATACTGTCAAATTTTAATCTTTATATTTTTGAACTTCTTCAAACAATTTTTAGTCATTTTCTAGGCACTCCGATATCCTCTTTTTATTGCTATTATTTTTTTTCTTCCAACAGTTTTTTTTTTTTTTTTGTGGAAACCTAAAAATAAATAACAACATCAGTTAATGATTAAAGTTAATGTTAATGAGTTCTTCTTAATATTTCATCAAATCTAATAACATAATGCATGACATCACATTTTAATCTTACCCTATATAATATTTTTTGTTATTATTTCTTACAAACAATTATTACGAATCACTTGAGATTACATATTGTTTCATATTTAAAATGTTTACATTAATGCATGTAAATATAACACATTGTACTAATTCACAAATACAAACCATGTCCTTCGTCTGCCTAACATATGGTGTTGAATTTCCGGTATCAAATCATTGATCGGTTGGTGAACTTACATCTACATGCTTTTGACAACATTCATAATGCAGAGGAAACTAAAGACTACAACAAACAAAAAAACATATAATTTTTTTTTATGGGTGAAAGGGGAGTGAGATTGGTTGTAGATATGAACTCTAAATTTATATGTTTATTCTCTCTAAAATAATAATACTTGAAGTGTGCCTTCTTAAAAAGTTTACAAAGATTTAAATAAGTCAAAAACCTTACCTTAACTAAGAATCAAAAATAAAAAATTAGAAGCATAAAATTTGAAATAAATAGGTCTAAATATGCAGTAGTTTATATAGCGTTGTAATGACTTTAATATGAAAAACAACTTAGAAAATTTTTTGTAAAATTTTAATAGATCAAAAGTTATTGTCCTTTTGAATCATTACTCTGGTATGACACGATCAGATCTTTTCTTGAGCACAAACCTATTTTATTGGTCTAAAATATATCTGCTAAATCATTTACATAATTTATTTGAGATAAATCCTCATCTATCTATAGCACATCCATACATAACTACTCAAAATTATTTATTATCGAAAGCTTGGATACATCAATTTTTAAGGAATAGATTACCACACTTGGCAAAGGAAAACTGGAAAAGATCCGCCTCCAGAGAAAAAAATAAAAATAGTGTTAAGACGATTTGTTTATTTTTCCCGTGTAACTAATAAAAGATGCCAAGAAAACAAGACAACGAAAGGTCTAAAAGACAAAGAACAAGCAATGTTATTAATGACCAAGCAGCGGAAATGAGGAAAAGTTACAACACATCAAAACAACAAAATAAAGCTAAACCCCAAGAAGACTAAACTAGCTAAGCAAGAGGAATCTCACAGACCCAATGACGTCCAGACAGATCACCAAGCCTTTTAGCCCCCGCATCTACTTGGTCACTTAGTGCAGCAGGTGGACAATGCTTGCTTAAACCGAGATGTGCCATGAGAATACACACATGAGTGAGGAGCTCCCCACCTCGGCCAAGTGCATCAGCATGCTGCTTCCATCCACAATGACTTGCAGCATACATCAGCATTTCCACCCACACTTCACTTATCATTTCCCATTTCTTTTCATTTGGACAACCATCCAGTGTCTGCAATGACAT
>Ga0307515_10024417_pt1 | contig 10535 bp, 6 predicted proteins | sample 17_EM_MG_FD_194513 | JGI IMG/M metagenome (GOLD analysis project Ga0307515, IMG submission 194513) | Populus trichocarpa ectomycorrhiza microbial communities from riparian zone in the Pacific Northwest, United States - 17_EM | ecosystem: Host-associated > Plants > Roots > Unclassified | place...
CTTGGTCGGGGATCGCCCGTATGTTGAGACGTTCCGCCGCTCCGATCTCGCGCCCGATGCGCGGCGCGCGCTGATCTATTCCCAGCGGATCACGGCCGACGGCAGAACGCTCGGCGTTCTATGCCTTTGCTTCCGCCTCGCCGACGAGTGCGCAGGCATTTTCGCGAAACTGCATTCCGCAAGGGACTGGCAAGTGTTGTGTTTGCTCGGCGCCGATGGGGAAGTCATCGCGAGCAGCGACCCTTATCAAGTACCGCTCGGTGCAAAGATTCCCGCGGCGGACGGCAACACCGGCGATGTCGTGAGATTCGCCGGCCGCGAGTATCTCGCGGTGACGCGCAGCGCGCAGCCGTATCAAGGCTATGCGGGGCCGCCGTGGCGCGGCCACGTGATGATTCCGCTGGAGCGCGCCTTCGAAGCTCCCGATGCCGGCACCGAGCTGCATTGCAGTGCTCAGATTCTCTCGGCCCTGCGCGCGAGCGCGGCCACTTTTTCCGAAGCCCTGCGCACCATTCCGCGACAAGCGGATCGTGTGCAAGTGGATCTCAACCGCTCCGTGTGGAACGGCAGCGTGCGCTTGTCCTCACGCGAAGGCGCTGATGGCACGTTCGCCAAAGCACTATTGCGCGAGATCAGTCAGATGGGGCGCAAGACTCAAGAAGTGTTCGAGCGCTCAATCTCGGAATTGCACGAAACCGTGGTTTCTTCGATCTTGAACGATAGCCAGTTCATGGCCTCGCTCGCCGTCGAATTGCTCGCTCGCAATCTGTACGAGCGCGCGAACGATTGCCGGTGGTGGGCGCTCGACGCCACGCTGATCGGCTTCTTGACGAACCGCGACGGCGTAAAGCTGGAAGACGCGGCGCGAGTGCTTCAACATATCAACGAGCTCTACACGGTCTATCACGGCATCGTGCTCTTCGACTCGGAGAGCCGCGTTGTCGCCGTGTCGCGAGCGGATCATGCAGAGCGTATCGGTTCGATCATCGAAGAGCCTTGGTGCGCGGAGACGCTGACGAGCTCAGGCGCACAGGCCTACACCGTCTCGGATTTCGCGCCCTGCTCTTTCTACGAAGGCGCATCCACGCTGGTCTACGGTGCCGCGGTCCGATCCGCGCAAGGCCATCTCGCGGGCGGGATCGCGGTGATCTTCGATACGAAGCCGCAACTCGCCGCGATGCTGCAAGACGCTTTACCTCGCGATGAGCACGGCGAGCCGCAGAAGGGCTGCATGGCGCTATTCCTCGATCGCGAAAAGCAAGTCATCGCCATGACGGAAGGCGCGCAAACGTTGTTCGAGCGCGCCGCCGATCTCGTCAACGAAAGCGTCGCAAAGAACGATTCGCGCGTCATTCAGATTACGGACACCTACTATGCGCTCGGCACCGGCTCGGACACTGGTTATCGGGAGTATCCAGGCTTAGGTGCTCACGCCGTCGTGTTAATCCCGCTGGGCAGCGCTTCACAGCATCTCGCGGAATCGCGCGGCACTTTGCCTCAGCGTGCCGCGACGAGAGCTGAAGGCACGAAGAACGATGTTGTCGAATTCGCTACGTTCGCGGTCGGCACCGAGTGGTACGCGCTCCGCGCCGTCGATGTCATCGAAGCCCTGGATGCTGCCGGCGTCCAGCCGTTACCGGCGCAGGCCAGCTGGTGTGCGGGCTTCGTGATGTTCCAAGGCACGCCGATCGTGGTGGCGGACATGGCGCGAGTGCTCGGCAGTCGCTGCCTTGATACGGCTCGCATCGTCGTCGTGCTCAAGAACACGGGCCGTCGCGAACCGTTTGGCCTGTTGGTGGAAACGCTCGGCGACATTTCCGAAGTCGCCGCGTCGCGCTTGCTCACGATTGTGGATGCCACCGACCCGCGTGGACAGATTATCGAGCATGCCATTCAACCGCTCGATCCTAAGGATGCCCTGCTGCTCTCGCTGAGCGCCGAGCGGCTCTCCGCCTTAGTCGGCGGCGCCCGCACAACCGCCGACATCGAACCGGCAGCGCAGAATCGGGAAGTCGCCTGAGTCAGGCGCTCAGTCTCACAATCAAAGTGTGCGGGGCCCGAGCGCGAGCAGCTGCAACAGATTGGCCTGCGATTGCACGCCGCATTTCTGAAACACCTGCCGCAAATGCGTCTTCGCCGTGTTGATGGAAATATCGTGCACGCGCGCCGCCCCTTCGAGTGAGCTTCCCGAGAACAAGCTTGCGACCAGTGAACACTCCGCCGGGGTTAACCCGTACAGCTGAGTCAGAACTTCTATATCGATGTAACGTTCGGCGCCCACTTCGGAAACAAATACAAGCCATACCTTGCCGTGCTCATCTTGAATCTCGCCCGCATCGAGCGGCGTGACCAGCACTCGATAGGAAGAGCGAGGTTGGTCGCTCGCCGCACGCGCATAAGTTCGCAGCGCCAACGCGCTTGAATCCGTCGAGCGACGCCTGCACGCTCTGAGCTCGCCGGCAAGATGTTTGTCCACACGCGCCAGCAGCGTTCGGTCGATGAATTTCAATCGGCCTTCGCGCACCTGCATGAGGTCTTGCCGGCTCGTGAGCGCTTTGGCGGCCGCGTTCTGATAGAGCAACGCGCGTTCGTGCGTGATGGCCAGAATCGCTCGTGAACAGCGGTCGAGAATTCTTCCCAACAGCATCTCAGGCCGCGAGGAAGGAAAAACGGAAGTCGCTTTAAGCTCGTTGAGCACGCCTTCCGGATCGTCAGCCGCAACCATTTGCCTCTCCCCTGAGCGCACTGGATCGTTTTAGTTATTCGGCTCGCGTCCTACTACGCGGTCGACTTTAGTATTTGATGCGAGTGTCGTGCCGTTGGTCTTAAGCATTCTGTTCAATGCTTCGCACTTTGAGCCAAAAATAATCAGCGGCGCACCGAAAAATTCGGGGCCGGAACAAAACCAAGATTGCATGGCCGACACGGCCGATCGAAGGCGGGAGACACACGAAAGGTGTCAGAAACCGGATGGAGGCGCGAAAGGGAGTCGAACCCATCTACGCGGCTTTGCAGGCCGCTGCATAACCGCTCTGCCATCGCGCCAGTTGCGAGGACGATACGGGAAGCGGCGTATTGTGCACAAACTTGCCGCTTCCTGCACCGTTCCCGTCGATTTCTACCAGTCCCTCGCGCTAGAGATTAATCATTTTGAGCTGCGCCTCGGAATATCGAGTGCCGACTACCGCGGCTTTCGGAATGGCCGCATCGATTTCGCGGCGCTCCGCGGCGCTGAGCGTGACATCGGCGGCGGCGCTGTTCTCTTCGAGGTGTTTAATCTGCTTCGCGCCCGGAATCGGCACGATATCCGCGCCCTGCCCCAAGAGCCATGCGATCGCCAGTTGTCCCGCCGTCGTGCCTTTGATCTCAGCAATGCGATTCAACGCATCGACGAGCTTGAGGTTTTGTTCGAGCGCCTCGGCTTGGAAACGGGGATGGCCGCGACGAATATCGCCATCGGCGAACTGACTGTTGCGAACGGCGCCGGTGAGAAAGCCGCGACCCAAGGGGCTGAAAGGCACGAAGCCGATCCCCAATTCACGGCAGGTCGGCAGCACTTCGGCTTCCGGATCGCGAGTCCAGAGCGAGTATTCGCTCTGCACGGCCGTGATGGGATGGACACGGTGGGCTCGCCGAATGGTCCCGGCGCCGGCCTCGGACAAGCCGAGGTAGCGCACCTTGCCTGCTTTCACCAGCTCCGCCATGGCGCCGACGGTGTCTTCGATGGGCACCTGAGGGTCGACGCGATGCTGGTAGAACAAATCGATGTGGCTCACGCCAAGGCGACGTAGGGAGGCGTTCGCGACTTCGTGCACATGTTCCGGACGGCTGTCTGTGCCGCCCAACGGCGGCGCCCCGGGGCTGATCTTGAACCCGAACTTCGTAGCGATGACGACCCGGTCGCGCACGGCCTTCAAGGCGCGGCCGACCAGCTCTTCGTTGATGAAGGGCCCGTAGATCTCTGCGGTGTCGAAAAAGTTGACGCCGATCTCGAGCGCCCGATGAATCGTTGCGATGGATTGCGTGTCGTCGAGGTCTTGCTTAGCGCCATAGGCGTGGCTCATCCCCATACAGCCGAGGCCGACAGCCGAGACTTCAAGTCCTTGCGATCCCAATTTTCGTGTGTGCACGGTTCAACTCCTGTTTTCTTCAACGGCCTCGGCTTGACTTCGGGGAGCGCGAACCTACAATCGCGTCCTCACGAATGCGGGAATAGCTCAGTGGTAGAGCAGTTCGTTGCCAACGAACAGGTCGAGGGTTCAAATCCCTTTTCCCGCTCCAAATTCAATGGCTTACAGAGCAGCGTTTTGGCGGCTGGTAAGTGAGTGGTTAGTGATTTTAACCACTCGTTGTTAAATCTGTCTGTCCGATGCGGCTGTTACTCGATTCTGTAACCGCCGAGCGGCCGATTAATCGGCGGCGCAAGGGCACGAAGAGCGTCCGCTCGTGTGTTCCCAAAGCTTCTTCTCGCGCAGTAGTGCCGGGCAAATGCGAACGATCGCGCGACACTTATTCCGTGGCTGCTCACGACCGTGCGCTCAATAGCTAGCGGGAACTTTGCGCTGCGTAATTTCTCATAAACGGAACCATCGGGTCGCCCGCGTGGACACCGCGTAGGACAGCTAAACGAGTGGAGGGAAGAAGCAGCGATTGCATACAAACTAAAACCCGGGCGCATGAACCCACACACCCGCTAATCATCATTTGCTCGACAGATAGAGAACCATCGTGGCGCGCCCGTTCTCCTGATCGATGCGATCGACCAGCATGCTGGGCAGCGTGCTGCCTATTTCCGAGGCGAGTTTCTGCAGAGCTTCTCCCACGGCACCGGAGCCATCATCGACGACCTCCACACGGCACATGGTCGTGCGGCAGTCGATGTTCTGATACGACACTCCCTTAAGCGCTTCCGAGCCGAAGGCCACCTGAAGCGCTGAGCCGGTTTCAGATGACCATCGCTGGTCACGATCTTCCCTCTCGAAGCTGGCGGCAGTACTGCTCACATGGTCCTTGAACGCTCGTTCGTCTTCTGCACGGGCGGCCGCGCGTTCCGTGATCATTGCCTCGGAGTCGGTCGCGGATAGTGGCGGTTGCACGTCTTCGTTACGCGTTCGACTCTGCGGTGACGCAAGCGTCGACTTGAGTGGAACTGCAACGTCCGACCGCGGCGTCAATACCTCTCGGCGCCTCTCACTCCAGGCAGTGGACCCGATGGGGCTTGGCGAAGGCATTGCCTTCGTTCGGTCACTGACCGCCGTTGCGGCAACACTGGGTCGGTCGCTCAAGGCGATATAAGTAGCGCAGCAGGCAACGACGGCAGCGGCACCGGCGACCAACCACGGCGCATAAGTCTTCATGAGTTGCTCCTTGCGAATGCGGCTGAGTCGGAGCCGCGCTCCTGAACAGAAGCGCGGTTTCGATGGCTTAGTGACCGGCCATGATTCCCCGCAACACCGCATTGGGTGGCAAAGTGCAGCGCAGGGACATATAAGTGAAGCCCCCTGCCTCAGCCAAAGTGAAACTGACGGGAACTCCAAAATGCGTAGAAGTGGACTGGAAAGACTTCGACGCCCTGATCACGCCGCTAACGTCGAACGAGAACATCGTACATGCCAGAGTCCCACCGTTGGGCAGGTCGCCGTCCACAAAGACCACGATCTGAGTCGTTGCCGGGTCCGGAAAATCTCGAATCACCGGGCAACTCACTTCGACGGGAAACAGCATACTGAGATTGCGAACACCCTGAATGAACGGCGCCAAGTCTCGCGCATTCGCCGGCGGGACACCGAATTGAACACAGGCTGTGCCCACAGTGTTGAGGTTGCCTGCGGCAACGGATTGTTGCGCGATGCCCAGCGATGAGATCGCTGCGAAAAACGCGGACAAAAAGATCTTGCGAAGATACGGGGCTGAGAATTTCACGATTGACTCCTTAAGTATGTGAAAAGATCAAAGGGCGTGCTCCATATGTTGTGCGTCCTCACTCTTGATCTCGGAAATGCGCGATCGATTCAGCCACGCCCATATTGAAAGCACACAGCAGCATCGGCTGGGACGCGTGCGTTTGCGGGCTCGTGAGAGTGCCGGCGGATGGAATGGCACGGGCGCGAACGGCGAGCTCGTGAGGTTCAGACTCGTCGCATCGCACCGCGATGCGGGTCTCTAGACAGATTTGCCTTAGTGAGTATCGCGAGCGCGGTCAGTGTTTGCGGCGACAGCGAGCCGTTGCCGCGCAAGCGCGCTGAGGTCGGCGCGTTACAAGTGCGCCCGGGACCCGAGCTGCGTCGTAAGATCATTACGAGGCGTCTGCATCCAACCAACCGGCAGCGCCGGTTGCAACCTCTTCGCCAGCATGGGAGCAAGCGTTCTACAGTAGGCCGCCGTGATGTGGCTGTCGTCGCGGTACACAATGACGTTACCGATCGTACCCGGGCACTTTTGCTGATCGCAGAAATACTGCGTCATGTCGATGAACTGCACATTGCGGGGGCGCTGCGCCAGCTTTTCGAGAGGGCTCGCGCGCGATAAAACGTGCTCCAAAGATTGTGAGCACTCGCTCGAGTCATGCCCGTGCATCTCGAGGCATTCCGGCACCCAGAACTGCATCCAGGGCGTGTCGCGAACCGCGATGACCCGAATGTCCAGCGCTTCGAGCATCTGCCACCGCTCCAAGAAACCGTGCGGCACCTTCTCATCCGGACCCGAGCCGCGCGTGGCAGTTGTGAAAACGATCTCCGGCCGGTCTGCGCGCAAGATCTCGAGCGCCTGTGCGTTCCAACGCTGACACCACTTGTCCAATTTCTCTGCTTCGATCTGCGCATCCGGCTCGCTGAACAAACAGTTGGACTTGCTATAAACCACGATACGAAAGCCATGCTGCCTGCCGAGCAGATCGAGCGCGGGCAACCAATGGGCCGAATGCGAGCCGCCCACCAGCGCCAACACATGCGGCGAGCGGCGATCGCCGTAAATGCAGTGAGCGCGTTGCCACGCGGCATCGGGCTTGTAGCAACCGTCTGCATAAATCTGCGGCAGGTCGTCTTGCACGGCGAGCATGCCGGGATAGAGCGGCACGTCCGTATGCCCGCGATACGTGAACCCCGCTTCGCGCGCACGGGCGCCGGGATAGTCCGGATCCTCGAGTGAGATCGGACGCTCGTCGTATTCTTTCTGCTCTAAGTAATAACCGCCCCAACCAAGAGCAAGGAACAGCGCCGGGCTCACGCCGGCCGCAATGAAGTGCGCATGGCGCACTCTGCGCGGACCCTGGGCCCGGGCCGCAAGCGGTTTTTCCAGCGCTCGTGTGCTGAGATCAGCCAAGGCGACCGCGGTGAGGAGAACGAACAGCCCTTCGACCAACCGCATCTGCACGTGATCCGCGAACCAGCGGTAGAAAATCAGCATTGGCCAATGCCACAAGTAAATGCCGTAGGAAATGCCGCCGAGATAGGTCAGTGGTTTCAAAGACAGGAAACGATCGACGCCGAAGCGGCTGCCGCTCGGGCCCGCCATCATGATCATTAGCGCGCAACATACAGGCCACAACGCGGCGTAGCCGGGGAAGACGCGCGAGACTTGGAAAATCATGCCGCACGAGAGAATGCCGGCAAGCCCCATCCAGCCCATGACGACTCGGGCTTCGCGCCTAATTTCGAAACGCGGCGCGGTCGCGAAGATCGCGCCGATGGCGAACTCCCAAAGACGCGCAAACGTATTGAAGTAAGTGAACGTTTGATGGTTGCGGGTAGCAACGATCGAGAACGCGAGCGAGCAAAGAAAGAGGCTCGCGAACACACCGAGCAGCACCGTACGCTCCTGGCCTCGCAAGCGCGTCGCCAACGCGAAGCCGCCCATCATCACGAACGGCCAAATTAAATAGAACTGACCTTGGATCGAGAGCGCCCAGTAATGTTGAACCGGGCTTGCGGCCTGCCCTTGCGCCAGGTAATCGACTGCATCGAACGCGAGCTGCCAGTTCTCGAGGTAAAGCACGGAAGCCAGCGCTTGTTGGATCGTCTCGTCCCACAAAGGCCGCGGCAACCAAAAAATCGAAGCGACGACGACCGCCAGCATCACGAGCATCGACATCGGCAGCAGCCGGCGCGCCAGCCCGCCCCAGAACCCGCGGACCGTGATGCCGCCCTGGTCGTGCTGCTTCAACAGCATCGTGGTAATCAGATAGGCGGAGACGACGAAGAACACGTCGACGCCCCCGGACACGCGGCCCAGCCAGATGTGATAGGTGGCGACGAGCAGTGCCGCGACCGCGCGCAAGCCTTGGATATCGAGTCGGTACGCAGCCGACCCGGAAGTGAAATTCCGCATGTGGGAGTGATATAAACTCGAGTTTTTTCTTGTAGTTAGCGGTCTTAATTGCCGCGATAGATCGCGCAACTCGTGCCGCATTCGCAAGTGTCAGGACGGGCGCTTTGCGAATGTCGGGCACCCCGCTCGAATCAGGCTGCGTTGGGCGCGAACCTTCTCACTCCACAGAGGGTTACCGTGGCCGGCTGTCCCTCAGGGCTCTCTCATTTGAGGAAGCGCCGCGCGCAGGTAGCTGATCATCGACATCAAAGTCAGCGCGGCTGCTAGAACCGTGAGCACTACGCCGATCTTGTAGATCGGCAACCCGAACAGGTCCCACCGGTAAAGCATCATCGACAGGCCGACGATCTGAAAGATGGTTTTGTACTTGCCCAATGCTGATACGGCGACTTTGCGGCGCTGACCGACTTCCGCCATCCATTCTCGCAGCGCGGAGATGGCGATCTCGCGCCCGATGATCACGGCAGCGGTGAGGACGATGAAGGGCCGCGGATCGCGGCTCACCAAGAGCACCAAGGCGGAGGCGACGATGAGCTTGTCGGCGACGGGATCGAGAAACGCGCCCAAGCGCGAAGTTTGTCCGAGCTTGCGGGCGAGATAGCCATCCAGCGAATCCGTGATCCCCGCTGCCGCGAAGATGAGCCCCGCAGCCGGGTCGGCCCAGTGATACGGCGCGTAGAACGTCACGGCGACGAGTGGAATCGCAGCAATTCGAATCCACGTGAGAATGTTCGGCAGAGTCCAGGGCATCGAAGTCTTAGTCGCCGGGGTGGAGGTGATCATAAATGTTCCGCGCCAACGATGCGCCGATACCGGCGACTTCTTGCAGGTCCGCCACGCCCGCCCGCATCACACCCTGCAGGCCACCGAAGTGTTTGAGCAGGGCGCGACGCTTCGCGGGACCCAGGCCGGCTACCGTCTCCAACACCGACTCGTTGTACCGGCGGGCGCGCTTGCGACGGTGGCCGGTAATGGCGAAACGATGCGCCTCGTCGCGGATGCGCTGAATCAGTCGCAAAGCGGGCGAATGCGCCTCCAGGATGCGGGGCACGGCCGCGCCGAACACAAACAGGCGCTCTTGGCCCGGTCTGCGATCCGGCCCTTTGGCCACGCCGATCAAGAGTTGGTCGTCGAACCCCAGTTCCACCAGTACGGTATGCACTTCGTTGATCTGTCCCAGGCCGCCGTCGATCAAAAGGATGTCTGGCGCTGGATATTCCCCTTCTCGGATACGGGTGTACCGACGTTGGAGCGCTTGTCGAAGCGCTCCGTAGTCATCACCCGGAGTAACGCCCGTGATATTGAAGCGCCGATATTCCTTCTTGAGCGGACCTTCCGACCCGAATACGACGCAAGACGCCACCGTGCCCTCGCCGCCCGTGTGACTGATGTCGAAGCACTCGATGCGCGTGGGTAGCTCGGGCAGATCCAACTCATCGGCGAGAGATGCCAGCATCTCTTCCGCGCCTTGCCGCTGCGCGAGACGCATGCGTAGCGCCTGAGTAGCGTTCTCCGTAGTGAGCTCCGCCCAGCGAGCGCCGAGGCCCCGCATCGGAAAGCGCACATTGACTTCATGCTCCGCACGAGTTCGAAGAGCTTGGCTCAACGCATCGGTGTCTGGCAAAGCGCGCCCCACCAACACTTCCGGCGGCGGCTCTTGGGTTGCGTAGTACTGCATGACGAATGACGACAGCGCCTCATCCGGCTCGGCCAGCGTGGCTCGCGGGAAATAACTCGTTGTGCCGAGATTGCGTCCACCTCGCACGAGCATCACGCTTACCGCGTACTCGCCAGGCTCACCGACCAAAGAAAACACATCTACATCACGCTCGCCTTCAGCCGTAACGATTTGGGTGGCTTGAATGCGTTTCACCGCGGCGAGTTGGTCGCGGATCCGCGCCGCGTGTTCGAACTGTAGGTTCAAAGCCGCTTTCTCCATACGCGCAGTCAACTCGGCGTTCGCCTCGGAACTGTGACCGTCGAGAACCTTTACGGCCGTAGCGACATCCTCGGCGTACGCCTCGCGCGTAATCAGCCCTACACAGGGCCCGGAGCATCGATCGATCTGGTGCTGCAAACACGGTCGGCTACGGTTGGCGAAGAACGTGTCGCGGCAGTTGCGGATGTGAAACAGCTTCTGCAGTTGCTGCAAGGTCTCTTTCACCGCGCCGGCGCTCGGAAACGGACCGAAATAGCGGCCGGGCAGGTTG
>Ga0307515_10024418_pt1 | contig 10535 bp, 1 predicted proteins | sample 17_EM_MG_FD_194513 | JGI IMG/M metagenome (GOLD analysis project Ga0307515, IMG submission 194513) | Populus trichocarpa ectomycorrhiza microbial communities from riparian zone in the Pacific Northwest, United States - 17_EM | ecosystem: Host-associated > Plants > Roots > Unclassified | place...
CTAAATAGCGTTATACTTACCTATAGCAGCGTGTATACTATATAGCCGAATTATATTATTAAAGCCCGCAACCTTATTAGTAAATAGGCCCTACTTATACCTAGTTAAAAGAAGCTTCTAGGTTAAATTACTTATAGAATTACTATATAGCTTTATAAGGGCGGTCCTAAATATAAAGCTTTTAGCGTTATTACCGCCCTACCGCATAACTTAATCTAGGATAGTAGTTTGGTTAATTACCTTATAGGCTTCTTTTCTATAGCTAGCGAACTTTAACGGCCTAGCGGGTAGATTACTATATAAGGCCACCTAATTTATAGGGGGAAGCTGATGGAAATCGCCTACTAGCAAGATGTTTAAGCCTTTAAAGTAGTTGTTATTATATATAGGGTAGATCTAACGGAGGCGGTAATTCATCTAGGCTAGATATACTTACCTAATTATAGATTTCTTATTAAGGACAAGATAGTAAATATCCTTAAAAGCTTGCTATAGAGGCGTAAGACTAGTAGTAGGCAATTCCTTAAACAAGCGATTTACTAGCAACCTTAATAAATTATATATAGTTCTACCGTTAATATTAAAGGCAGCTACCCTAGTAGGGGCTACTCGAGCTAATAGTATTAGCTTACTATTAGCCCTTACTATATTATAGAGCGTAGTAGAGAGGATAGTAATAAGATATCATTTGCCGGTTTCTGCCTCTCTATTAACGTTAATCCGTAGTAGAGAGGGGCTAAGGCCCACTTAGATCTGCCTATAGTAATTAACTATAACGTTATAGATATAACGCTAACTTAGTTATAAGGAGGACGGAGTTATTATTTGGGATAGGCGGCTCTATAGTAAAGGCTATAGCCATACTTTCTACTAATAAGTTCTTTTATTAAGCTATGGGTACATACCCCAATATATACTTTAGTTATAGTTATAATTAAGCTTCCTATTACTAAGCCTATTAGGATCCTTAATTTTAACTCTATTAGTATTTTAAACGCAGGTATATAGGGCCTTAAAGGACTAATATAACTCTAAGTCGTCTGCAAAATCGCCTTTAAACTTATTAATATTATTAATAGTTTCGCAACCTTTCTCTAGTTTCTAATTACAGAAGTAGTTAGATAGGTGCTAATAAGAGTTAATATAAGCCTAATAGGAAGCTATATAATTAGGGGCCCCAAATCTATTAGTATAAATAACTACTTCTTTATACTCCCTTTATAGGTAATAAAGAATAAGCTTTACATAGCAGAACTTAGAATACTATAGATAAAAAGGATCGCCGTTATATCGCGGAAAGTACGATATAACTTAAGGCCTTACTCTCGGTTAATACTTATAAATAAAGTAATTAAAATAGAGTAGAAAATTAAGGAAAATAATATCCTCTACCCTATCTAAGCGGCGCTTATATTTCTTATAGTTAGATAGTCCGTACCCTCTTAGTTACCCATCCATAAGCTTATATATAGCGCTTTAATTATCCTCCTAGTAGTAGTCTAAAGCTACTACAGTCCTTAAGCCTTTAGAAAGGGGAATATTAAAAAGTAGATAGTATACCTCCTGCGCTAACTAATCGCGTTTAGCAATAAGCTTATTTATAAACTTAGCTACTACCAAACTAAAGGCATAAAGACTATTAGCGTACGGCTATACTGATTGGAGTAACTCCTAATAGAAAGTCGACTTCTTCTCTTCCTTACTGTAATATTTACTTATATAGTGTAACGGAACCTTATAGCAAGTACTACAATAGGCTCGTTATTAGGCTAGGTATATAGGTAATATAAATTAAAGTTAACAACGTAATAATAATTAGTAGAGTGGTTGCCTAATAGATTAACTCTAATTATATTCTAAGAATTACTATAAGGAAGGAACTATCTAGGTAGGGATTAAGGGTCCTTAAATACATAACCGTACTCCTATAAAATCCTTCTTATATATAATATATATATATACTCTATTTACTCTATTACGGATTATATAGATTATATTATATAACCTTAGTTACTATTCCTTATTATATAGCTCTATTGGCTCCATTCTGGACTATATTTAAATTAACTAACTAGCTTTCTTTAACTCTTCTCTAAGTAGTTATAATATTGTACTTAAAGCGTTCGTAATACTATCTCCCTCCTCTTTATCTTTATTTTTAAAGATCCTAAATATCTCTAAGTTATTTACTAGAGGTATAATATCTGTTTAATTAATTTAGTTAATATTATTACTTATTATACCTAAAGCAATTTCTTCTTCCTTAACTGCTTATCGTATTCGCACCGTCGCTGCGATATTATCCCTTAGTGAGATTATACCGTCTCTATATTCTTACTGCTTAAAAGAGGGATTGGTTTATATTACGTTAGTAAACCTATCTTCGCAATAACCGTTCTCTTACTTAGAGTGTACTAAAGTAAATATTTATTCTTCCTGTAATATTTACTTTATCTTTAACGCTAAATATACGTAACCTATTACTCTAAATAGTTATCTAGTTCCCTAGTTAATTTATCTTAGGGTTTTATATTTAATCTACTACTATATAGCTAGATAATAAACTATCTATTACTTTAGCAGAGTTACGCTATTCTTATAATATAGAGCGAGAGGCTGCTAATGCTTAGTAACGGGCTCTTAAGTCTTATCTTATGGCGTTTACTCGGTTAATCCATTTTAAGAAGGTTTATAAAAAGGTGTATTTTAAAGAGTAGAAACTTATAGAGTAAGGTCTATAGGAACTTGGTAATAAAAAAATAAAATTTCCTCTAACTAAAAAGAAAATAGATCTAAGTAGCTTAGCAACTACTCTTCTTAGGTCCCCCTTAGGTAACTTATTTTTTTAGCAATCCTTTTTTATTAATGCTGCCTAACCTAATTTCTCCTAATACTCCTATACCTTTCTTATAGCGTTTTTTAGATTCTCTAATAGTTCCTAGGTAGTCTCGTTATAGCCTATCTACTTAACTTTATACTATATTTTATTATTAATATCCTTATAACTAATAATCTTTAAAACTTGCTATTTATCTTTTTCTTACCCTTTATATATATCTGCTTTATAAACTAGTGACTTAATATTTCTATATACTAGCTCTAGTATCGTAATATACTATATAGGGTAGATCTTTATTTTAGCTAGTAGGTTTAACTTAAATATAACTAGTAAAATTCTTTACTTAATTTTAAAAGGTCCTAGTTTAATATAGTTTAACTTCTTACTTAGTCGTCGACTCTTAAAATTTTTATATAGTAGCTATACTTTATCTCCCTCCTTAAGATCTAGTCCCTTAGATCTCTTAGCGTTATAGTACTTTTTTATTCTTTCTTATACCTTCTTTATTAATTCTATAAGGTCTATATAAAGATTCATTAATATCTTTATTTTTTCTTTAGCTATACTACTTATTTTCTTTGCTTATTATAGTAATAATAATGTCCTTAGCTTATATCTATAATTTGCCTTAAATAGTAATATGCCTATCCCTTCTTATAGTGTTATATTGTATATAAACTATATAACTAGTAATAATAACACCTAATTATTCTACGCGTAATTAATATAGTGCCTTAAATACTGCTCTAGTGTCTAATTTAATCTTTCCGTTTAACCGTCTATCTGCAAATAATATGTAGTAGAAGTTGCTGCTCTAACTCCTTATTTTGCTAAAAATACCTCCTAAAATACTACTATAAATCTTAGGTCCCTATCCAATATAATCTTACTTAGTACTCTATATTTTATAAATACTTCCTTAATATAGATTCTAGCGACATCTTCTACTAATATTTCTTCTATATATGCTATAAAGTATCCCCACTTTATAAGCTTGTCTACTATTACTAAGATTACGTTATAATCTTATCCAGTAATAGAATTTCTTAACTTTAGTAACTTAACGATAAAGTCCTATAATATAACTTCCTATAGTCTTTCTAGTATTTTAATAGGTTATAGCCCTCTATATAGCTTATACCTTATTAGTTTATTCCTCTAGCAATCTAAATATTCCTTTATAACTTTTCGCGCTAGGCCCTAGATTCTGTTAATAATATACTCTTCCTAAAGTCTTAACACTAAGCCTATAGCTCTATTGTGTCCTTAAGTTATTTCTTTATAGAAATCTTCTATAAAGTATTCTGCTATACTTTTTAGGATATACTTTACTTTACAATTCTTATATATATCCGTTTATAGATCTTCTAGTTATACTTCTAGAATTCTTTATACCTAAAAGCTTTTTAGTAACTTATAAACCTTATCTAGTTCCTCTTAAGTTATTATAATTTTTAGATAATTATACCTAATTAACCCGTCTATGTCTTTTCGCAGTAAAGCCCCTAATGGCTTTTTGTTATTTTGCAGTTTAGCTTTTTAACTTAAAGCATTTACTTATATATTATCTATACCCTTAGTATACTAAATCTTAAAATAGTATTCTATAAATATCTCTGCCTATCTAACCTATTTTTAATTAAGTTCCTTTATTATTAGGAATCCTATTAGGTTCTGTCACGGAGTAAGTATAAGCGACGATAATATATAGCAAGGTAGATATTATTAAGCTATATATATAAACTGTATAATAAGATTAAGACGTTACGTAAGGAAAGAAGGTAGGAAAACGGGAAGAAAGGGCATATATTGTTAACTTAGTTGCTTAGTTAATACGTATATAGGGCAGAATAGGGTTTAGGTCGTGGTCCTAGCAGAACTTAGTAGAATTTGGTAGAACTTGGCAGAATATAGCAGAATACCGTAGATTGCCATTAGATTGCTATTAGATTGCCATTAGATTACTATTTTACGGTTAGTCTCTAATTGCTAAGTTAGTAGAAACAGGTGGATATGTGTAAGGTATTACGGGGGTGTCCTATAATAGTACCCCCCTTTTAAACTCGAGCTTCTGCGAGATAGGGCTGTGGTAGTTCTAGGTAGAGTTTATAAAAGTCTTCTGCAGCTTATATAAGTCCTATAGAGTTAACAGGTTCCCATAAGGGCTTAGTAAAGCCTCTCTATTTCGTGAGGTATATATACTAGCGTTTCCGTTTATCGTACTTAATGTTATTAATTCTTTTAATAAAGTACTCATTCTTACTATCTACTTTAACTAGTAGGGGAGGGTCTTATATCTATTTAGGCAAGGCGTTTAATATAGGGGTAGTAAGGCGGAGGACTAATATATAGAATACAGGGTGGATTTTAACCGTATTAGGGAGCTTTAGTTAGTAGGCGTAAGAGGAAATAACCTTCTTAATCTTATAAGGGCTAGCGTTCTTCTAATTAAGTTTCTTAGTAGGTTGTTTTGTGTTTAGGTTTCTTATATCTAGCTAGATAAAGTTACTAATTTAGTAGGCCAGTGCTAGGGTTTGTTTCTTATTCGCTGCGGCTTTATAGACAGATTGGGCCCATATTATTTCATTAGTAAGAAACCGTTATAGTTCCTCCATCTTCTCTACGAATTTATTTGCTTCTGCGACTTATAAGGCGTAATAAGTAGGGCGAGGAACATTACTAAAAGATTTAAAACCCATTTATGGGTGCTAGCCGTAATTGGCTAGGAATGGGGAGACCTTTGTGGTTTCCGAGACGGAATTATTTGCAGTAAACTTGGTGAATATAAGCTAGTTAATCTAGTTATCTTATAAATACGATGTGTATATCCGGATATACTGTTCTATTATAGCGTTTATACGTTCTATTTAACTGTCTATTTCCGGATAATATATAGTAAATAGTAGTGCTTTAATACGGAGTTGGGTAGTTAATTCTTTCTAAAACGCAGAGATAAACTAGCTGCCTCTATTAGAGATAATCGTTTTAGGAAGTCCGTAAAGTTTCTATACGTAATCCAGGAACAGTTAGGCGATAATAGGCGTTAACATATTAGGGCAGGCGATTAAGTGCCTTATCTTAGATAGTTAGTCTATAACTACTATAATGTTTATGCAGCCTTTACTTACGGGGAGGTTAACGACAAAGTTAATTAAGATATCCTTCCATCTTCGGTCTGGAACAGGTAGTAGCTTTAGGAGGCCGTTGTACGTCTTATACAAAGCTTTAGCTCGTCGGTAGATATAGCAGCTAGAGACATACCTTTGTGTCATATTATGCATATTCGGCTAATAGTATTCTCGTTAGAGTAGTTCTAAGGTTTTTTCTTAGCTTAAGTAGCTGGCTACTAGTAGATCGTATATATATTTAAGGAGCTTAAGCTTAAGTTCGTTATAGTTAGGTATAACTAGGCGGTTCTGGTAATATAAGCGGTTTCCGCGGGTCTCGCATTTACTTAGAGAAATCTTTTTAGAGCGTCTAATGCTGTTGTGTATTAGCTTAAGCGTCTCTTAAATAAACTCGTTATTTAGGTATTTGTTAACTATAATCTGTTTAATTAATTAATTAGTTATTTTAAGGACGTATACCATAAGGTCTTTAGTGGAAGGGTTAAATAGTTTAGGGCGAAGTAGGGTCTAATTTTAGTAAGAGCGCGCTTCTTCTAGGGCTAGCGTGTCTTGCAAGTGTCGGGTTAGGGCGTTAGGCTTCTAACCTTAAACGCCTAGGCGGTACGTAATTAAAAATTAGAAATAAGATAGATATTTTAACTAGTGGGCCTAACGATAACTTAGCTATTTTATAGTCGTAAAGTACTATAGGTTCTTATGGTCGCTAAGGACCTTAATTAGAAATTTAGCGCCTTCTAGTTTGGGTCGCTATTGTTTAAAACATCTGATAATAGCTAATAATTCCTTATTATATATCTTATAGTTATATTCGGCTAGGCTTAGTTATTTTAAGAAGTATGCTATAGGGTGTAATACTCTATCCTTATTATATTAAGATAGGATGCCTCTAGTAATATAGTTAGATAAGTCGGCTTCTATAACACTTATTCGGTTTAGGTTAAAGTATTAAAGCACGGGCATAGTAGTAAATATAACCTTTAGATAGGCAAAGGCCTTCTTACATTCCTTGCTAAAGATAAAGACTTTATCCTTTTGGGTTAGAGCTATAAGGGGTAAAACTAGGGCGGAGAAGTTATTAATAAACCGTTGGTAGAAATTAGTAAATCCTATAAAGGCTCTTACGTCCTTAACGTTCTTAGGTTCTTGCTAGTTTATAATTACTTTAACCTTCTTTAGGTCTATTTATATACTATTTATAGAAATAAGGAGTCTAAGGTATAGAACTTCCGTTTTATAGAACTTGTATTTATCTACATCTAATTATAGACCAGCTCCGTGCAGGGCTTATAGGATAAAGTTAACGTACTTCTGATATTCGGTTAGGTTATTACTGTATATTAGGATGTCGTTAATATAAACAGTATAGAAGATGTCTAGGTAGGGGCGTAGGGTATTATTTACATAATATTAAAACGAGCTTAGAGCGTTTATAAGGCTAAAGGGTGTTACTAAGTACTTAAATAGTCCATATTAGGTACGAAATGCAGTAAGCCATTTATCTCCTTTTATAATATAGAGACGGTTAAATGCAAAGATAATATCGAGCTTCGTGTAGTAACGAGCCTTACTTAGTCGGTTTAGCGTCTCTTATATTAACGGGATTGGATATTAATTCTTAACAGTAATAGCGTTAAGAGCTTAGTAGTCTATATAGAAGCGTAAACCGCCGCCGGGTTTCTTAATAAAGATCACTGGTGCGGCTATAGGCGATAAGCTTACTCTAATAAATCCTTTACTTAGGTTCTTATCTAAATACTTTCGTAGCACTTAGAGTTCATTTTAAGACATTCCGTATAAGGGTCCAAATCTAAACTACTTTCCTTCTTTAAGTATAATCTTATAGTTATATGGTTGGTGTTCCGGTAGCTTATCGGCTTCTTTTTATAAGAATGTATTTAGGCGATAGTAATACTCTACTAGTACCTTCGTGGCAGGGTTAGTATACTTCTTTAGTGCTAAGGCCTTTTTAATATCGGCTATTGTAACAGTAAAGATCGTATGCTTAGGTTTCTTAGCAAGTTGCGCTAGCGGGGTAGCTCTAATTATACGGATATCCAAGGTGCTGAGCTTATTTAGATTGTCTATAGTTTCTTACATGGCTTCCTATTTAGCTTTGGGTTTAGTATTAGATATAAAGTTAGTATTAGGTTTAGGTTCGGGTTCTTTAAGTATGCTTTTTATAGTAGAGTACTAGTCCTTCTGGTACTTTCGTGTGGTAAGCTTAAGCTTTTACTTAGTACGGGGTGGTGCAGTACTTAGGGTCTGTTCGTGGGGTTTAGTAGAATTTTTAAATCCTTAATAGATATCGGTAGAAGTCTTATATTAGTGGAATTTGGTAGAATTCTCAGGCTAGTAGATCTTGGTAGATTTTTTGGATTTCGGTTTTAGGTCTAAGCAGTAAGTTATAAGGCACTTTTGCTTATAATGGGAGGCGGTAAATAAAAGCTTAAGGTTGTTCTAATTAATAGTTACTTTATATAGCTTCATCTAGGGTTGTTTAAGGATTACTAAGTAACCTAGGGTAGTGACAAAAAGCCTAATTAGTTCTTCATAGTTTAGGTATTAAAGTTTTAGGAATACTACGTGGGTAATACAACCTAAGATAGTGCGTTTGCTATTAAATCTAAATACGTTAATATGCTAGTTAAGGGGGGTTAGGGTAAAACTATTATCTTACGCAAAGATCTTATTAATAAATCCTATGCCGCTGGCTCCTGTATTAATTAAGACTCAAGCACTAACCTATTAATTATTCTGCTATAGGCGGTAGTTAACGGTTATACTACAATCCTAAGAGTTAGAGTTCGTGACATCTAAAGCATTTAATGAGATCTTAAGGTAGAGCCGTTTTAGAGAGCGACTTAGCTTTAAAACCTTCCTTTTAGAGACAATCAGGACGGAGTTCTTATAGCGTATTAGTTATAGTCTCGTCCTTATAAGTAGTGCTTACTATATAACGTATTAGAGCTAAATAATAATTAGGGTCGGTGGATAAAGCTTAGTTAAGGCAATTAGTTGCTTATACTAGTTATCCTTTTATATAATTAGGATAGTAGTATACCGCCTATACTAGTTATTTAAATATTTATTTTAGGCAGGGGGATAGAGTAGTAACTTAAGATATAAGCGTTGCTTCCACACTTAAAACAAAGGCCATATTTAATGCGTCGTTCACGTTTAGCAGATCTTTTTAGGGCGTAAGAGAGGGTTCTAGCGTTAATATTTATAGCGTCTAGGTCCTTACGGGTCTTAGACGGCTAAGGGGCAGAGTATTAAGGTGTATATTTTAGAGTAAGGCGTAGTATATCGTTATATAGGCCGTTAATAACATTAGCGTAGGCAGTAAGGGTATTTAGCAGTTTAACTCCTATAAGGGAAGCCTTTAGTTTAGAGTTTAAGGATTCTACTAGGCGATTAATTAAGGCAGGTTCATTCTATTTAGTCTCTTTAGTATAGTGGTGGAACTTAGTAAAGTATAATAGGAAGCTCTTAGAACCATATATTATCTTATTTAGTTTCCTTTATACTATTGCAATTCGGTTAAGGTCGCCATAAGATACTTCTAGTATAGTAACTAGTTCTTTTATAGTGTTTGGCTAAAATAGGTATATAGTTTCTACGGCGTCTCCTGTTAGACGGCTTATAGCATAACGTAGTTAACTATTAGGGGTAGGGTAGCAATCAATATTACTATTTAGCTTATTCTTGAGTTGGTTAAGAAAGGAGCGTAGTTCGCTTCTTTTACCTAAATAGGCGGGAGGATTAGGGAGACGTTCGGTTAGCTTCTTTACGGGGGCACTAATTAGCAAATTTAGGGTTAAGGAGCTAGTTCTAAACACGTCTTCTCTATCTAGTACTTATAGGTTAACACTAGTAAAAACGGATGGGGGCGATGGTATAGCAGATAGTGGGTTACAGCGGATCTCTTTAATTTCTTTTCTTAGGGATCCAATTATTTCTTAGTATTGAACCTCTTATTAAGCAAGGGCATCTATAAAGACCTGTTACAGGCCCTTTATTTATTCGGTAAATATATTACGTAAGTCAGTTATAGATATAGGGGCTTTTAGGTTGTTTTGCATGTTAGGCAGGGCAAGGTAGTATAGGTTTAACGCAATGTAGTGTCACGGAGTAAATATAAGCGACGATAATATATAGCAAGGTAGATATTATTAAGCTATATATATAAACTATGTAATAAGATTAAGACGTTATATAAGAAAAGAAGATAGGAAAACGGGAAGAAAGGGCATATATTGTTAACTTAGCTGCTTAGTTAATATATATATAGGGCAGAATAGGGTTTAGGTCGTGGTCCTGGCAAAACTTGGTAGAATTTAGTAAAACTTGGCAGAATATAGCAGAATGCCGTAGATTGCCGTTAGATTGCCATCAGATTGCCGTCAGATTGCTATTTCGCGGTTGGTCTCTAATTGCTGAGTTGGTAGAAATAGGTGGACGTATATAAGGTGTTACGGGGGTGTCCCGTAACAGGTTCTTATAATCCATTTTAACTATAAATAGTTTCTTTATACCTTATAAAAACGCTCTCTATTCCTTTAATACTA
>Ga0307515_10024419_pt1 | contig 10535 bp, 7 predicted proteins | sample 17_EM_MG_FD_194513 | JGI IMG/M metagenome (GOLD analysis project Ga0307515, IMG submission 194513) | Populus trichocarpa ectomycorrhiza microbial communities from riparian zone in the Pacific Northwest, United States - 17_EM | ecosystem: Host-associated > Plants > Roots > Unclassified | place...
TCCCCGTCCCCGGCGGGATTGGCAACGAAGATCGCCTCGCCAGGTGTACATCCCCAGTCATCCCAGAACAGAGCTTCACCAGTCCTGGTATCCGTCTTACATATCCCATCCAGAAAGCTTGAGTATCCTCTATTCACCACCCCATACACATACCGATGCTGCCTTGTAACAAACTTCGGATTGATAGTTGGTAGTTCTCCGACTTTCGACTTCTCCACTGTCAATTCCAACTTTGCTTTCTTGACCCCCTTAGAAGAAGAATGGCTGGATCGTTTCAGCGGTTTTGCTGGGATGTTCTCAAGTCGAACCTCGCCAATCTCGGCGTGGATGTCCCCCCGACCTTCGCATCAAAAGAAACGGTATTCCTGCCCTCACTGGTCAAGTTCTCATAATAAAACTTATGCATCACATCCAAATTCTCGAACTCGATTAACTCGGCCAAGATATCCATGTATCCTTTATCATTCGTTTCCTGCCAAGCATTGATGGAGTGGAAGGAAAACGCAGCTGGGGATTCGAATTCCGCGACCATGCCGTGGCCATGGCGACGGTCGATGACGTACCAGTGTGTGAGGTTGGATGAAGAGAACAGGGAGATAGCTTCGAGGATATTCTGCTCGATAAGGATCTTGATGCCGTTTTTTTCGTACCGTGAGGACCATATTGCCAAAGTGATATAATCCTCACTCATGAAAAAGGAATGGATGTATGCTGCCTTGGCCGGGAAGGTGGCAAGGATCTCAGTTTCACCAGTGGAAGCCGAGGTGCGAAAAATTCGGTATGTGGCATGGAGACCGAGCTCGAGGTTGTAGTTGAAGACGTCTCCCGTCAAGGGGTCGGTTTGTGAATGAGCGCCTGAAAGGGGACCTTTGAGACGGGGATCCAGTGATTTTTGGGAGGAGGTGGCAAGGGGTTCAAGGGTTCGGGGATCGAGTTGTTTGAGACGGGCGCTGTCGGTGCCTGTCCAGAGACTTTTGATGCCTATATTTGGCGAATGGCCGATTTCTCTTCTTGAAGGTGGAAGAGAAGGGAGGCCGGGCATGTCTGGTCTGAGTGTCACGGCCACATTGACCAAGCCCGGATCATTACTCTCTTTACTTGGTGCTGGGCGGAAGATACTCATCACCTATTGCCTGGTTAACGCTTCACCCTGACTGTGCGAGCAGATGAACGCAGCTCTTACCTTCCCAAAAATACCTACACACGGATCCCTTCTTTGCCCAAAGGTAATCCCTCCAACGTCCCCCGCCTTCCTCATCCTCTCAATCAAAGCGTCGTTCGCTTTCCTGGAATTATAAACCACTCTCGTAGTTCCATCTTCCTCCGCGATTATCTCGAAACGATACGTCTGACCGAAGCCGTCGAACCGTGGGAGTACGAGAACTTGCCAACTTTGTAGCTCGAGGGCCCTGTGCGGTACAGTACTCCTGCCGCGTAAGCGGGGATGGAGCCGGTGATTGGGAGGGAGATGGGGTCATGTTGTTCGTGAAGAGTTTGGAACTGTTAAATTTCGTTAAAGGGTGACGGTTGGGAGAATGGAGGCTTACTCCGGCCTCGTTTGGCCAGTCGAGGATTGATGCTCTGGGTCCTGCTTGGGAAGCCATGGGGTCCGCTTTCTCTATGTGTTTGAAGGTGTGTTGATTTGAGAGAGCTGGAAGAGTTGGCATCGGGAGTCAGATTTCAATGTCAGCTCAGAACCAAATGAGTATCATGCAACAAACACCTTCAACCGATGTCTGAGAATGCTCTGTGGGCTAGAGATGTGAATTGAACTTTATATTTCGGTTCTCATGTTGTTGGCTACGTGCATCTCACTTGGAATGACGACGCTGGTGAAGTTTTGGAGGCGGGACGCGAGTGCGAGTCTGACAGTCCACTCCGGCCTCAGTTCCTCCGACCTTCGAAGAGCTTTCCAAAGAAGAGACACGAAACAACTTCAAGGGCTGGATTTCGTACCTACTTGTGAAATATACGGCCGTAAGGCTTGTCTGCCGATGAAACTCGGGAATGACCTTTAGCCAGGAAGGAACACGCCCCCGTATCTGCACGCAACCTCATAAAAGAATGAACCAGCATGTATGACAGTCAGAGTCTGGTACAACTTGAGGCGGCAAGGGTGGGACAGTAATGCGGTTCGCAGAAAGTCCATACTTGTACGGCCGTAAAAGAACTTCAATGATGTCACGTGCTCTGGGGAACTGGTCCACTTGGAAGCATTCCTAGGCCTCGTTAAAGGTTAGAAGGTCGAGTCCAGGCCGCTCTGTAACTGCGGCCGTATGGATTTAGAATCTCGCATCCGTGCGTAGGCATTCTCGATGCCCATCGAGCCTAGTAAGAGAGCTCAATGTCTTCATATTTTAAATATATACCCATATTATTCCTTTTTCTCCACCTTCTCCTCTTTCCTAAACCTCTTCAACTTCCCCTTAATCAGCGCCGCAACTTTTAACCTCACAGACCTGACATCCCACTGGTCCGCCTCATCAACAGCCACGAACCTCCTCACCAACAAATTGAAGACGAAGCCAAAGCTGAGAGCCATCACCGTACTCGTGAGGATGATAACATTATACGGCATGCTGAAATCCGGGGTAGGGAGAGGAAGCAGAAGGGAAGTGGTGCGTATCGAGACATTGCCGATTGTGATGACTGCTGGCGCGACGTCAAAGCCGCGGTTGGCATCTGGTGGGTATTCGGTGTAGCGTAGGATTGCTTTCTCGAAGTCGTAGGTGAGGACGACAGTTGAGTTCGCAGGGATGAGAATCCGGATTTCAAGTTGGGTTCCGCGTTTACGGTCGAGCGCGGGACGGTAGTACATTTCTTGGATGACATCTTGATGGGTGTCTAGGCCGTTGATCTTGGCTTTTAGGGTGTGGAGGTAGAGCTTCATGAACCAGGGTAAGGATTCCATGTAGACGAAGTCAACTGCTTCGGTGAGAGAAGGGTTGGTAAGTATGGCCTGGACACCGCCTCGTTCTTGACCGTAGCCAATGAATGATCGCTCGGCGTACAACAAAGGTTGCTTGAGAGGTGCTTTTTCTGAGATCTCCTGCTGTGGAAGAACCAACTCAAAGTCCTTCTCGGAATCCAGCTGGTAGCACCTCATAAACCCACTCGAATCCTTGTGCTCGTGTGATCCATCCGAGGAAAACACCTGGCGTGCATGTGGGACGTTGATGCACACTGGATCGATTCCATCAGTTGCCAGCGGGCAAGCTCCCTTTAATGGATGCCCAAATATCTGTGAAAGAGTCCATTCTTCTTCCTGGGCCGCCGTGTCCAGAGGGTAGCAAGTATCTTCAGAGTGATATGGCTTTGATGTATCGCATTTAAGCTCCTCGTTCGGCACAGGCCGAGGGATGGGATTGTCTCTGGGTCGCTTCGACCTCTGAATATCCAGAACCATATCGATTGTCTGTGTGATCTGCAGTTGGCAATCATTCGATGCAAGAGGACAGATCGGTCTGACATCGATTGACATGCTCTGCCAACTTGCATCAAATAGCTTGTGTCCATCCAACAAGCTCGATATCCCGGCTTTCCCCTTACAAGGCAACAACTTCAGAAAAGGGGTCAAGTTCTCTGTACAGACCACTTCTCTCGGCAACGTCCCATGAAGAAGATGTAGGCTCTCGAAGGTGGAGTTCTTGTGATCGCCCGAGGGTTGGAACGACATAACAGGTCTGGTAGTCCTTGTCGAATCGATGAAATTCAGAGAGGCGCAAAAGAGGCCAGAAAGTGCATTCGTCAACGTGAGCCATCGTCCATCAGCCCTACAACGGTCAGCCAAGCACCAACAAAAGTAGCGGGATAACGTACGCCTCGTCAGTGTCAGCTTCGACCCAAGCCCATAACTCCACGCCCGTTCCTCCCTCTCGAGCACCTCCCCAAGGTCTCGCGCCCCAGCTCTCAGCATCCCACCTCCCTAGACTAAACCTCAGATGCAATTCCCTCGTATTTGCATGTTGCAGAATCTGCCCCAATGACCTCGGAAAATATCTAAAGTTTTGCTGCTCAAAAGACGCCAGCGTTGTATTAGACTGGAAGTTGAAGGAAGCAAGAAGAAGTGATGGACGGAGAGGTCTGAGGAGGAGCTGCTCGTGGTAATCGGAGGAAGCGAGGGTAAAGGAGAGGAAGCTGAGGAACAGCAGTAAGGAGTGGAATTCACGCATGGCTGCCAGCGCCGAGGGGTGTTATAAGCAGCTCATTTGAAATGTGTTGTTGTGGTGTTCAAAAGGGGACAGGTTGAAGCTCGAAGCTCGAATTTTAGCGCGGCTTTGAAAGGCGCGGCTGCGAACAAATTTCTCAGCCGCGTCTGGCCTTCCACCTCGCGTCAACAACCTCATCGCAACATCGCAAGAAGCTGCACCCAAGATGGCGGCGGAACAGAGGAAGCTTCTAGGTAAGAATGGATCTTTGTATATGCCCTTTGTAAGCTAACATCGCCCAGAACAGCTCATGGGCGCCGGTGCCTCCTCCCGCGCCGCCCAACTCTCCATCACCGACCCCAAAGTCTGCCGTTCATTCCTCGCCGGCACCTGTCCACATGACCTCTTCACAAACACCAAGCAAGATCTCGGTCCCTGCCCAAAAGTCCACAGTGAACCCCTGAAAACCGAGTACGAGGCCGCAGATGCAGCACAGAAACAGAAATGGGGATTCGAATACGACTACATGCGCGACCTGCAAAAGTATATCGACGAATGCAATCGCCGCATTGATGTTGCTCAGAGGAGATTAGAGAAGACGCCAGATGAAATTCGGCAGACGAATGCGCTGCTCAAGCAAATTGGGGATTTGGGGAAGAGTATCGAGACGGGACTGATGGAGATCCAAGTTTTAGGGGAGGAGAGCCAGGTTTCGCGGGCGTACGAGGAGTTCTTTCGGATTCGGCAGGCGATGCAGACGAAGGGGGATAAGGAGAGGGAGTTGAAGGCGCTGAGTGATACATCTGGTCCGTCTGGTCATCAGAAGTTGCAGGTTTGCGATGTTTGTGGTGCTTATTTGAGTCGCCTGGATAACGATCGACGGCTGGCAGATCACTTTTACGGGAAGATGCATTTGGGGTATGCGCAGATGCGGAAGACATTTGAGGCGTTCCCGAAGGAGTTGAGAAATAGAAGAGGGCCCATGCCGAGCGAAGAGAGTGGAGAGGCCAGAGGTGGCTTTGATGGCGGGTATGGGGATGGTGGATACGGTGGTAGAGGTTACGGAGGTAGAGGGGGAGGCAGGGGTGGCGGATTTAGAGGTGGCCGTGGAGGAGGATTCAGGGGACGATGGTAATGGATTCTATGACAACCTTGCATACCTTCTGGCGTTCAGGGCGGGATCATGGAATACTTGTACTATAAATGCCATCAAAATGAAACGAATTCAAGGCTTTTCACGAGGCCAAGCAAGAAATTATGATGTCAATATCGACAGGGTGGGACATCTCAAGATCAGTATTTCTCTAGAAGCCCAACTCGAACTAATTGAGCTTTTTTGAAAACAAACCAACGCAGCCAATGCATTTACTCAAGTCCGTAGACGAGTCTCTCATCCCAATCCAACGCCATTCCTTGCCTGTACCCCCAATGCATGCGTTCAACTCTCCATTTTCTTCTCTTCGATCGGTGTAGCCATTTCCTCCGCCCAATCACCTGCAGGTGTATCCGGCGACTTCACTTGCTCTTTCTCCACTGCCGTAGTTGCAGCCTCAATAGAAGATTTGGTTGCCTTGGCAGGTGTAGAAACTTTAGTAGGAGTCTCGGTATACGTGTCGCTTGCCTTGACAAGTATAGGAGGCTTCGCAGGAGTCGGGAGTGAAGGGAAGTCCTCTGTGGTCGGGACAGTATTCGGTGTCTTGCCTCCACGTCCACCTCTGCCGCCTCGTCCGCGGCCTCGAATCTCAAATGTGCCTCTGCCTCTGCTCGACTGTGTCTCCGTAGCTGGTGTCTCTTCATCGCCCTCTGTAGCATATCGACTGCCAGCCAATCCACCACCCCTGCCTCGAACAACGCCTCCATGGCCACCTCGTACATACTCGGAACTCCGTCCCTTCCTATCCACAATATCGCTCTCCACTTTCTCACTATCCCATTCCCGTCCTCCTTGAGCCTTCATCTTCCGCTCGCGATTCTTCGCCCTCTCCATCTCCATAACTCGTTCGTTTCTCTTCTCTGCAACAGCTCTCTCTCTCCTCTCCTTCGCTAACTCCTTTTCTCGGTGTTGGAAGGCTGCTTGGTCTGCTTCGGAGAGGCGGTGTCGCTCGGCCTTTTGCGCGTTGAGGACGGCCATCTTCTCGAGCTTGAGGGTGAGTTCTTCCTCGGTTAGTTTCTTGTGTGTTGGGCCGCCTGTTGCTGAGCGGTCGCCTCTCACGGCTGGGGTTCGTGTGTTTGTAGGTTGAGGTAGAGGTGTAGGTTCGGCGGCATTAGGAGTGGCATTTTGCGGCGCGGGGGCAGGGTTTGCGGTAGGTTGGATGGCGGGGTCAGAGGTAGAAGTCGATGTTGGCTGTGTAGATTCCGGAGCCGGTGCTTCAGAAGGAGTCGGCTCGGCTTTGGGCGCATATCTTGAGGCATTTAAGCCGTTGTTTGCTGCTCCTCCTCCTCGGCGACCTCCTCTTTGTCTCCGTTCTTGTCCTTCTTTGCGTCCGTCCCTGTAGGCGGGGTTTGTGTCGTTGTTTGGAACATTTGCTGGTTTCTCCTCGATGACAGGAGCGGCTGGCGTCTCGTCAACTGTGAAAGTTGGGACTGATATTGGCTCGAACTCATCGGCAAAAAGGTCATCGTCCTCTCTTGACTGTGCAAATTCGTCCATTGCTTCTCCTTCTCTTTCTCGTCCGAGGCTGCAAGCTCTGCGATTGAGACGGAAACGCGACGGGGCCGGAGGCTGGGAGGGAGGCTGGGACGAGATCTAGATCGCGCTCTAGGAACTGTCCGAGGATGGGACGGTGGGGGGACTGCCTGGGGAGGTGGGAGGCACGTCGGTGGTGATGTCTTTTTCAGACGGCTTTCGTCCTGGGATATCGATTGGCTGGCTGGCTTGAGGACGCGATTCAATTTTGGGTTGAGGGCGGGCGGTGTGAAGTGGCAGAAAGGACTTTGGCTGGTGCAGGGTTTTTGGTGGGAAGGCCCCGAATACCAACCAGCCTTGCTCGCGCTCATCCACTGTGGGCTCGCCTGTGATTCACCAAATTTAGGGAGTAAATCAGACTCAGTGAACAGCAGTGTACTGGCAATTTCCCACTGCTACATTCATTGCGAATCCCACAGTTATATTTAGCAATCCACATTCTGTTACTTTATCACCCTCCCTAAAAAAAAAAGGGGAAACATCAACGGAAAGGAATATTTTTCGTCTAGTGTATCAGTATGAGTTGTGTTTGAATCTGGCTTTGGCAAGCTGACAAAGAATACACTGCTGCAACATTATGAGGACTAGCTCTGACTAGAGAATTTGGCTTCTTATTTACTTGGTGCAATTTTGATATGTATCAAAAGTCTGGTATCATAATGGCATTGAAACACGTTCCTCTCTGTCCTCGCACAATTTCTCATCTACCGGTAACTATCAATCCCAGTGCTCACTTTCCGCAATTTCTTGAAGTCTGGCGTTCCCAAGCCAGTCACTGGATCCCATCCAACTGTAGCAGCGAACCCTGAACCCGGAATTTGATCCTCACAGCCATGTCCTTTCCCGTTCACAATATCATTGAATGCCTGCGCATCCGCTGCTTTGCTATACAACCACGGGTTCAGGAGGCCAAATGGCGGAAGGCCATTCGAAATCCGATCGCTGTTCAATAACGCAACGACAGCCGCGAATACTGGGCATGAAGCACTTGTTCCGGACTCGGGGACGTCATTGCCAGCCTGGATGGTGTGGAATCCTACCCCCTGGGCAGAAACATCAGGGTACGCTCGGCCAGAGGCATTGAAGTACTTGGTATAAGTGGGGTCTGCGTGTTTGGTCAGGTAGGTATTGACTGCTGCGTCCTGGTACGCTGGTCTCGCGAAATAGTTTGAGAAGCCGCCGCCGGAGAAATTAACTGCTACCTCGGGGACGACTTGGTTTGTTGCTCCGACGGCTGTAACGAAGGGGCAGCCTGCTGGGAAGATAGGGTTGTATAGAAGTTTAGTGGGGTCGACTATATTGCATTTACTTCCGATACCGTCGTCGCCGGAGGCGGCGAGGACTGTGGTCCCACGGGCTGCGATTTGTGCAAAGAGGTCGCAGACTGTGTTGGCATACTTCTTGGGAACGGTCCACTCTCCGTCGCCGTAGGAGATGGAGATGGTTTGGGGGATATTGTCGAGTTTGAGGAGGTAGGTAAGGAACTCAAGGTACGGCTCGTTGTCGACTTCTTTTTTTGTATTCTCCGGGGGTCGTCCGCCTGTTGAGATATAGACGGTTGGCGTAGGATAGGCTAACGAGAAACCGTATTGAATGTCGAGGTTTGCTTCTTTGATGCTTCCTAGGTCTTTGACTTGCAGATTGGTGCCGTTGTTGATCAGCATTGTTGAGAAGTCAGAGCCGTTGGCGTTTGGTGAGTAGACCCCCAGAAATTGGGCCAGATCATCGTGTTGGGCGTATTGTTCAATAAACCCGGCCAGAGCGAGCTGATTCCCATTTCGGGCTGATGCCCTAAAGTGCTTGAACTTGTACAAGGCTTTGAGGCAATCGGGGGTAATGCTGCTATTGCAGGCAATAACGTCGAGTCCATCGTGAACATCACCAGGCGAAGATTTGACTGCAGCTGGAACCGGGTAATTCTGAACGATTGTCGATCTCATTGCAGAAGGTGTGGAGAATTTGATGGTGGGAGCAACTATGTCGATGTGAGCATGCAGAGCATTGGGAAGACTGTAGGCCAGGGTGCGAGCAGTGAGCTTTCCAGTTGCTTTGTCCTCAAACAATTGGTATTCGGCTTGGAGAAGCTCTGCAGCATCTCCAATCGTTCCATCGATGATGACCCAATCATCCTCGATTGTCGCCTTCCCAGACACGCCCTTTTCCTCCAGCCATTCCGCAACCATGTCAAAAGACTGCGGTGAAGGTGCAAGCATGTCTCTGAGTTCCACGCGGCTGAGATGCCGACCATAATCTGGATGATCGGGGGTGCTGACATCGAAGACTTTCTGATGGAAGGACTCCATGTTTCGATTCTTGAGGTGGATCCGAAGCTTAAAGCTCTGGTCACCATCAACTTGGCCCCCAGCCTTGAGGGCCCATGGTTCAGGTGCTCCTGACAGCTGTTCGAACACTCGGTAGCTGCCGAGAGGTCCAGCCACTGCCGTCCCAACCAGCAACGAGAGGAAAGAAAGCTTCATGATGAACGAGTGGGAATGGGAATCGAGTGTCCGGTGTGACAGCAGTGGCCCGTGGGATTGTAGCAAGACATAGGAGGTGGGAAAGGGGGCCCGTTTTATAGAGTGCGAACTTTCGCAAAGCATCTGTATCCTCCGTATCCGTACCTAAACGGCGGGAGATGGCCAGATGCCGTACTCGAGAAAAATTGATAGGCAGAGCAATCTGTGATCTTGCCTGGATCTTGTCTGGCGCGGTAGATGACAAGCACTTAGCCAGGTACAAGTTATACACCTTCCACATCCGAGCTAATTGGTAAACCTTAACTCCGCCGTGCCTGGCGGATCGACAGGCTGGCTAAATCGCGATAAATGGCGGTAAATGAAGACGGCCATCGCCATCTCGAAAGGACCAGGACAGGTGCTGCACAGCCCCAGCACGGGCCCGATCCAAGATGCGGTGCCTTGAAGGACCACGAAGATTGTGATGAGGTTTGGAAGAGAAAGGTCGTGGTCGTGTCATGGATCGCGGTGAAGAAACCATTAAGATCAAGCGAGAGGAGGTGAGGTAAGCAAGTGGGAAAGAATCACGTGAGAGTGGCAGGGGTAGGAAGACAAAGAAAGACGTCGGCGGTTCTTAGAGTGAATTGCAGAACGATCGGCTTATTATGCATACGTTTGCAAATTGAGGTTACTTGGTCGAGAAACGTCATGCGCAACTTCACTTCGCTTGTTGGGTTGTCGGCCTCGGTAGCAGTGGCTGCAGGCGACAGTGCAGCCCCTGGGGTCCAGCTCGCTAAGTGATTCATTCAATAGGGGCAAGCTTCACAACAATTTCATATTTTAAATTAGTTAACGCTGGGCGGAGACTCGATATGAGAGCATCAGGCCGAGGCCAGGAGGAGAGGGAAATCGTATGATCGTCCGCAGCCTAACACTGCGCGAAAAAATACACCCCAGAGCAATTAGCTGAGTAAATCGGCAGAGATTAAAATAATCAAATATACTGTGAGGGAAGGGAACTCTTCGGGATGATAATTTTTATCCTTGGAACTCAGTGACACTGGACAAGCTCGCTTCGCACCTCCGTACAGCTATCCAATAACAACCCCTGCAGTGTATTCGGCTGTTGAAACGCTCAATCTGGGTATCTCGTGATCGAGTATGTACATTGAAATTGAAGCACCTATGAGATTGGAAGAAAAGCGTTGGACCTAAGAGCAAACTTCGAATGTGGTATCCATAGCA
>Ga0307515_10024420_pt1 | contig 10534 bp, 5 predicted proteins | sample 17_EM_MG_FD_194513 | JGI IMG/M metagenome (GOLD analysis project Ga0307515, IMG submission 194513) | Populus trichocarpa ectomycorrhiza microbial communities from riparian zone in the Pacific Northwest, United States - 17_EM | ecosystem: Host-associated > Plants > Roots > Unclassified | place...
ACTCTATATTCACAAGAAAAAAGTTATGTTTTTTCAATGTGGGATAAAAAAAACTTTTTGGTTTAAATACTTCAACTTAAAAGGATAACATAATATCTTTTCAATGTGGGATTTGAAACCCTTTATTATATATACTTTATATTCATAAGAAAAAAGTTACGTTTTTTCAATGTGAGATTTGAAACCCATTAGTATATATACTTCTATGTTCCCAAGAAAAAGTTATTTTTTCAATGTGTGATTTGAAGCTATTTCGTATATATATTATATATTTACAAGAAAAAAGTTATGTTTTTTCAATGTGAGATAAAAAAAATTTTTGATTTAAAAACTTCAACTTAAAAGGATAACATAATATCTTTTCAATGTGGGATTTGAAACCCTTTAATATATATACTATATGTTCACAAGAAAAAAATTATGTTTTTTCAATGTGGGATAAAAAACTTTTTTAGTTTAAATACTTCAACTTAAAAATATAACATAGTATCTTTTCAATATGGGATAAAAATCTTTTTAAAATATTTTTTTAAACTTCATTATTTACAACATGTATAGCCTATAGTTACATAGATTTTTTTTTAATTTTTTCATATGAAATATTAAAACTTTAAATATATTTTTTAAATTTTCGGGTTTTAACATAGGAAGTTAAGAAATAGAGTATAATAATGTTTGTTTTTGTAGTGATACCGTGAAAAAATTTAGAATTTGTTTTTTTATTTAAATTATTTTTTAATTTTTTTATATCAAAAATTCATTTTAAAAATTAAAAAAATATATTATTTTAATACATTTCCAAACAAAACACTCTCTAGAAAATAATTACTTTTATAATATCAAACACTACTTATACCTTTTTAACCACTCATCCCAATTTCTTAACATTGTTATCCTTTATTCGTATAAAAAGTAGTTGCATTGCTCGCGTCTTCGTGGAGGTCAGATTTAATATAAATTTTATTGATTTGTTCGACTAATTTGTTTAATTACATGGATTTAATTTGTTGGGTTTGTTAAATATTCGACAATATACTATTTAATATTTGTATATAAACAAGCATGCTCTCATACTCTACTATAGAAATTAATTATGAGACAAATTTAAGAAATTAAGAACAATTACCGTACGTGACTTGGATTATATATCATGATAAGTACTCACTTATGCGTAACACTTTTCCAGATACCATTTTTTTTCCCTTCAATTACAAGAGAAAGCTTGTGGAAAAAAGAATTTGTTTTGATATACTGAAGTTCATCGATCAGTGATTACTTTGACCATGCATGCATTAAAATAACAATGGAAAAAATTACAAAAACATGGATAATAAATCATGATAACCTCATATAAAACAAATCAAAATAAATTATGAAGCTCAATTTTCAATTAACTCAATGTTTAAGAATGAAATTAAAAAAAATAATTAAAAAAATAATAATTTAACATGAGTTAACCTGCCAAACTTGTTATCTGGGTCATGAGATCGGGATAATTTTATAGAAAGTAAATAAAAAAATAACTTTAGTCAACCCGGATTAGTCTGCCAAACTTGCAATCAAGGTTATAAGATTGTGATAACCTCATAAAAAGTAAGTCAAAACAAATTAACTTATTGCTAAAGGTTGAAAATGAAAAAAACAAAAAACCAATCTAAAAACAAGACAATAAAATGATCTGAGTCTACTTAGGTTAACTCGCAAAACAAGCGACTCAAGTCATAAAACTAAGATAACCTTATAAAAAGCTAACCAAAATAAATTTTGAAGCCTAATTCATAATCAATCCAATATTGAAGGATGAAATAGAAAAAAATCCAATTAAAAGAAGACAAAAAAATCTTGAGTCAGCTTGGTTAACCTACCAAACACGCGATTTGATATGAGACCAAGATAACCTCATAAAAAGTAAACCAAAATAAATCATTAAGTTTAATTCTTAATTAACCCAATATTCAATGATATAATTAAAAAAAATATCAATTACAAAAAAAAAACCTCGAGTCAACTAAGTCAGCCCATCAAAACCTGTAACATATGTTATAAGGCCGAGATAACCAAGTATAAAACATATCACAATAAATTATGAAATCTAATCTCCAATAAAATAAATATTGAAATATGAAATTAGAATAAAAAAAATATAGATTTAGAGAGAAAAAATATTAGATTTAGAAAAAAAAACACCATTGAAAAAAATTATACACATAATTAATTTAATGTAATTTTAGTAAAAAGAGAGATTCATTCAATTAATTAATTAGAACAAAATAAATCACAACCAACGGACGTTCTAGATGGAGGGCTTGATTGCAAACAAAACACAGCGTAGAAGGACTCAATTCATCAAATTAGTAATACAAGGACTCGGTTAAACAAATGATTATTGTACAGGGACGACACGTTTAATTAACCCCACCTTTGAAAGGAAAATTCCACAGCCTTGCCTATAGTCGAAATCATCAAAGACTAGCTAGAAGACGAAGGCAAGGCATTAACTAGCTAGGTCATTACCAAAATCTTTATTGCCACCATTATTGTTTCTGTTTTTTTAAATTATTTGATGTTTTTTTAGGTATCTTTTGATAGTTTTTATAATATACACAAGTCAAAAATATAAATATAAATATAAAAAATATTATTTTAACATATTTTCAATTAAAAAACCATATATATCACACTATAAAACACACTATGCTAGTCTATAAAAAGCTGTGTATTAAAAAGAAAAGAAAAAAAGAAATTACAAGTTGCCTTGATAGGATCTAGGCAAGTTTTCTTAAACATTTGCATGCAAATTCACGACTGTAAACACATTTTTTTTAATTATATCACAGTAATTAAGGCAATTAACATGATTAGCAACAAGGTATTAATTATAAAAGAGTAGTTGTGGGACCCAACAAAGTCTTCAAATGCCAGCATATATCTCCAAAGCATCATCACTTAGTTTGGAAACAAAGTAGGAGATATAATCTGAATAATTAAATGGCCTGTATTGAAGAGGATGCTCCTTGTCCACGAGTTCATCTGGCACCTCAACTACTGCTTCCTCCTTCGGCATTGAAAACAGTCCACAAGAATACCTGTCTTTTTCCCCGCTAATCACCACCCTATGCCTTGCTGCGTGAAGTCTGCCATTGCTCCATGCCTAGAACACCAATATCGGTTACTACCTTAGCATAGAATTCGAGTCATGCATGTTAATTTAACTAATATATACTTTGGACAGTCGTTCACTTAGGTGTGAGGTGTTCTTGTCTATCTAATAGTGATTGTAATTCTGCAGTGGATCGATAAAACGCATTAATATATGCATAATTGAAACTTAAATTTGATCGAGAGTTTTTACCTTGAGTGCGTCACCAACAACAGCTGTGAAAGCATTCTCTGGAACCATGACTTGAGCCCAATATCCATTCTTGGTTTGAATCTCAAGACCCTGAACTTCATTTTGGCATAAAATGGTGATGGCATTTTTGTCAGTGTGAGCCACTAGACCGATGGACGAGTCCGTCGCACTTGGAGGAACTTTATACTTCATTATTCGAAATATACTGGTGGTTTCCTCAACGAAAGAGTCATAGAGCTTTTCAATGTCAAAGCTTTCGTATATCATTTTCATCACCAGAAAATTCAGTTCTTGCATCTTTGAGCTCATGCCATGGATGGTCTCACTACACCGCAAGAAAAAAAAAAAAAAAAGTGAGACAGAAAAAATTAATAAATGCTGCCAGCCATGTCCTATTAGACACGTTTCATGCGTACTAGTTTTGTTTAGTACAACATAGTCAACACTAACAGGATTATGCGGTAGAATTTGAGATCGGTCAGTTAAAAAAAAATTGTGTTGACTTTTAGAAGAGCAAAATAAAGATTGGTTGGTTCTATCTCCTGCCAGGCTCAACTTGACTCAAGACTCGTTAGACAGGTCAACTTGTGGGTGAGTTGATGGATATTTAACGAATTAACCAGGAATTTTTGGGTTTTTTTCAATGAAACAATAACATTTTGCAACACAAAGATTTTGAAGACTCCCTGTTATATACATTCTCACACAAAGTTTAAGCAATCATGACAGGTAAAATTGCTTTGAAAGTCCCATAAAGATTTCACAACCGTTAGATTATAATACTAGGTGGGTCGTAGTAGTGAATATATAATCCAACGGCTGATGAAAATAGAATTATCCATATGGAATATTGCAAATTAAATTCAGGAATGTGTCTTTACTACAGCAACTGATATTAAGACCAAATGGAATTTAATGGAACTTGCAACAGCCATAGAAAAGGCTGATTCTACCTCTCAGGTGCTGATTTTTATTCTGCTAGGACATGTGCATGAGTTTTGAACAAGAACAATCATTTTAAAGCTGGCATTGTAATAAATTCAATCTGTTTCAAAGGATAAGCCCCTAATAAATTATGCATTGGCAGCTAGCAAGTCTGTTTGGTAGCTACCATCATCATGCGTAAGTACTATTGCTGTTGATGGGACAAGAGCTAAGAACCACCATTCCTTAGTCTCAACAGGCTACTGTAAGATACTATCAAATACTATGATAGCTGTCTAGAGTATTTTGTGCTATTGCCACAAAAAATTTAAAATTTTGATGAATAACATAGTTCATACTTGCTGTAAATTCAAAATGCCATATATAAATAAATTATTACAGTAAAGAAATATTATGAAAAAATTATTAATATTTATTGGACTACTAGAATTTTCTAAACGATTAGGATTTTTTAGACAGTTTAGGATCTATTCTAAATACATATTATATAACTTTATTTTGATATAATAAAAATAAAAGTTCTTTATTTGTGGATATAAACACGTTACGTTAAATCTTTATGTTTTTTCTAGTTTTTTCTCTATTATAATATTCTATGATTGCAAGGGTTTTTCATAACAATTTTCTCATTTTTCCCATTATAGGTGCTGTTCAGAGTTCAATCTCTCTTGATGGTGACTCGGGGTCTCTGGCCATGACATTAAGACATGTTTAGAGGTCAGAAGAAGAACAGCTGGAATATCCCAACCAAGAAAGGAAATTAATGATCTGAAAGGTGGTTTTGCAAGAAATTAATTAAAGAAGTGGGGCAATCTCTTTTTTGTGTGTGTCATGATAAGGTTCAAGGAATTAAAAGGTAAAATTATTGAGAAAATGATCGTTTAGTGATGACTGATTATCTAATAATTAAGCCAAAAGACATAAACTTTACTTGCATGCTATAAATTAAGCCATTATGCGTGTTACATTTCCCTTCATTCCACAATTCAATTTTTCTTTTGGCTAGAATTGATCATGATTTATAACAAAGAGATCACTAATTAAACCTTTATCTGTAGCTGTGAATTTAACAATAATCTCAAAGAAATTAGCATCATTTTCGAACAATATCAATTAATGATTGTAGCTAAATTACATCAAGCTAGCAAAAACTTCTAACATGGAAACGAAACAAACATCAAGAAAGATGATGGAGAGTAGTCTTACCAGAAACTTGGGTTCCCTTCTGGCCACATAAGGTTGGTAAAAGCTTGAGAGGCGTCAAGAGTTGGAGCATCATCAACACCAAAGCTCTCGTGAAAAGGAATCACAGGACAGTTACCTAAGTAACTTCGATATGGCTTAGGATTGACGTGCTTGTTCTTTGTCTCCTCAGGAAGATCAAACAGTGCCTTCAGGGCAACAAACATTTCTTCACGTAGGCTAGTAGGAATCTTATCATAAACCAAAAAGAAGATCCCGTGAGTCTCACATGCCTCTCTAACTTGGTTACACAATTCTTTCCACTTCTCACTCTTAACTTCTATGCCTGCCAAAGCTTCCTCAGAGATATCAAGAAATGGGATTTCGACCTTAGCTGCCATCTCTCTCCCCCTCGCTCCCTCTCTCTCTCTCTCTCTCTCTCGATATGTTGTTTGCTGGAGTACAAGTACTCTTAAGTCTTAACTAGAGAGGCATATCTCATTAAATAGGAAAACAAGTTCAGATATGTCCAAAATTTTGGTTTTACTTTTGAAGAAGTGATTTGGGCACCCACCATATAGCTTTCAGTCCTTGCTTCCTCTGTAGCCAATAGGCTCAACTGTTCCATGTGTGAATGTCTCTCCATTTTTTTGGTTCCATATAGGTATGGTAATTAATTTGTAGAGATATTTGTTTAAGTATCTTAATCTTAATTAGAACAAGTAGCTAATAAATTAAGCATTATAAATTTGATATTAGTGTGTTGTCTTCTTCAAAAGTTCAGGAAAAGGTTATAAAATTAGAATCTCTAAAAAACATGTGCATTATAAAATCATTAATCCATGTTATTAATAGATATATCTTAATTTACACAGGTTTATACCTTCGGCTTGTGATAAGAGGAAAGAACGAATCCGCTAGCTTGGCCTATATAAGTAAGGTGTCAAAGGAAGTTTTCTTCACGCGTTTTACAGTGTGGATAAAAATTAGATTTTCGTGACTTCTTAAATTTTATAGTTATAAATTGTAGATAAAACTATGAAATATTAAAAAAAATTAATTCAATAATCTTTAATTTTAATGATAGTTTACAAGGCTGTTTAAATAGAAGAAAAACATCAGTAAAATCCAAATTAAATTAAAAATCCTTAAAAAAAACCAAATATAACCAAAAAAAAAAAACTTGAACAATAACTTTCATGTTTTATTTGAAAGTCTTCCTAATTACTATTAATCTTATATTCTAAATTATATTTTAACATAGCTTTTAGAATTTTTCTTTTAATTTCAACTTGATTTAAAGATCGAATAAGAAATTATGCTTGTTTTATCAAACTCCAGCTAACCTTCTTCTCAAACTTTTCAAAAACTAAAAAATCTTATCAATTTAAAAAAAAAAAGTTCCCATGGAAATGAGGTTATTCCTTTATATATAATAGAGCTCAGCTCTAGCAGATTGTAATTATTGGATCGTTGAGTTTGTGGGTGCTCCTAGCATAAGTTTCTAAAGTGATTTTCTGGGTAGAGAGGCAGCAGATTTATGCATGTATTATCTTGTTAGGGTAGTGATGATGTTACTTACCATCAATGCATGCATTTTGCCATTTTTGCAAAAGCAAACTCTTTCTATTATACTCAAGGGCAGGGACACAGTACCAAGACAATAACGAGTTCAATTGCTTTCCTTTCAGTCCGTTTCAAGGACTTATTTTAAAGAATTAGAAAGGGGCCACCCATCCAACCTTATCTTGCCAATGATGCCTACAAATCTCTCCCATTTTTGTTTCCACCATGCTTTGAAGATAGTGAATGATCATATTAAGTATACAAAACCCAAAAAGAGCAATTTAAAGCTATCATCCAAAATATTCCCAAGATTTTACCGAAGTTTAGGCGTGTGGGTTTTGTATGAGATCCACTAATTAATCCATTTTATTTATTTATTTATATATATATATAAAGTCCATTCACACATAATTCAAAGCATTCAAAGTTATGACAGTATGTGTTTTAAGAATAACTTAAAATTTAAATGCGCGAGGTCTATTAACTAATCTAACTATTTTATTGAAAATCAACTCAATTCACTAGTAAATCCAAGTACTTTGCTCTATTTATAAGAATGAAAATCACTATTCAATGAATGTATACGAAAAGGGGGGGGGGGGGTTGTAGGTCCCTGTATATAGTTCTCTACACTCAATTCATCGATGAGTTACAAGACCAGCATGAACAACCAAAATGTTCCTAGAATGCATATACATCTTAACAATCTTTGTTGGTCTGTACTTGAAAAGGTAGCACTCCCATGTTAGTTAGCCAGAGAGGTCTCTCCTGTAGCCCTACTGAAGGCATTCAATTCTGCCATAACGTAGATAATATAGGTAAGTGATAGCTTAGCGGTAAATTCGAGCTCAAGAGGTTGTGGAGATGGAGAGAGCCTTAAGTATGGTTGGTTAAATTCAAACTCATGGACACAGAGGTTTGATATGAAGTTTTGTAGCGTTGTCACCCGCAAACCTGAAAAGACAAGTAACCCTGATGGGGCATACAAAAACGATACATCAAGAATTGTGATCATTGAAATGGCTTGGCAAGGCACATGGTACATTCTAGGCTATGTCCAAGTCACTTTCCTATAAATGGGAGCTAGGGCTCGATTGGTTCCCACTTCACAAGTCAGTTCGACCTCCCTGTATATGCAATTCCCCACAGTACTATTTACTGGGAAATAATGTGTTTTGGAAGAGAAAAAAGATCTCCTTAAGTTGTTGTACAAGTAACCCAAGAAGATGTTTGAGTCAAAGTGATTACATTGACATTATAAGGATTTGATTTCTTACAAGAAAGAAAGGGTGACTATAACTTGTCTCTTTCCATTTGTACCAAAGTGATGGCTGCATCTTTCATTAACTTGTGTGGCAACTAATCTCTCCTACACTCCTGCCCAAGGAAAGAAGATACGAGGGGAGGAAAAATGAACCTAGTTCCTCATTTATTACACAAGATATCGCCCACGTATACTCTTTACTTCCTTGCCAAGTGAAGCCACTTTTAGCCATATATCTATATATGCTGATGAAGCTTTCTAATTTGTAGTACGTAGCTGTGTGTATGCGTATGTATAGGATATGTTCATGTAAGAGAGGAATTCAATCAAATAATTTGGCTCACAACATGGCAGATCATGCATGCGTAGCGAAGAATTTCTTGTGAAAAGTTGGCAATATTGTTTTGTTTTGCCTCATCAATTGCTTTATTAGACCATCGATTCGATAGCTCAAATCACAAAGTCAGAGTTCTGGTGTAGGATAGGATTTTATGTATGATCATCATCAGTGATTCATCATGTAGGGTGGGGTTTTTCCATTAACTCTTAGAACATCCCCCACACCCCCATCATTCCTAACTGACATTGTTTTGTCAGCGTAGCTGACATGAATGTGAGATAAAGATTTAGGGTTCAGTCACTATCTGTATTGCCTAACCAAAGACATTGATTGTATGAAAGCTCTCCTACTTTGTATTTTTTTATCTAATCATGCAGCAATGAGCTCTCTCCCCCTGCAGACGATGTAGGAAGAAAATAATTGAAGTGGGAAATTGTTTAGAAGAAACAATTAAATACATTTGCAAATAATAAAAACACGAAGAAAAATTAAATAAAAAATAAGTATAAAGCATACAATTTCAGATCTAAAGCATGAAAGTTGCCAAAAATTATATCATCTTAGGTTAAAGGGTGTTTGGAAATGTGATAGTGATTGTTTTTTAAAGTTTTTTCTTTTAGAAAAACATTAAAATAATATTTTTTTTATTTTTTAAAAAAACATTTTTAACATTAAAACATCAAAATGATTTAAAAATTTAAAAAATTAAAAAATTTTAATTTTTATGAAACGTGTTTAAGCTGCATTCCGAGACTACGAGTGTGTTTGGTATTGTAATAGCTTTTGTGGTTGTGGTTTAAAAAAAAATTATTTTATAAAAAATATTTTTGGTTGAGGTTGGTTTGATATTTATATATGTTTGGTTAAAATTGTAGTTGAAATTGAGGTTGAACAAAAAGTAATTTAAAATGTTTGGTTAATAATGCTTTTTAAATTGAGGTTATAAAATAACTAAAAAAGATATATATTAATATTGATGGTTTTTAATTTAAATATTATAGATTTAACTACTGCTATTACATCATGAAATAAATAAAACTTTATATAAAATATTTTGTATTGTTCCATTAAACTATCTACAATTCCATCACGTACGAAATTCATTCAACAAGGACTACAGTTTCCATGGTTTTTTGAGCGTGTAACAAAATCAGGTAAAATATCATGAGGAACAAAATTGGGATTACGATCAAATTCTGCAAATGCTACGCCATCATGCAATCTCCCTTTAATTTATGTAGTGTCATTGAATAATGTTAAATACTAGTTTTTTTTAATAAAACAAAATTAAAAATAAAACAAATTGGATTTTTTTATTGTTCACGTGAACAATGCGGAGTGAATAAATTCACTTTGCACTATTCATTTTTGTGTGCAGAGTGAATTAATTCACTCTGTATAGACAGCATATGAAAAGAGAAGCAGCTTGGAACTGCTTTCGATTAACCTGCATTTTAAATGCAAAATATACTGGATCCCACAAATAATAAACTGCATTTTATACTTTACTAAACAGTTTTTTTCTATAATTTGCTTTAAAAACAGAAACAATAAGGTAAACAAACACCTTCTACAGCTATTGCTTGTCAACATGAATAAAGATATCTCAATGCAACGTAACAAGAATACTCCAAAAGAATGCACTTTCAATCAACACCTACAAACTAAAAATCTTATACATATTTTCTATTTACAACAACGGAACTTTAAGCTAGAGAAAGGAACACACAAGAACAAATAAGGTGGAGAGAGGGAGAGAGAGAGGAATTTTTATTTGTTTTTCTCTTTTCTACTTCTTCAAAAATAAAAAATAAAAAACAATTAATCAATTTTACATTTATTATAAATAATTTTAGACAATATAAAACTATGATCATGTCAAAAT
>Ga0307515_10024421_pt1 | contig 10534 bp, 4 predicted proteins | sample 17_EM_MG_FD_194513 | JGI IMG/M metagenome (GOLD analysis project Ga0307515, IMG submission 194513) | Populus trichocarpa ectomycorrhiza microbial communities from riparian zone in the Pacific Northwest, United States - 17_EM | ecosystem: Host-associated > Plants > Roots > Unclassified | place...
ATTATTAGAATTTATTATTAAGTGGTTGTTAAGATATTAAGGTATAAATTTGGTGAGTTTTGAGGTGGGCCACTAGCCCGCGTGGGCCACTAGCCCGCCGACTACGTTAACCCGTTAAAAGGAGCTTTATCCCTTGCATAGATGGTGTGGATGCGATTGTGGCCCGTGCGCGACATCAAAGAACATCAACTTCTTCAATACTAATATAAACAATTAACTTTACTTTATAAAATAGGGCTATGTTAGGAGACCCATATTAAATAGGTTAACGCCATAAATTAAATGTAGATAGGTCTTTTCTATGTATATTTGAAGCTTTGGGCGGATATTTAGTATATGGCAGAAAGCCTCACCGAAGCGATATAATTGGCTAAGCACGGGCCACAATCTTGAGCACGAATCCATCTATGCAAGGGATACGTAAAAACGCAAGCTAACTACTTGTGACGGCTCGCACAAATGCCTCTGAACCGAAGCTTGTGGATTGCTATCTAGTAAAGACACTAAGCTAAGGAGAAGAAGAAGAAGGAGAATCGTTCAGGGGCAGTAGGTAGATATGTCGCGAGGGCCGCTAAGGCGCTAGTGGTAAGCGAGCCAATAGCGATTTTCCATGCCGGGCATAGAAAATCCTAATTAGTTGAATATAGCAGGTGATGCGCACCAGCACCGTTACATCACCCCCCCCTCTTAAAAAAGCCTACCCTTAGGCGTTATCCGAGTTCCTTATTGTTGTCTAGATTATTATAATTATCTAACCCTTCTTCCTAGCATTTAATCCAGCTATTTAACTTACTTAGTGGTCCGGGGAGGTCTAAGTAGGCTAGATGGAAGTCTTGTAGTTTATAGGGGGAGTACTTAAAATCAGATGCAGGATACCATTCTAGGTCCTTATCGTGGCCAACCTAGCTTATATAGTATTTTAAGACACTACGGACCTTTTTAACTGCTAGGATCTCTTTAACTTCCTATTCCTTATCCTCTGCAATCTAAATTGGCGGCGGAGGGTCGTTATACTGTTTAGGAAGTAGGTCGTTCGCAGCCTTTTATAATCAGTCTGGGGAGAAAATAGGGTGGATCTTTATTAAATCTGGTAGTTTAACCCTAAAGGAGTGTCTTACCTTCTCCAAAATCTTGTATAGACTAGCCATTTGGTGGTCTAACTTACGGCTTAGCCTCTAGGTTTTCCAGTTCTTTATTAACACCTATACCTTATCTCCTACTTAGAAGTCTACTTCGCGATAATGCTAATTCACATTAGCCTCTTTCTTCTCTTGCGCCTTTTTTATAATTATTTAAGCAGTCTCCTAGGCCCTATGTATTCTCTCGGCAAATGCCTAGGCCTCTTTATAGCTAAGGCGTTCGCGAGCCGTAGCGGGTTCGGTAGGCCTATCCCAATTAAAGGACATTCGTGGTGCGTACCCATTAAGCAGTTTAAATAGCGATATCCCTATGCTATTATAGGGGAGCGTAAGCTGCGCGTAGTCCATTATAGGCAGTATGTTACGGACGCTTTAAGTACAATGTTACGACTACTTGGAGAAGAGTCGGAAGAAGCTAGTTGGTTGATTCAGGCACGGTCCAGGATGGAGCCGGTGGAGCCATGTGACGAGGAATGGTAGCCGAGGTCACATGACGTTGTACGCAGTGTACGCGGTGTACGAAAGGAACGTACGTACAACACGTATAACACGTACCTCACGTACAAAGGGGATTTCTTAGGAGTACGGTTGTGTATTTAAAGGACCACAGTCCCTACCCAGATAGTTCTCTCCTTTGTAGTGATTCTCAGAATACAATTAGAGTTAATCTGTTGGGCAACCACTCCACCAGTTATTATTACGTTGTTAACTTTAATTTGCATCACCTACACACCTAGCCCAATAACGAGCCTATCGTAGTTCTTGCTACAAGGTTCCGTTACACAGTAATTCCAACCAGTTGTCCTAATAGTAGTTTATAAAGGGACGTAGTCGCTAGTTAAGGTACTAGTTTATAATCTTAGTTTAGCCGTTAGTCTAAGGGTGGAATACGGTAGAGAGCTTAATCTTAATCCTAAGGATACGGTAGAATTTATTCTAGAAGTTTAATATAAACTAGGGACTATAGTTAAAGATAATTAATTCGGGAGCGCCGTAGAATTAATAGATATTGTCAATATAAAGGTAAGCCATATCCTTTACAGTTATAGTCTTAAAGCAAGGGAGGGAGACGGATTACTTATATAGTCGGTTAATTACTATAAAAGCCGCGTTATGGCCGTGGGCGTCCTTTGGAAACGATTTAAAGTCTATTATAATATATTGCTAAGGGCGTTTTAGAACTGATAATGGACGTAACTACCTAGGAGTTTAATCCCTAGGGGCATCCGCGCGTTTATAGGTGTAGCAGTTTTTAATAAATTATTTTATATTAGATAGAAGTTCTCGCCAATAGTAACGGGGCGCTAGTAGTTAGTAGGTCTTATCCTAACTAGGGTGCGCTGTTAAGACTTAACAGTAGGCCTTACAAATTAGCTCTGTCCGTAGGTTATTAATATCCAAAATTATAAGCCGTTCTTAGTATAAGAGCAGTCCTTCTTCTATTTCTAAATTAGGGTTACCTTTTAAGGCCTAGTTGCGGAGGGCCTTTAGGGATTTAACTATATGGTTTACGGTTAAGATACGGTTAATTAATCCCATTAGCTTGTCTAAGAACTCTCCTTCTATAGGTGCTAGCTTATTCTCTTTAGAGCTTAGTTCCTTAAGGATGTGTAAGTTGAGCTATTTAGGACAGAGAAGGGCGCGTATCTAATATTGCGCCTTTAGCTCGTCCTAGGGGCCTACGTCCTATTCTCTCCGGGTTAAAGTATTAGCCTTAGAGTTTTGTATACCCGGGCAGTATATAATTATAAAGAAGAATTAAGAGAGTATTTTAGCCTATTAAGCCTATTGGCTGGTAAGCTGCTTTATTATTATAAAATACTTTAAGGCTTTATAATTAGTATAGACCTTAATCTAAGAGTTTGTGCCTTTAAGCTCCGCGCGCTATTAGAACAGCGATTAAATAATAGCCAGCATTTCTTTATTATATACTTTATAGTTATACTTAGCCGGGTCTATTATCTTTAAGAAGAAAGCAATAGGGTACTATTCGCCGTCCGGATGTAACTATAATAGGACTTCTACTATAACTCCGTTGGAAGCGTCTGTTTTTAGCATTAATTTAAGATCCGGGTTATAATAATATAGGATTAAGGAAGAGATAAGCCGATCCTTTAACTCTCCGAAGGCCTCTATATAGTTATTATTAAATATAAAAGGCGTATCTTTCCGGGTAAGTTATATAAGAGGCTTTACTATAACTCTATAGTTACGGATAAACCGGCAATAGAAATTATAAAAGCTAAGGAAGGACTAGATCCCTTTTATAGTATAAGGGGGCTTCTAGCTGCGGATTGCTTTAACCTTCTTAGGGTTAACTTTAATCCTATCTATACTTATAATAAACCTAAGGTACTTTATACGTTTTACCCCAAATTTATATTTCTTAATATTAACTTATAAGCCTATGTTCCGTAATCTCTCTAGGACCTTCTTAACATAAACTTTATACTTAAGTTCGTTGTCTAAGTATATAAGGATGTTATCTAGGTATGTCGTGTAGAACTCGTTAAGGTAGTTAAAAAGGACATTATTTATATACCTTTGGTATATAGCCGGCCTATTTATTAACCTAAAAGGAAGGACTTTATATTTATAAGACCTATAACAGGTACGGAATGTTGTTAAATCTTCAGATATAGGGTCTATCCTAATTTGGTAAAAAGCTTAGCGGATATTAAGTTTAGTAAAGATCTTTACCTAGCTTAAATGTGTAAGGGTCTCGTTAATTAAAGGAATAGGATACTAATCCTTTTAAGTAATAGCGTTTAGCTTTTAATAGTTAATACAAAAACAAAGGCCTTTATTAGGCTTTTTTATAAACAGGATAGGGGAAGTAAAAGGGGCTTAGCTAGGCTCGATAAACCCTTTATTAAGGTTATTAATTAAGTACTACTTTATTGCCTTTAGCTTATCTGTAAGCTTTGCAGTGTGGGAGAATTGAATGAGCGACTTGATTCTAAATCTATGGAAATCAAGGATACTATATACAAGAAATAGGTGGCTAAGGTTGTCGGCGATACCGACGACGATTTGTAACTGTTACCTAATTGGCCACCAGGTCGCCATTGCCACTCAGTCGGTGATAGGTAATGAATAGGTAATAGAAACAATCGATAGGTAGACATCAAAGACAGGGGTAATACAGTAATGAGACATATGATGGCGAGAGACATATGAGTCAAGAAACGGGTGGTGAGTCATAAGGTAATGCGAGCCTCAGTAGTCGGTTACAAAATCCCACCAAATTATTATTATTATTATTAAAATCCTATTACGAAAGCACTATAAGGAGCTAGGGTAGGAGAAGAGTAGAGAAATAAAAGATAAAGTAAAGTTTCGCGCTAGTAAAGAGCTGGCAATAAGCCGCATTATAGAGTACCTTTCTACTAAGGGTTTTTTTAGTAGTTTTAGCCGGAACTCTATAAAAGCTTAGTAGAGGTAAAGTCTTAGAGGACTAAAACCCTAAAAGGGGAGGTAATTATAATAGAATCCCCTAGGAGGTATATATCCGATAAGATAGTAGGAGGTTTTATTTATATCCTATCTATATTTTAGAAGATATAGTTAAATAGGTTAAGGGTAAAAGGTTTTACTAGCGTTTTAAAAGAAATATATAGGAAGCTAGTTCCCCTCTAGGGAAGAACTAGCGATTAGTCTCTAAATAGAAGTAGTTAAAAGTATTTATCCTTTAATATATAAAACTTATTCTACCTTTAACTTACCTTTAACTTACCGTTAACTTATCTTCTACTTACCGGTAATACTATTAATTAGATAATTATACGTTCCGGTTAAGCTAGCCTCTTATACCTAATTATAATTACCTAGCTCCGTAATAAAGGCTTAAGCTTTTAATTAAGAAACAAGCACCTTAACCTTATTGCCTACCTATTGTAATTCCTTTTTTATCTATATTATATTAATCGCTTAGGGGAATTACGTACTTAGTAATAGTAGCTTTATAGAGGCTAAACTATTCCTTAATAATATTTAGATCCTTAAAATCCTTTTACTTTTAATTAAGGCCTTAGGTAAATTAAGCTTAAAGCTCTAGGTATTAGGTAAGGAAGTTTTTATACTAGTATTAACTAAGCTCTAAAGAACACTTCTTTATAGTAAGAATACTTTTAGCTATAGATTTAAGGTATTAAATTTAAGGTGGCTAACCCTAAGCTCCTATTATATCAATCTATTTAACTAAAGAGGACTCCTTAATAACTAAGAGCTTTTAAAGCTTTTGGTAATACTCCTTACTTAATTAGCGGCTATTACAACAGTAGTAAATAGAAGAAGGCGATAGGTTATATATTTTAGCAAGCTTACGGCTAAATAGGTTAGGATTAGCTTCTAATAATTAAAGAATAATTTGTATATAATCTTTCTTGCTAAGCAATAGCGATTTAGGGGTAGTAGAGGACATAGTGGTGGTATAGTAAAAGGAGTATTTTAATGTTTTGGTTTTGATTTTGGTAGGAGGTCCGTACACTGTTTTAAGTGGGTAGCTATCTCGTCTGGGTGGCTAACCTATTAACGTAATCTACTAGTAAGCTGGCCACCCGAGCATCCTAGCCACCTTAAAAACTCACCAAAAATTAGAAAATTCATACTTTAACATCTTAACAACCACTTAATAATAAATTCTACCTTTTACCCCAACCTCCAACTCAGATAGTTCAATCAATTTACTTAATACACTTGATATACTGCAATTACGCTTGCTTTGACCTGCGCGTTCAACATCTCTAGCATTGAGATTAGGTGTTTTGCGTTCGGTTTGTTCTTCGATCCTGGTTAGAATTTAAGTCTTACTTCTCGTCTCTCAGAAAAGAACCACAGCTGGTCAGAGAAACCCTTCACTCTACCCTTTACCCTTACCAATCACTTAATTTCCCCCAGGCGTATCCCAAAATGAAGATCATACCGCTGCCAATTGGTAAACACTTAATCGATCTCCAGCGCCGCACAGCTCCTCGCTATTCCCTCCACAAGTCATTCTGCACTCGCTGCTATCAACCAAGGCGGCGCCTGCAGTGAAATTATTTCCGCAATAGCACTCAACGCTCCACTCTACTCCGAAGTACACGTAACTGCTGCAGAAAGTGGCACACATCTCCAGCGTCATAGCAGAGCTCGTCAATGAACTTGCCACCAATGTACGCGCTGGACTGTCGGTGACACAGCCGTAGAACTCGTAGCTGCCGATCCTACTCGGGTCCTCCGGAGCTGTCCAGTCGACGTTCTGGTAGAGAGACAGACGTCGTGAGCCGCCGCACATCTCCGTTGCGTCGCCAGCGCATGCATAGTCGCAATCTGATAATGGAGCCGCAGCAGATCCCGATGTCAGTTCATCGCCGCACCAACACTCGCTGCTCCACTCAGTACCGAAGTACGGGTAGGTGGAGCAGAATGCCGCGCATCTTTCGAGAGTCATATCATGGGCACCCTCAAATGCGGCTGAAAGTGCTCGTCCATCATCTGGCTCAGCCCAGCAGGATACAAAGCTGTATACACCGACTGACGGAAGACCTGTCGGGTTTGTTGATGTTGTAGATGTTGTAGATGCCATTGTGCTTGTTGTCAAAGTCGAAGTTGAAGATGAGGAGGAAGTTATTGAAGATATGGAGGAGGGAGTGGTTGAAGGTATCGAAGAGGAAGTGCTTGAAGATGTCGAGGAGGATGTGGTTGAAGGTGAGGAGGATGTGGCCGAGGACGAGGAGGCGACGGAAGTCGTCGTGGTCGCTGAGGAATTTGATGATTTAAGTTGGTAAAGAGAGAGGCGGCGCCCGCCCCCACAAATCTCAGTAGCATCGCCAGAGCAAACATCAGAGCAATCCGTTGATGGAGCGGCATGAGATCCAACCCCTAGACTTGAACCACACCAGCACTCAACACTATATTGTGTACCGAAATACTTAGAACCAGCGCAATCCACTGCGCATATCTCATTCGTCATACCAGTCACGCTATAAACTGTTGTAAGTGTGCGGCTACCATCATCCGGCTCGGCCCAGCAGGACACGAAGTCGTAGTCGCTAATCGAAGCCGTAGAAGTAGGGCTGCTCGCGCTGGTAGTAGTCGAGGTAGCAGGAGGGGTTACGCCGTCACGGAAGATCACCATGTTAACCGTAAACCACGTATCGACGAGCACTAAGGAACGTGGACATCCGTGTCAGCAGGCCGATTACGTTACTGTTGGAGCATGGAAGTATTCAGGGCAACTTACAACTGTTGTTGGCAGGCGAGTATCGGAATTCATACACTCCAGTATATCCTGCTTGCTGTATGCCGATCTGCCCACCGTCCTCTTCAGCCTGGCCCTCGTCTGGATCGGCAAGGCGGGACACGAGCACCAGCCGGATTTGCAGCTCGTCCGTATCCGGATCGCACCCATATACTGGCTGAAAAAGAGCGGTTGCGTACTTCCGGTCCGTCATGAACATCTTGGTAGTATTGTCGTTGGCGTTATACTAATGAAATTTATTCTCAGCATTGCTTGTCCCAGCGTCCAGAGCCCACCATGAGAACCTTACCTCGAGATCGATGACGGCGTAACGGTCGTCATTCCTAAGAAAGCCGTTTTCAAGCCATATCGTGTCATAGGTGGCTTGGCCGGCCGGCCGCAGTACTAGATGCATATCCAAGCCGTTTGGCCTGAAGTTCATGATGCTGTCATGAACTATGGGAAAGGCTGGGTTCTGAACAAAGATCTGGAACTTCTCGGTGATATTGTTAGAGAGTGGCTCGTCGGGGATCACGCACGCCAATGTGCTGGCCACGGCTCCTAGCAAAGCTAGGAGAAGGGTAGATGATGGGCGAGGCATCATCTCGGTAGGTGGGTGGTAACGAATGCAGGTCGGAAAATGACAACACTAAGCTCACAACCAGAGGAATTCTGAATAGGATGGCTCACCATTGCTACTTATCCTGTATCTTCCTCATCGCTTACCGGACTTTAATCAGTGAGTGCGAGCCTCGAGGTGATGAGCCGCAGCCGAGCAGCCAATATTACGGGGCATACTCCAGTGATGGAATTGGATTGGCGTCTATTTGGGTTGGTGAGCTCCAGCTGGATTTGGATCTGGATCCTGACGGCGGCGTGGCGTGGATTGACCCATGGAGCTCCTGGCGCGCCACAGGTTATACCTCATCGGGACGGAGTTCGGTCGCTATGTAGTCGGTGCGCGGTGAATAGCCAATCGGCGGACTGAGCTATGACTGCGCGTCCCTTGTATAGTGTCAGCCACCAAATTGAGGACGCCCGATATCAGACAAGTGGTCTGTGCGTCAAGAGGATTCATGTATTGAATGGAATATTGATTCTTAAGGGGTCGTTCGGTTGCACCTCCATATTTAACCGAAATGGAGCTCAAATCTGAATGAGGTGGTCGTTCGGTAAATATGACGACTTTTGAATATGGAGCTCCTCCACATCGGCAAGCGCGTCAAATTTGCAAGCTATACTATATGCAGTAGTTGAAATGAGGTTCTTGGCACCGTTTCAATATGTAGCCTTCGAGCCTCCGTTCCATATTCCATATGGAGCTCTCTGTAAGGCATATTGCCAGGGTGTACGGTAGGGAGCAGGCAAGCCGAGCATGAATCACATAGGGAGTCGATGGAAGAGGACGATATGGTAAAGAGTAGGGCAATACCCTGAGTACAGAGACGAAACGATGAGGAGGACAAGAGGGCTGCAAGCCCAAGGGAGCTTATAAGGAGGTGCCAAGGCCTAGCCGAGGGCTGGCCTTGGCAGCCGCCAAAAGATTCCTTACAGTGCCAAGACATTAGTCTCCCGATAGGAACACAAAATCGCGATCGCGAAAATTCCAACCCAAAGATCGTGCCCTCAGCGCACCACAATGCAACGCTCATTTGGCACCAAAATTAGTGGAAATAGAAGGCCTGGAGCTGAGCTTTTAAAGACTACAAGAGCTGGAATCATTGCCGGGTCGGAGGCTGGGGTATTAAAGCCTGAAATTGCTGCAGAATATTGCGTGAATTGGTTGACTGTTTACAATACAATTAATTAATGGAAAAACCACCACATGCTTGAATCCCTACCAAGGCCTGGATAGCCTAAAAAGCTTACTTAATACCAGAAGTGTTTGCTTATTTGAATTGTACACAGACACCCTTGAATTGATTATGCAGCTTTTAAATGCCAAATTATAGGGGTTGCCATTACACATAAAACATTATATTATTTCCTTAAAAATTACCATATTATAAACTGGCACGCAAAGAAGAGACTAAAACTGACACTAGTGGTAGCCTAATTGAGGCTTTATTGGGCTTAAAAGTACAAAGGATTCCTTTAAAAAAAGTTAAGTTTTTTAATAAATGTTTCTATAAACATGGCTCTAAAAAAAAGCCTATTTGGGTCTTTTAAATGTTTTTATAAAAGTGGTATTATAAGTTTATTAAAAAGGTGTCTAAAGGAAAGAATTTTACATAAATGGTTTATGCTTGTTTTTGGTATAACAGTTATTTGGAGTTAATTGCTATAGAAAGGGATTTTTTGGCAATAAAAGAAGGCTATAATGCTTAAAGTTATATTTGGGCCTTAGAAAATGGTTTTATACCAATTTACAAGCCTTTAAATATTTACTAGATAGATAGCACTCTAATTTATATGTTGAATCTTGTAAAGGAGTGGTTGGAAATGCATGGCATTTAGACCCTAGATTTCCCTCCCTACTTACCTAATTTAAATCCAATTGAGTACCTCTAGCTGACATTAAAAAGGAAGATCTTTGAACTCTATCTAGAGCTTAAATAGATGGGACAAAGTAAGGAGGATCTAGAGCGTTTAATTGAGGTGTGCAAGGAGGCGTGGATGGCCTTTGATTAAGGCTTTATGCGGCGCTTAATCAATAATATAGAGTGAAGGCTGAAGGCAGTAAGAAAAGCAAATGGTTGGCAGACAAAGTATTAACTACAATTAAATAATCTACATATTGATTTGGCTGTATTTGATTGCTGCGGCGTTATGCGGTTGTTCAAAGTTGTGTTGATTTTGGTGAGAATTCGCTTGTCGGGAAACTAATGTCTTGGCACTGTACACTCTCATATACCCGCCAAAGTAACGACTTTTTGTGATATGGCGACTCCACACACCCCGATCGCGATACTGCTGTTGCATTTGCAAGCCTTATCTGATTTTATTATTTTGACCTTTGTGATTGCGAGGGGGGCGTTCATACCTAGCATACCAATATATGGCAAGGAACAAAGTGGACATCGCAATTGCTCTACGGCCATGGGCGACGACTTGTAAATCTAACTCATAACATGCGGAACGTTGATCCCCCAACGTAAATTTTGACCCGAGTTTATAAGTAATAAGCCAATTAATTTTAGAGCTTTATTATATAGACTTTAATTAATATATA
>Ga0307515_10024422_pt1 | contig 10534 bp, 3 predicted proteins | sample 17_EM_MG_FD_194513 | JGI IMG/M metagenome (GOLD analysis project Ga0307515, IMG submission 194513) | Populus trichocarpa ectomycorrhiza microbial communities from riparian zone in the Pacific Northwest, United States - 17_EM | ecosystem: Host-associated > Plants > Roots > Unclassified | place...
GCTGCTATAGCTATAAGGGCACGGAATATTTAAGCAGCTAGGGTTGCTGCATAGGTCTCTTCTTTGGTAATCTGTACGTCTCCACGGATACATAGTTAAGCTTTTAGCTTTTAAAGGTAACCGTCGCTGTTAAGCTTATATTTAAAGACCTATTTTAGTAGAAGGATCTGCTTATTACATGCTTCTGCTTTTAGTATAGTCTTAAATGTCCCTCGGCGTTTTAGGTTGTTGTATTCTTTTTCTATAGCCTTTTTAAAGCTAGTAGTTAAAGGATGCTTTCTTAGTTCTTTAAGGTTCTTTAGTTTGGGAGGAAGATTGTCCCAATATAGAGATAAGGATAAGAATCTAGTTCGGCTGATATCCTTTACTAGTCCTGTAGCAAATCCAGCATAGTAACTAAATAGGGTAGATAGATTAGCTAGTGCTAGGGTGGGCGAAATCCCGTATCGATAAGATCGATACAATACGCGAGATTATATCATATTATATTATATCGATTGATTTTTTTTAATCCGCTACTAAATAAGCAAGTAATCTACCAACGCCCTTAGCTTCCCTAGTAATTAGGTATTCCTTTCTACCCTCTATTTATACTTTTTTTAATATATAAGATACTATAAAATAAAATAAAAATAGCAAAAAAGGAAGGAGATTAAAATTAGTAGCTTTTATCTATTCCTCGTTATCCTCTAGTTTTATAATTTAATCCTTACCCTCTAGTACTCCCACTGCCGCCACTATAGGCTAAGAATTTTTATTGTATAATAAATATTAAGCTCTATAATCCCGCTACTTATAATTTCCATAGCACCTACTATAGAACCCTAAGAGACTCTAACACTTAGTAAAGGGGTAAGGGCCTACTAGATAACGCGGAGTTGCCATATAGTCCTTACAAGGCTAGTGTTAATTAGCTCTCTACCTTATATAAGTAATATAAGTTACTTATAATTATATTTAGAGATCTCTAGCTCTAAATTAGAATGGCATTTATATATAAGGGCCTCCCTATCCGCACCTACTTAAGCCTCTACATTAATTGCTAGTAAAGCTTCTACCCTCTTCTACTTATTTTAAGAGTAGTTAGTTATATAGGTATATTGTATAGAGAGGAGAGTTTACTTATAGTATGGTAATATTGCCGAAGAATCTCTTATACAGTAGGATGGAAAGTGTACTAGATAATAGTATTTCCTGATTCTTAATAAAGGACAACGTTAGTGGGATTTAAACTTATAATCTATTAAGTTTAAAGTTAGTATATGTTTATCTATGCCACCTATACGCCTTTAGTGATTACCTTTTACCTAAAATTATTTTATTTATATATCTTATACCCTTACCTCTTAGTATTATATAATATATCTCTTATATACCTTTCTTTATACGACTACTATATTCCTTTTAAAATTCTACTTTAATGCTAGCTCCCTATATACTCCGTCTTCTTAAGGTTCTATAATCTAAGCTGTATTCTCTCTTATAATACTATATAACGCCTTCCTAAAAATACTTTCTCTAGTCTATTACTTATAGCTAAAATTAAAAGTACCTCTCTTATGAAGAGTAAAAGCCGCAGCTAGCGCTTTATTTATTGTTCTTAAGACCACTACTAAAGTAGAGAAACTTTAATTTTGTATGGTACTTTAGAGTAGTAGTTATTGTACTTATCCTAGCTTGCTAGTTAAGTAACCCTTTTATTTAATTTGTTTACAATTTAATTGTACTTATTAAGCACCTTATACTTATTTTATAATAGCTTATTATACAATATTATTTTAAAAGAGGTAATAGGCTTCTCTAATTCTTAGTATATTTCCTAGAGCCACTAAACCTTTAGGAGTATTATTTTTTACTACTTCTTCTTCTAAAATGTCTTAATATACTTTATATAACGATTTAGGTAAAGAATAAGTACGGTGGTGTAAAGAGGGGAGTTATCTATTCTCTGGTAGTACTTATTAAACTTCGCCTATATATTCTTTACTTAAAGTAAGATAGCTTTATTTAGTTTAAAGAGTACCTATTATATAATATTAGCTTTAGCTTATATAAAGTACCTAGAAGAAGAGATATATAAAATAGTTCTCTATATATTTAATAAGTACATCTATTATAAAGAGTACTCGATTTAGTATTGTATAATCTCCTTATATCTTTAATATTGCACTATAAAATGGCTTTAAAAAAGTATAAATTATATAAAGAAGCTTCTAGTCTTGTAGCGAGATATAATCCTCCTTAAGTATATTAAAGTTGCTCTTAATATAGTTATTAATTCTTAACTCGTGCTTAAGTAAAACGCTTAGTATTTAATACTAGCTATTCCATTTCATATAATTATTAAGTGGAACTTGTCTTCTAACTAAAGTCTTAAACTCCTTTATATAACTTGCTAAGGTATAGAAGTATACTATAATATTATAAAGCTTGCTAAGTGGGCTTATTGCTTAGAAGGCCTATTTCTACTTAATCTCTTCCTTATAACTTCGCTCCTTTCCGCTTACGTTATTCCTTTTATATAAGTTAATAGCCTTAAGTTTAAAAGTATCTTTAAAGAGAAAGGCCTGGACGGCGAGATTAATAGTATACCCCTAGTAGAGGATACGTTATTAGATAGGATCCTAGGTAACATCCTTATTATCGGCAAGATACTAATAGATTGTATAATAAAGAGTATTATTTATTATAGAATTATTTATAATAATAGCTCTAAGCTTTTATATAATCCTATACTCCTCTATAACTAGGTAAAGAGTATTTTATTATTTGGCTTTATTATAACTAGGTACTGTATAAAGGGTAAGAAGAGCTTTTATCTGGTTTTTTTTAGCTATTAATAAAGTAGGCGCAGACTGTAAAAAGAAGGTCGTTATTTAGGGACGTCTAGATGTTAATAGAAAGATAAATACTTATTAACGCTAATTAAACTCTTCTTTGTATAATATCTTTCTGTAGCTAAAAGAAATAGTTAATTATTTAAGAAATTTCTATATATATTATTGTTATTAAATTAGATAACTTTAGGCTAAGAGCTTAATAGAAGGTTTTATATAATAACCAAGTTAATAAGAGCTTGCTAAATAACTTCCTTATTTAGAACCTTTATAAGAATTATAGAATTAACTTTATCCGTTTTAAATTCTAATATTATTTATGCCTAAAGTTCCTAAAGTTTTTTAAACGCTTACTCCTTTGTACGAGTATAAGGCTATTTTAAGTTAATAGAGATTGCGTGGTCTTTCGCAAGATATATATTTATATTTATAGTTAATAGTGCTAAGTAGCTTTCGCACTGGTTGCAGTATATAAGCCTTCGGTTCTTTTTATCGTATATTGGCTCGTTTTCGTACGGTAGGCAAGTAAATTCATAGACTAGAGATTAAAGCTGAGCCTATTATATGCTTAAGCTCTTAATTAAGCTAGGAGTGTTTTTAAGAAGAGATAAATCCGCTTCTAAAGCCATGTTTTGTACGATATTACAGTAAATTTAATGGGGAATGTTAAGGAATATCACGATACTTTGATACGATACGAGATATTGTATTGATAGTAGATCGTCGATCCGTATCGCGATAAGATTAGATTTCGCCCACCCTGGCTAGCGCTGTCGTATGCGCTTGACGTTAAATTCGTTTAGATCCTTCTAGTAGGATAAGGTTAGTAAAAGGTTTAGCTAAGACTTTATTAGCTTATAGAGCTGTATTAGTTACTCTATTAGATAGTTCTAGAGAGCTTAGCTAGGCAGAAACTGCTTTAGTTATATCTAGGATGTTATTTTAAAGTCCTCTTAGTATAGTGTTTGTTTCTAGTAGATCTGGAAATACCATTCTGCTAGGAGTTAGTAACTACTTAGTATCCTTTATAGGAGCCTCTGCCGAATCGTTCGATTTAGGGGTAGTTGTTTAATTAACTGTATATAGGATAGATTTGTCTTTAGATTTGTCGTTATAGAGAGGTTCTAGTAGATAGATTATCTAGAGGGTGTCTTCTAATACTTCCCTTAGCAGGTAGTTAATGTTCTGACCTTTAGGGTTATATAACGCCTCTAGTTTAGATAACTTTATAAAGGCTTAAAATCTAGATACGGTAGATATTTATTAAATCGTAGCTGACTAGATGTCTAATTAATGCACGGGGACCTAGCTTGTCTCCCTTTTTAACTCGTTTGTCTAGCGTATAGGTCTTACAACCATATACGTGCATATAGGTAAGTAATGGCGGCTTGCCCCTAAGTTCTCTTCTTACTTTAGTTCTTTAAGCTATTTTACTCTTAGCGTGCCTATTTTAAGTCGATTAGTAACCTTTCTTAAGGCTATCTTTAGCTTACTTAGTATCTTTAGTCTATAGTAACTGTTAGAATATATAGACAGGAATATATAGATAGAGGTTACGTAGTTACGTCTCTAATTAGTTATCCTTACAGTGACTTATTAGCCCCCTACTTAGGCACTACAATCCTTATAATCCTCTGCTTTTAACACCTATTAGATAAAAATTAATTCAACAGTTAATAGGCCATATAAGTGCACTTGGGTAATACCGATATTAATTAATGGTTAACCTTACCGGTTGGCTATAGAGCAATAAGGTTTACTGCCGCCCCAGCAGCATCGTTCGATTAAAAGTAGCACTCTAGTACCTAGCAGTAAAACTACACTAGCAGCTCTGGTAGTACTTAACCCTAGCCAGTATAGAATACAATAAATACGCAACGCACGAAACATTCTACAGTACGTAAATCAACACCCAGTAGACCTCTTTGTTAAGCCTATCTGCATACTAGCTTAACAGCACCTAGCACCTAATAGCCCTCAGGCAGTACCCTAGCAGCTACCTTAGTAGCTACCCTAGCAGCACTATGTGTAGCATACTAGCTTTTTAATAGCACCCAGCATCTAACTACCTAATAGCTTTATGCAGTACTCCAGCGTAGCTACGTAACTTAGCAGCAAACTAACCCCTAGTACGCGTCTTAGCATACAAATTAATATCTAATAGCCTTATATAGTACTCTAGCGTTATAGCAACCTAGTAGCGTTAGCAGCACCTAATACCTAATAACCTAGCAGCGTTAGTAGCAAACTATCCTATACCTACCTATAATCCCAATACTGTCTGCTATCTTCCTTACAGATCTACCACGTTGGAAATCACGTTAACAGCGCGCCTATAACGCTAGCGCGCTCCCTATCCTCTACCCTTTTAAATCTACTAGCATCTACGACAATTATAACTCCGCCAGAGGAATTAAGACCTATTAACAGCGCGCCTATAACGCCAGCGCGCTCCCCCTCCTCTACCCTCTGCCCTCTACCCTCTGCTAGCATCTACGGCAGCTATAAACTCTTAATATGGCATAACAACTTCCTAAAGGATAGAAAAGCGGGAACTGTTCAACCACTAGACGGCCTTACTATATTAATATCTACAATAATAAAGCCTAATGGGAGTTTCCAATTATAACCGCTTACTAAAAACAGATTTAGGATGTATAAGATATAGTTTAACAATAAGAGCAGACTTTTAAAGTGAAATTACGCTAGTAGCAAGATATTCTAGACCTACGTTAACGATAATACGAAAGAGTCTAGAAGGCATATTAAGAACAAAAGGAAGAGATTAAGGAGTTACAAAGCGTAGTTAAGCAATTACAGCAATAACAAGCTTCGTCCGCACAAGCTTCGTCCGCACAAGCTCTATCTGCACAAGCTCCGTCCGCACAAGCTCCGTCCGCATAAGCTCCATCCGCGTAAGCTCCGCTAGTTTTACCCTCTTTATTAACTAAAGCCAAAGAGCTACGGCAGCTAAGCTTATATAAACCCCCGCAACCTTAAACCTGTAAAAAGTGCTTTACTATATTCCCTTCGGGTTAAGCGCTCTTTAAGCATCTACTAGATTGTTAACTATTTTAATATACTAAATACAGATCTACATTCCCTTTAAATACCACTCTCCATAAGCACGTTTGGGGATATCGTTTAAAAGATATAAACGGGAATTTGGATACAGACCAAGCTTTACTAGGATAGCTGTTTTACGCATAAAGAAAGAACTGCTAGTATTGGAATGTATAGACAGAGGTTATATAGTCATATTCTACCGACTAAACAATTGTGCCGTTACGCCTGCAATCTATCTAACGCTAGTACCGTACTGCTATATACCATAGATAAACTAATAGCGCCGCTATGCCTGCTATTACGATACTAATCGCGCCGATACGCCTATGATCTACCGACCGAATGATTATACCTATACGCCTGCGATCTACCGACCGAATAATCGTGCCTATACGCCTACGATTAACCAACCGACTAATAGACAAGCTCTATGCTTAACTACTATTACTACCGCCGCTAATACCATACTACTACCTAAATAGACCTTTACTGCTTCCACCTCTAGCTAAACCGATACCTTGCTACCTTGCTGCCTTGCTGCCTTTTTACAGCACTACAAGCATAAAGAAAGAACTGCTAGTGTTAGAATATATAGACAGGAATATATGGATAGAGGTTACGTAGTTATGTCTCTAATTAGTCATCCTTACGGTGACTTATTAGCCCCCTACTTAGGCACTGCGATCCTTATAATCCTCTGCTTTTAACACCTATTAAACAAGAATTAATTTAACAGTTAATAGGCCATATAAGTGCACTTGGGTAATACCAATAGTAACCTTTTTATTCCTACTATGCTCTAACTCGATTCTTAAATCCTTCTTAGTTTTTACCTAGTTTATATTTATTTATTAGATCCTCTAAATCCTAGAATCTTATATCTCCTATATTAATTGTTTAACCTTAAAGCTAAATATCTTATTTACCTGCTGTAAGTACTTCTAACCCTAAGCTTGCTTCCTTTTTAAGCTATACTCCCGCTTTAGTCTATCTAGGTCCTTTTAGCGTTTATTAATTAGCTTTCTTTACTGCTTTATTTACCTAGCGGCCTAGCTCTCTAGCCGTATCCTCTGCTACTATAGGGATTAATGCCCGCTCTGGGCTTAGATTGTCTTCTTTATATTATAAAAGCCTTTCTTATACTTCTAACATAGGGAATCGTCGTCCCGTGCTTATTCGCTTGTCGGTAAACTAAGCTGCTACTTTACTCTATTAGTTTTCGCCCGTTATAGGTCCTTAAGCTTATCTTATCCCGTCTTAGGAATTTTAAACGTCTCTTATCTTGTCTTAAGAATCTTAAGCCTATAGCCTTTTGCCTTTATTAAGTGCTAAAGTGGCTCGCTATCCTACTTCTCTTATGTTTTATAAAGCGATAGACATTATATCTAATAGAGTTTTAATCCCTATTGCTAATCCTTCCTCTATAGTAGATTTAACCTCTACCTTTATTGCGTCCTTAAGGTCTATATACTTCTAGTAAACTACCTTTATTGCCTTACTGCCGCTACTAATAGTTTAATCGTCTTAATCCTTAGATCCTATTACTTAGTAGAACTAGTGCGTAAGAAACTTCTCTGCTAACTGCTAACTTGCTATACTATCCTAGTCCTAATCTAGTTTATAAAGTTAATTTAATTCTTTATTTAACTCTCTAGTGCCCTAGAGTCCTTTTAACTTAGGCTTTTATAGCTAATAGCTTATACCATACTTAGAGTCCTTATAAACTTAGTATGCGTTATTATAATAAAATGCGAAACTCTTAATTAAACGTTCTTTGTTTCCTTATAGCATATTATTATCCCTTTATATATATATATCGCTAAGTAGTCTCATTTCCTTTACTACGTAGTTATACTAACCACTCTTATAATCTTTAGCGAAATAACCTTATTTTCTGTAGTTTATATAAGCTCCTTCTTTATACCACTTTTCTTGCAATAAAGTCCACCTAAACATCTTCTATTATTAAAATTCCTAGTTCGGCCTCTACTTCTTAGACCTTTAATCACTTAATCCTTATCCTCTAGATTTCTATAATTGTCTATTTCTATATTCTTTAGTACTGCTTAAGTCTATTAGCTCTACGCTATATTATAGTTTAGATACCTATTACGTCTTCTTTATATACGTTGGTCCCTGCTATATTCTGCTTATTTTTTTCGCTTTAGTACAGCCAGTTATTAACTTTAATAGCTTGTTTTATAAGCTCTCTTATATCGCTTAAATTATCCATTAGTATTATAGTTACTTAAACTTTAACCTTTAGACCTTATCTATATTGTGCTATTAACGCCCCTTAGTTCTACTTAGTCTACGCTACTAGTGTTTAAAACTGCGTCGTATAGTCTATAGCCGATCCCTTTTATATAAGCTAGTATAGCTTCCCTTTAGCCGTTACTATTAATTCCAGATCTCTATATATCTGTATAAGTCTACTAGTAAATCCCTCCTAGCTTAAAAATATACACCGCGCCTTTAAGTTAATGGTTGCTATTCTATTAGCTTATATCTCTATAAGATAGGGTTTAAACTACTTTAGTGCCTAACTCGTTAAGAATAACCCTACGTATACAACCTAATCTGCTACCTATTTTAACTTTATTCCTTTATATCAGATCTTTAATTTTATCTATATAAGGAATCCCTTTAGCTTATACTTTTCTCCTAAAAATCTTTTAATTAATAGCATTTTAATCTTTTCCCTCTTTATATCTTAAAGCTGTAGGAGTAATACCTAATTATTAGTATTGTTTTGCTCTATAACGCTCCTAAGCTAGTTTATTATAACTACTGCTAAGTTGTTGTTATATATGCTAGTATCTCCTCTTAATCCCAAAGTAGTTGCTGCCGTAGATAGCGTCGTAGTTGCTTACTTAGGTGGTATATTATTTAACTTCCTTTACTATAACCTTAGTAGTGAATATATAACAAAGCCTTGTAGGAAATACTATGGTGGACTTATTAATGGGCTAGGTATATAGGTTAAGAAATAGTTAATAATATAAATATAACCAGTAGAGTAGGTTACCTAATAGATTAACTCTAATTATATTCTAAGATTTATTATAAAGAAGAGAACTATCTAAGTAGGGACTATAGTCCTTTAAATATATAATACTGCGCCTAAGAAATATACTAAGTACGTCGGTACGTTAGTACGTCGGTATGTCGCGTTTCTATATTCTTACGTTTCTACGTTTTAAACTTATAACGTAACTGGCCACGTAACTCGGCTACCCCTTATTCTATAGCCCAATCGGTTCTAGCGCCTCCTATACTGTCTTAACTAACCCGTTTATATCTCTTCTTAGTAGTTATATTACTAGGGCTTCCATTAGTATTGAATATTAAACGTTCAATATCAATATTAATACGACATATTCAATACTAAAAGATATTAAATATTAAAAGAGAATATATAAAAGTATATAAAATAGCCAGTTTTATAAATTCTGCTATAATAAGTATTAGAAATATATACTCTGCTATACGCAGTAGAGTATAATAAGGTGTATAAAGGCTATAGGATAATATAAGGTGTCCGTTTTAGGCTGTAAGGGCGCGAAAAGACTTTAGGGAAGATTTAAAGAAACGATATAAATTCCATCTAAATCTAAGGGTATATAGCTCTCGCTAAGAATAAGATGTTGCGTAAAGAAAAGAAGGGAATAATAAGATAATTATATAATTAAATAGTTAGGGGCTTAGTAGTCGATGCGTGCGTATATACGTACGCGGTCTTTAACAGACTTTAGTAAAATTTAATTAATCTAGCAGAATTTAGTTAAAGCGTTAAAATTTATCTATTAAGTATTTTACTAAGACATTCCTACTATAACTAGGGCTAGTCCTATTATAGTACCCCCCCTTTTAGCTAAAGGTCTAAATAATTTAATTTTAGTTAAGACTTATAACTTATCGCATATTATATTTTCGCGTTAGGTGGTGGTATAGAGTTTTGCCGATTCTATTATTAAATAGGCTAATTAGGATTTTCCATCCCCGGGATAAAAAATCACTATTGGCTTAGTTAAGGCGGTAAGTAAAACTAATATCTTTATAGTAGGTCTTAGTAAGGCAAATCTAACCAATTAGATAACTTTAACTAGTGGTTAAAGTTCCTTAATATCTTGTGTATTACGTAATTATATTATAAACGTTATAACATATTTTAAGTTCTTTTTAATTTTAAGCTTTCTGCTATTATATTTTATATATTCGTGTTAGGTAGTAGTTATTTACCTTTATATTATATCTATCTAGCTAAAGTAGGCTATAAAGGATAGTCTTTATAGAATTCTTTTACTAAGGAAGGCGCGTTAGCCTTAATCTAGTTATAGGTTTCCCAGGTTTATATTTTATATCCTTTCCACTTAATAAGAAGTTTAAATTATTTAGATTATGTTTTCTATTATATATTATTAATTAAGTTAATAAAGTAAGAACTATTACCGTTATTAACAATTATAGGAGGTAGTAGTGGTACTTTATAAGTTATAGGTTCGCCTTTTAAGGGTTATAGTAAGTTTACGTAAAACGTTAGATATATTTTTATTTTAGTTAGTAGTTTAAGCTTATAAGCGTACGGGCTTAGTTTCTTCTTAATTTAGTATAGGCCTGTAAACTTCTAG
>Ga0307515_10024423_pt1 | contig 10533 bp, 11 predicted proteins | sample 17_EM_MG_FD_194513 | JGI IMG/M metagenome (GOLD analysis project Ga0307515, IMG submission 194513) | Populus trichocarpa ectomycorrhiza microbial communities from riparian zone in the Pacific Northwest, United States - 17_EM | ecosystem: Host-associated > Plants > Roots > Unclassified | place...
TTTGCCTCGCCGATTATCCACGCTTTAAATCAAAGGTCTGGATGCTCTGGTTACTGATGATGAAATTCAAACGGTCCTATTTTCTCTTAAGGACAACAAAGCTCCTGGTCCTAATGGTTTTAACGTGGGTTTCTTCAAGAGAGCTTGGAGCATCATTGGTCCGGACACCATCAACGTTGTTCGTTCATTCTTCATTTCAGGTCAGCTTCTCAAAGAAGTAAATGCAACCAGTATATACTTAATTCCTAAAGTTTCTAACCCGTCACATGTTCAGGACTTTAGGCCTATTTCTTGTTGTAACTCCATATACAAATGCATTGCCAAGATTTTTGCCAACAGAATAAGAGTGCTTCCAGATCTGATTGGTCTGTTTCAATCGGCTTTCATTGAGAATCGAAACATCAGTGACAACATCCTTTATCTCAAGAGCTTCTTCACAATTACCATCATCAAGGGGGCCCTCCTAGGTGCTGTTTGAAAGTTGATATAATGAAGGCTTATGATCTAGTAAGGTGTCCTTCTTATTGGCAATCCTTAGGACGATTGGTTTTCCTTCAAGTATGGTAAATTGGATTCATGAATGTATTTCCACTACTAGATTTTCAGTATCTATCAACGGAGAAATTTATGATTTCTTTGCTGGTACTAGAGGGTTAAGGTAAGGAGATCCAATGTCTCCTTAACTGTTTATTCTTGTCATGGAAGTTTTTTTTGGGTCTGATGGGCAATCTGTTTCAAAAGAATGACTTCAAGCTTTATTGGCGTTGTGAAAGGATGCATCTCACTCATTTGTGCTTCACGGATGATTTAATGATCTTCTATCAAGTTGAGGTGGGTACGGTTTGAGTCATTAAATCGTGTCTTGATCAATTTCAAATGCTCTCTAGACTAATGCCGAATCAAGATTAGAGTTGCATGTTCATTTGCGGTATAAAGTCTGGAAATAAAGAATTGCTTCCTGATGTTCTCGGTTATAAGGAAGGCAAACTTCCAGTCATTTACCTTGGCGTTCCTATCATTACTACAAAGCTTACATCTTTATACCGTGTTCTCCTTATAGACCGTGTATAGCAAAGGTTAGGAGTTGGATGCATCGCTCTCTTTCTTATATGGGTAGACTTCAGCTTATGAAGTCCAACCTTTTCTCTATTCAAGTGTATTTATTTTTGTACTTGCTTATTTTCTAATTATTTCTTTAATTAATATTTAATTTATTTCTTTAAATTAATATTCTTGAATTAATATTTAATCAATAATTGAAAAATTGAAAAAAGGAAAAGAGAGTATTAGAATAATAATTAAGAGCAGAAATTCTCTTATCTCGTCGGAAGGATATCATCATATAATTATCTATGACTGTTCATATCTCTAGCAGGACCACTTGATTAAAATGTGGAGGGAAGTGGGATAAATGGCTGATACTACTGGAAGGATTCCTTTTTGGATAATAGGTACTGTAACTGGTATTCTTGTGATCGGTTTAATAGGTATTTCTTTTATGGCTCCTATTTCGGCTTGGGTTCATCCCTGTAGTAATAGGATGAACTAAGTTGTAGACATGAAAGTAAGAACTCACCGGCATCCCCGTCGAATCAGACAGAAAAAAGGGAGCGCTGCTTAGTTCTTAAAAATCATAATACTTTATTAGCATAAATGACAAAATCAATTCCATTTTATGAATTACATTCTTCTAATATTTTAAATATTTCAAAAAATTCCATTACACTTTTTTCTGGGTGGTGCTTGTAAAAAAGTAACTTCATTGATTGATTCAGAATATTTTAAACAAAGCCCAAGGCATGTTTGGGCTTAATTAATACTTTGTTTTAAAATACGATCCACGGATTGTTTGGATCAGGTTATGGGCCTTTTAATTTAGGATTTTTAGGTTAGTTTTGTATGTGGTTTAGTTCAGTCCACAAGGAAAGATCCATTAGGATTAATTTTTCAGAACTAATTAAACACATGTAACCTAAATTTCAGCAGCCATTGATGAATATTACTTCTAGATTTTTCAGTTTTAACGTGTGAGAGTGATTTTTTCAGTTCTTGAATGAGCTAAATCTGACTTATTAAAGATTAACTGGCTTTGTAGCGTTGTTCTACTTCAATCCAAATATTATTGGTGCCTTGAGGCAGGTTTCCATTGTGTCACACTCCCATCAGACCTATTTTGGCTTTCCGGGATCAGATCTCAATCTTGATTATGGGTTGCGTGACCACGTGATCAGGAGATTCGCATCAGTTGGTATCAGAGTTAGGCTCCGAATCAAGGTCATATCCTTCTATTATTTTCATTGTTTTAGTGTTCCATTAAGCTTTTCAGTGTTTGCGTCGTTCATCTTCTTGTTCTTTGTGTTTGCGGCATCTAAGAAAAAAAAAGTATTGTGTTTTATCTTGTTACTTGATTAGTACTTAAAAGTGCATTTTAATCAAGGTTTTATATCATCATTTTGCACTTCAAGTATCAATAACTCCTTAACTATAGCATGTTTTATAATAACATGTCTAATAATATAAGATACCTTTAATTTATGGTAAATGTCCATCTTAAATGCAGGCCTATCATATAAATCAAAGGATTGATTGATGAGTTTAACTACTGAAATTAAAAAGACAAAGAGAGGGCTAAGCTTAAAAAAAAAATGTTGGTTCGGTCCAAACTAGAACACCATTCGGTTATTGGATCATAACTAGAGCTGTAGAACTTGGATTTAGGTCTAGTTTATATGTGTGGAAAGCTAAGATAGAGGCCTAAGATTTTCATGAAGAGTCCAAGATTTAAAAGTGTTATTTTCGAGTTCAAATGGTAGCAACATCGGAGACGTCGGAATCTGTTCTGCAGCCCAGATACTATTCAGTGTTCAGCCTATATCTCGAGTTCTAGAAGTCCAATGCACCGATTCTTGTTTTCATAGAAAGCTGAGACAATTTCCCAGAACTTTCATGAAGACTATATGTTCAAATTCTGATGTTAGCAATGATGTTTTCTGCAGACAAGAAGATAAGGAGTGTTACCAAGTCAAGAGATGGCCACCCACTCAACAATTAGTCATCAAATCAATAATTCTAAATTTTAGCCCATAAAAGGAGGTATTTTCCATGCATTTAGGCATCTTGGTTTTCATATCAAGATCATGTTCTTGCTCTCTCTCTTTATATTTTTGTAATGCTTAAATTTTGTTTATATTAATCTCTTGTTTATGCTTTTCATTTCCTTTCCTTTACTTAGTTAACATAAATCTTATTTATGTTCTTATCTTGTTTATTTATATTTCTCTCTTTTATTATGTTTAGCTAAGTTTATTATGTCAAGGTGAAAAGGTTGTACTAATGGTGTAAGAATAAGTATAATATAAACTCAACATGGACTTTAATGTGTGATACTAACATGTTTTGTATTTGTTATCTTGTTCACTTTTAATATTTTGCTTGTTAAATGGTTAATCTAGATTTATATTGTATAACTCTCGGTACAACAAATACTTGACACTTTCATAGCCCAACCGTATGGTATAACTGACACCTGTGCTATGAAAGGAACTTGATTTGTTGTTAACATAAGTTTAATCATGAATACCTGACAACATTTACAAGTATTAGCATTATTCGAATAACATAACTAATGTAATCATTTTAACAGTTTATAATCTGATTGGAACCTCCTTTGTGTGTGGTTTCTAGTTGAGTAATAAAAAGAGTTTATATTATACTTGTTTGAAATACCATTAGTGGATCCTCTAACCTTGACAATTATTTTATCCTTGTTTAATCCTTATATTAATATCACATCTCAAAGCTCTCTTCAACTCATTTTCTGTTATTATTTATTTCTTTATTTGTAGTTTATACAGTTAACCTCCCTGTGGTTCAACCCCGGTCTTGCCGGGTTATTTATTACTTTGACACTCTTGCACTTGGGAGAAGACTTCAACTCTTTGGTCGTGTCAAGTTTTTAGCGCCGTTGCCGGGGAGGTAAATTCCTGTATAAATTATAATATTTATTTTATTTTCTCTTTTCACTTTTATTGTATCTAACTTTTGTTTCGTTTTCTTTTGTTTTCTTCTTCCATTTTATTCTCTTCCTACACGTGCATGAGAGTTTGGTCACATACATTAAGTGGTAGACTTTGAAGGGTATCCTCATCATTTTCAGAAAATGTGACCGAAAAAGATAATCAGTCGCTTCATAATAAGAATAATGAGAATAATCGAGTTAGAACACTTAGAGACAACATGAATCCTACAAAAACAAGTGCACCCTCATGTATAGTTTTTCCCCCCTGATACATCTCATTTTAATTTTAAGCCAGACATTATTCAACTTTTACCTTCTTTTCATGGCTTAGATCTAGAAAATCCATACTTGCATTTGAGAGAATTTGAGAAGATCTGTAACACTTATAATGACTTAAATTGTAGCATGAACACCATCAGATTAAAGTTTTTTCCTTTTTCATTAAAAGATAAAGCTAAAATATGGCTACAAAATCTTAGGTCAGGATCCAATCGTGTTTGGGATGAAATTCAACAATAATTTTTAAAGAAGTTTTTCCCTCTCATAGAACAAACTCTTTCAAAAGATAAATCGCCACTTTCACTCAAAAACCAAGAGAAACATTTTACCAATGTTAGGATAGGTATCAAGACTTGCTTATTAACTTGCCCTCATCATGGTTTTGAAACATGGAGATTGGTTTCACATTTTTATGAAAGGTTAACACCTAAAAATAGACAAATGGTGGAATTGATGTGCAATTGAACTTTTGAAGATAAAGACCCTAATGAGGCAATGGAGTACCTAGACTTGTTAGCTGAAAATACTCAAAATTGGAACACTACAGGCACTTATGAGGCACCAAGTAAAACTCAACCTCATACATCTAGTGGAGGAATGTACAACCTTAGCGAAGATCATGACCTCCAAGCCAAGTTTGCATCTTTAGCTAGAAAAGTCGAGGCACTATAATTGAAAAAAAGTGGTCAATTAAAATTTGTTCAAGACATTGTGTGTCAAATCTGTGAAACCAATGAACATTCAACAAATGATTGTCCAACTTTGCCTTCTTTTAGGGAATGCCTCCATGAACAAGCCCATGCTTTAAAAAGTTTCCAAAGGCCCAGTCATACCCATACTCGCAAACATACAACCCTAGTTGGAGAAATCACCTAAATTTCAGTTGGAAGAGTGATGCACAAACTTCACAGCCACCGTTTCAAGCACATCATAATTTCCAAAATTCTCATGGATATACACCTCCTTATGCTCCACCTCCTAGAAAAAATCTTGAGGAAGCATTGCGTGTATTCATTGAAAAGCAAGAGACAATCAACACTCAACTTGCTCAAAGCATGAAGATTTTAAAGATACTCTTACAAAATTCACATCTGCTCTCAGTTTTCAAGAGAAAGGTAAGTTCCCATCTCAACCACAACAAAATCCAAAGGGGGAATACAATGCAAATGCAAGTAGTTCCGGAAGCTAACACAGGGATCAAGTCAAATCAGTCATCACTCTTCACAGTGGTAAGGTTATTGAAAAACCCATTCTTGAACCTTGTGAGAAAGATGATGAGTTAATCTCTGAGGGTAAGGAAGGGGTTGAATCTGAACATTGCAAAGAAAAGAGAGATTCCCTGTCAACACTTCCATTTCCTCATGCCATGACCAAACAAAGAAAAGTCAATCACAACTCTGAAATCTTTGAAACTTTCAAGCAGGTAAAGATCAATATACTTTTGTTGGATGCTATTAAACATGTACCTTCTTATGCTAAATTCTTGAAAGATCTGTGCATTTTGAAGAGAAAACTGAATGTGAAAAAGAAAACCTTTATAGCCGAACAAGTAAGTGCTATTCTTCATAACAATAATGCTTTGAAATATAAAAACCCTGGTTGTCCTACAATTTCTTGCTTTATTGGAGAACATAAAATTAAAAAAGCTTTACTTGATCTTGGAGCTAGTGTGAATTTACTTCCATATTGAGTCTCAATCTAGGTGAGTTAAACCAACTTCTGTAACTCTCTTACTTGCTGATAGATCTGTAAAAGTGCCTAGAGAAATAGTTGAAGATGTGTTAGTACAAGTTGATAAATTCGTTTATCCTGTGGATTTTATTGTCTTGGATACACAACCTGTTGAAGCATGTAATTTAATTCCTGTTATTTTAGGACGTCCATTTCTTGCAACTTCTAATGCATTGGAGATGAATATTTTAACTGTAGGAATGGAGTAATGAAGTTATCTTTTGAAAACATGACATTGGAGATGAATATTTTCAACATTTGCAAGCAACTTGGAGATGATAATGATTTACAAGAAGTGGATTTTATTGAAAAATTAGTTCATGATCAATTTCAAACCACTTCTAGTGAAACTAACATTGATGAATCTAATGATATACAAATGATCTATTTTCAGGAAGAATCAAAAGCAAGTAATTGGAGACCGAAAATTAAGGAATTGCCACCACGATCAATTGAGTCCATACCTTCAAGTGTTCAACCACCAAAACCTGATTTGAAGTCGTTACCATTCAATCTCAAATACTCATTTTTGGGAGAAAATGAAATTTTCCAGTAATAATCTCTTCCAAACTTAATGCACATAAAGAAAGTAAGTTATTACAGACTCTAAAAATGCATAAAAAATGCATTAGGATGAACCATAACTGACATAAAAGGAACTAGTCCTTTGATTTGCACACATAGAATTTATTTAGAGGAAAATGTTAAACCCTCTAGAGAAATGCAACGAAGGCTTAATCCTAATATGAAAGAAGTAGTGAAAAATGAAGTCATTAAGATTCTAAATAATTGAATCATTTATCCTATTTATGACAACAAATGGGTAAGTCCTACCCAAGTTGTACCCAAGAAATCTGGAGTCACTGTGATAAGAAATGAGAAAAATGAGTTAATTCCAACTAGGACTATTACTGGTTGGCGCATGTGCATTGACTATAGAAAACTTAATTCAATGACTAGAAAAAATCATTTTTCTTTACCTTTCATGGATCAAATCCTAGAAAGAGTTGCAGGTCATGAATTTTATTGTTTCCTAGATGGCTATTCAGGTTACAACCAAATTGAAATTGCATTGGAAGATCAAAAGAAGACTACTTTCACATGTCCATTTGGTACTTTTGCATATCGAAGGATGTTTTTTGGATCATGTAATGCATCAGCCACGTTTCAAAGATGTATGCTTAGCATATTCAGTGATATTGTTGAACGTTTTCTTGAGATTTTTATGGATGATTTTTCTGTTTTTGGTGATTCATTTGATGATTGTTTAACTAATTTGGAAAAAGTTTTGAACGGTGTGAAGAGAAGAATCTTGTGTTGCATTGGGAAAAATGTCATTTTATGGTAACAAACGGCATTATACGTGGTCACATTGTTTCATCGAAAGGAATTGAGGTTGACAAATCTAAAATCGAGTTAATTGCTAACTTGCCAACACCAAAATCTATTAAAGATGTTAGATCATTCTTAGGACATGCTAGTTTTTATAGAAGGTTCATGAAAGATTTTAGTGTAATATTTAAGCCCTTGAGTAACCTTCTAACAAAGAATAATATTTTTGAATGGACTGAACATTGTGAAGAAGCCTTTTTTTTTTGGTAAGTTGACGTAAAACAATAGTTGCATCTGCCCGGAGTTGTGAAGAAGCCTTTGTTAAACTTAAAAACTTACTTACTTCTGCTCCTATCATTCAACCTCCTAATTAGTCATTGCATTTTGAAATAATGTGTGGTGCTAGTGATTTTGTCGTGAGTGTTGTCTTGGGACAAAGAAAAGATAAGAAACCTTATGTGATTAATTCAAGTAAAACTTTAAATAGTGCTCAAATGAATTACACCACCACTGAAAAAGAATTACTTGCAGTAGTATTTGCATGTGAAAAATTCAGGTCTTATCTTGTTGGCTCACCTGTTGTTGTTTTTAGTGATCATGCAACATTGAAATATCTTCTTTCTAAGAAAGATTCTAAGGCTAGATTGGTTCGGTGGATTTTGTTACTTCAAGAATTTGATATCACAATCAAAGACAAGAAAGGCACCGAAAATGTTGTCGCAGATCACTTGTCAAGATTGACAACAGATTCGAGATCTGACATCACACCAATCGATGACTACTTTCCTGACGAATCTTTATTTTCTGTCTCTACAATGCCTTGGTATGCTAATATTGTTAATTTTCTTGTTTCAGGACAATTGCCGGCTCATTGGAGTACCCAAGACAAAAGAAAGTTCTTGAATGAAGTAAAGAACTTTTATTGGGATGACCCTTATTTATTCAAATATTGTCCTGATCAAATATTTCGAAGATGCATTCCTGACAATGAGGTAAGTAGTGTCATTAAATTTTGTCATTCTGAGGCATGTGGGGGTCATTTCTCATCAAGAAAGACCACTGCAAAAATCTTACAAAGTGGATTTTACTGGCCCACCATGTTCAAGGACTCACATGCATTCTGCAAGACTTGTGAAAACTATCAAAAGTTGGGATCTATTTCAAAACATCACATGATGCCTTTAAATCCTATTCTTGTCATTGAGATCTTTGACTGTTGGGGTATAGATTTCATGGGTCCATTTCCTCCTTCATTTGGTTTCTTGTACATATTAGTTGCAGTAGATTATGTTTCAAAATGGATAGAGGCAATTCCAAGTCGAAACAATGATCACAAAACAGTGATAAAGTTTTTGAAAGAAAATATTTTGAGTCGATTTGGAATCCCTCGAGCCATGATAAGTGATGGTGGAACACATTTCTGCAACAAGTCATTTGAGTCTTTAATGAAGAAATATGGAATCACACACAAAGTTGTCATCCCTTATCATCCTCAGACAAGTGGATAAGTAGAACATACTAATGGGAGATCAAACAGATCTTGGAGAAAACAGTGAACCCTAATAAGAAAGACTGGTCTTTAAGACTTAATGATGCACTTTGGGCTTATCGAACTGCTTATAAAACATCATTAGGTATGTCACTTTATGGATTAGTCTATGGAAAACCTTGTCACTTGCCTATGGAACTTGAACATAAAGCTTATTGGGCTATTAAAGCTTTTAATTCAAACCTTGATGATGCTAGTTAGCTGCGAAAATTACAAATAAATAAGCTTGAGGAAATAAGAAATGATGCATATGAAAATTCAAGAATTCATAAAGCAAGAATCAAAGAGCTTCATGACAAGAAAATACTGAGAAAAACAATCAATGTTTGTCAAAAAGTCTTGCTTTATAATTCTCAACTCCATTTATTTCCTGGAAAACTAAGATCAAGATGGAGCGATTCTTTTATTGTGAAACATGTGTATCCATATGGGGCCTGTGATATCGAGAATCCAAAGAATGACAATGTTTTCAAGGTAAATGGGCATCGTTTGAAAGTTTACTTTGACAATTTTTCAGTTGAAAATGACTCTATTGAATTGAGTGATCCTGTATATAAAGATTGATTCTTTTTCTCACATTGTTTTTGTGTTTATTTTTGGTGTGAATTTTGTTTTGCTAGTCTCTCTCACCCCGGTCAAATGGCGGGTAACGGTACTCCATGACTCTTAAGTTGGTTCTTTCAGTTTCCCATAATAACTGATATCTGTGTATATATTTGTGCAATTCTTTGCTCTTTCTCCTTTCTTTGCATCTCTTCTCCAATTCTCATTTGAAAATGGATACCACTCTTGAAAAATTAAAAAAGTATTTTCCCGCTTTGCCTCCAAATGCGATTGCAAAAATTTACCGTGCTAGGTGTGCAAGATTGAGGTTGTTAATGAATCATAGAATTCCTGAAGATATTCGCTGGCTAATTGAAGCAAAGGTCCGATTATCAAGTGAGTCCTCCAATTCTTGGAAGAGATCTTTCATGTTTCCTCTTGGGCCCAACTGCACATTCACCATAAACCTATAGGTTAGTTAAATGTTAATGGTTTTTATGATAATTTGTTGTCTTTTCTTGATCAAGCTGTGGAACAGGAATTTCTAACATCTTCGGCATGACAAATTATAATCTTTGCTGCTGCTACTGCTAAACAATTGATTGACCAACTACAATCTTTCAACCCTGTACTTGATCCCTCCATGAGTCGATTAAATTGGTCAACTATGGAAAGCCGTAAAAAGCTTAGATTGGATTTGAGCCTTCGTTTGTGAAACCTTGTGTCCTTTGGTTTTATTAATAGCATTTTTTTTGTTATTTCTTATATTTGTTTAAGTTTGTTTCAGGTTTGTCAGTGTTCGCTGTTTCAGGTGATGTCTTCTATACTCTATCTTTCTACCTTAGGATATTGAGGACAATGTTTCGTTTTGGTTGGGGGGAGAGGGTAGTAGTTGACATAAAAAAAAACTAACTTACTAACTATTTTTGCTATTATTAAAATCATTTGACAAACTGTTATTAGGATGGCAGAGTAAGGAGGAATTTTATTGACTCTTGAGACGCATCTTAGTAAATATTCTTATCAAGGTCTATCAGAATACTTCTTGAAATATTCAGGTTTACAAACTCTCGCATTGTTA
>Ga0307515_10024425_pt1 | contig 10533 bp, 10 predicted proteins | sample 17_EM_MG_FD_194513 | JGI IMG/M metagenome (GOLD analysis project Ga0307515, IMG submission 194513) | Populus trichocarpa ectomycorrhiza microbial communities from riparian zone in the Pacific Northwest, United States - 17_EM | ecosystem: Host-associated > Plants > Roots > Unclassified | place...
GGGAATAGCTCAAAATACCACAGTAATGCAAGATACCAGCAAATATGACATTGTAAATGATTGAGTATTTAGTTGAATGGGATAATATTGGTCAATTGAGCAGCATTGAGCATTTGCATAGATGTGGCAGGCATTCCACATTCTTGTCACAATGATGTAATAGTAATAAACCAGTATACCTACAAATAGACCTAACATAATGTTATGTTTAGCAAACTACATACATAGTATAGTTCTTAGTGGGTGTGTAAAATACCCACTGAAACAGATTCAATCATGTCAGATATTTTTTTACCATATGTCAGTCAGCTGGAGAGGTACCACCTGGAAAGTAGGCCATCAGGGATATGTGAGCATGTGCGGACATGTGCAGACATGTGCAAAATATACACATGTGGAAGTAATATAGTATAACTCTACTATTTAACTTAATATACATCATTTTGAATATGACAGTAATCTAGCATCAATGTGGCATCAATGCACTATCTAATGTGGTCTTCTATGCTACATTATTGTGAAATTGATCCCACATTCAAAACAATTGACATTGTTGCAAATCCTGAAATACCCCACAAGTTCAACTGATGTATACATTTATAAAGAATTCAACATTAATACAGCATTAACTCGGCATCAATAAACGGGGCATTTTTGGTACAGTAGGCATAAGATCAACAGATGATTAAGTACTAAGTACAAACACTCCACCTTTCTAATTAGAGTGAATACAGTATGAATAAAACAAAAACACTCCACCTTAGGAACCCGGCGACGGAGTATGTCGGGCGGCTATGATCCCGGACACCAATCATCAACTCTCACGCGGTTCCGACATATGACATCTGAATCTCCAATCATAGACCCAATCCAGGAAGTCCGACGACAGCTCGGAAACCATCATGCTGCCTGGGAATCATCTCTGTCGTTATGCTTCTTCTTCTTCTCCCCCCAACATAGGCGCCAAACAACTATCGCACGTATCGTATCTCGACCGAGTACTAAATACGCACGACGACTCTATTGTTCCGGCCGCAGAGCCGCTTCCCTCCACCATATACCCCACCTCACGCCCCGCTATTTCTAGCTCCGTTCCTGATGTTCATTACTGTTCCCCACAGCAACCATGACTGATACCGCCCCCATCACCCTCCCATCCGTTGGCTACCTCGGACCTCCTTCCTCCTACTCCCACCAAACTGCGCTCGAGTGTTTCGACACCAGCACACACACCTTCGCTCCGCAAGCTACAATTGCCGGTCGGTACCTTCTCCTCCTTCCATACACTCAATCCCTTCTAACCGACTCTAGACATCTTCCTCGCCGTGCAAACCAAATCCGTAACCTTCGGCGTAGTCCCCTTCGAAAACAGCACCAACGGCAGCGTCGTCTTCACCCTCGACCTTTTCTGCGACCGCAACAATTCCTTCCCCGATGTCCACGTCTGCGGCGAAGCCTACCTCGACGTCCACCACTGCCTGCTCTCCTCGGAGCAAGAGATAAAATCCCTGAAGCGCCTATACTCGCACCCGCAGGCGTTCGGACAGTGTGAGTTATGGCTCAACTCCACCGTGAAGGGGATTGAGCGTGTCGATGTTTCCTCTACGTCCAAGGCCGCACAGATGGCAAAGGACGAGCCGGGGACGGCTGCAATTGCATCCAGGGTTGCCGCAGATGTTCATGGGCTCAAGGTGTTGGCTAGGAATATCGAGGACACAGCAGACAACACGACGCGGTTCTTTATCGTGTCGGCTACCGAGACTTCTGGTGTGTCTAAGCCCCCAGAGGGAAGAGAGGGCGAGGGGGATAAGACGCTGCTGTCGTTCACAATAGATCATTCGCAGCCCGGCGCCCTGTGTGATAGCTTGAAGGTTTTCAAAGATTTTTCGTTGAACTTGACGAGTATCTGCAGTCGGCCAAGTAGGAAGATGCCGTGGAATTATATCTTCTTTGTTGAGTTTGAGGGACATAAGTCAACAGAGAATGTGCGGAATGCATTAGCGGAGCTGAACAGATTCTGCTGTGAGATGAGGGTATTGGGGAGCTACATCGATAAGCAAAGGCTGCGGAAACCAGCATGATGGGACGGATAGATTGGATGGGTAGACGTTTGGTTCTTTAGGCGAATACGGACTGCATCGGTTTTGGGTAAACAGTCATTACACATTGTACAATATCCGTAGGAGTAGAAGTGTGAGCATGACATTATTCATTACACTATTCATGGCTATCAGTGGCCCCCAAAACGCTGAACAATGTAGACGAAAGTCCACAGCAAGCACGAGCATCGTGCGATAGGAAACCTAATCTTGTAAGTCACGAGTAGGCACTCAGCAAAGCCAACAGTTTATTTCGAAAAGAACACTATAACGCCTGGAATGACGTGCAAAGCCAACGATACCCATATCCCCATATCAGGGCCAAACACCCAAATTGTTTAAAGGTCTCCCATCAACTGCAAGAAGCAAAAACAAATATCGAAACCATGGGGCATAGCAAACATGAGATTCATAAAAAGAAGTTGTCGGTGGAGAGTCGACCGTAAACAAAGAAGCACCCTTTTTATTTCCCGTACCGCTGGAACTCCCAGTCTCTGTTGTCTAGAGGACACACCTGTCTTGTCTTGAGCCACCTAGAGATACAGTGGAAATGGAACGCGTGCTAGAGACACCATTGTGATGTAGGGTTAGCTATGTCCGATAACCCAACCGTCAAAAAGACTCACGTTGCAGATTCCCCAAGCGACCGTGCACTCTTCGCTAACAGCGCTGGCCTGGTTTGCTTGGCACTCGATGCCTACATCTCGTTAGTTGATACGATCGTCACGGCTTCGGAGGAGGTAGACAAACAAAGGTCCATAATGTGGTTACGACAGATTGCACAGTTCTCGACGACAATATCCCACGACCAAAGGGCAACTGCGTTCCACTATTTGCATATATCTTAACTTCGGATGAGGAGACCTGGGAGCTTGGGAAGTAGGGAAACCTTCTTGACCTCGAAACGCGGCTTTCCGCCAGCTGGAGTGCCTGATTTGGATGCAGTTTTGGAGCTGGAGGCGACATCTTTCATATCTACGTCGGCCATTGTAAGAGTTTGTTGTGTTGGTGGATGAAGGCGAGGGCTTTGATTCGGTGCGTGGTGATGATGGTGAAGATGTTGGAGTACTTGTCGGATTTTTAAGTTATCGGCCACCATTGAACCCTAACCCACACTAGAGTTATCTTAAGAGTCATTTTAAGCGCTGGGCTAACCCATTTAAGCTGTGGTTAGGGTTAAGAGTGACCGAATACTTGAAAATCCGACGAGTACCTGGTGAGGGGTTAAGAGCCACATCACTAACCTATAGCTTAGAACCATAACGTGTCACTCACCTCGCTTTCTTGGTAGCCTTGTAAACGGCCTTTAATTGTAGCTATTTGATAAAGTCTGAGCTATCGATAAACAGCAACTCTTTTCTTTACTCCTAGGCGTGCGTGAATTGTTCTTATCGAGATGTAAAATTTCACGAACATACACCGGGTGATATTCCATGATTAGGTATTAGAGGACCGCCCCGCCTCACCATCAATATTATCCATGCAACCGCGTTTTCCCGTAGACTTGCTATAGCCAAGGAAAGAGGCTTGTAAAGTGCAATGGTTTATACCAGTGCCTGTAACGATAATCCTTCAACTAGATTCCGGGATTGCTTCTCTCCAGCCGTCATTTTGTAGGTGGGCTTGGATCTTAACTCCCAGCACTGGATAAGCATCACTAGCGATGGAAGTGCTGCACGAGATTCATTGAGAGGAGGTCACAGATGGTCACTCGGCAAATTGGTTCCTTGCCTGCTGTTTTAAGTATCTCTCCATGGATTAGGGTTTCATGAGAAGCCACAGTGCGGGGAATCCATAACTTCAGCTACTCCAATAATGGGTACGGACGGATATCTCTCCGGTTTCAGGCGTAAGATCAGGACGAGCCAGCGCCTAATGATTCAGGCGTTCTTGCCATCACAGAATACGACATGTTGCGCACATATCTTTTATGACTCATGTGGCAAGTATTCTGGGTAGAGCATTTCTAGGTAGGACAACGTTTGTATTCGCTCACTTGTGTATTGATCGTGACTTCCTTCCGCGGTCGGTAACTTCAGGGCTTGAGCTTCGGGGTTTGACCGGTGCCTGAAACGTGAAGGCCGATTGTATGCGAGGAAACCTGGCTCAAATATTGTTGGTTCGATCTTGTGATCGTGGTCTCACAAAGCGCTGCCTAGAAAGCCTATGATAGAAAGCCTGCGAAGCTGCGGCAAAAGTGTCTCTTATGGCGAATGGCAAACAGGTGGATCAGTGTTGTCAAATGCAAGAACACATTCCGACAAGTTTGGTCGAATCACAGCTATAGGCACGGAGACCCGGAGGAATGAGATTACAATTACAACTTCCCTCTACAGCTCAGCGCGTCGTCATTCACACAGCGCCCGATAGGGAAAGGGCGAAAGGCAAATATCTCGGCAGAAGGCTGCTGTTTGATTGGCCAGCGCCGCTATACTTAGTACCTATCACCTGGTTCAGCTCCTGCCTTTCTTCATCCTGCCGTAACTGCTCCGTGCCCACACCACCCACAGCAAACCACTTCACGCACCACACCATCTCCGCTCATCCTGACTCTACCAACCTCCTCAACCTCTTTCTTTCTCCTTTCAGACTGCTTCTATCTGAACCCACTCTCATATTCTCCTCCAAAATACACTTCTCTGAAGATCTAGCTCTGTTCGAGATACCATCTGACTATACGACTGGTCAAACCCGGCCCGTCTGCGTCGCTCAACCCATTTATCGTCTACGCCAGCGTAGCTGCAAAGACACAAAATTAACAACATGTCTGCATCTACATCACCAGAAACACTGATAACTGTAAAGGTCACTTTTGATGGAAACACTCGTCGCTTCAAGCTTGCTTTGAAGGAAGTCGGACCAAGTGTATTTCAAGGGAAGGTCAGTTGAATCATCCATCTCATCTCATTTTATTAGTCCCGCACCTAAATATCGTCACCGTTACAACTTTAACTATGAATATCGGCGCTAATCGTATCATTCACAGCTGAGAGAACTTCTCGCGATACCACAAACCCAAGATGTCAAGTTTGAGCGATATTCCGATAGTGCTGCAAGCTACGTGACACTGGATCCTCAGAACTCTGGCGTCTATAAGCAACTCTACAGAGCTGCTAAGGCAAAGCTGAAGCTTCGGATCAAGGTTACCAGTGCTGGGAACGAAGGTAAGATGATTCTGGTAGCTGTCAGCCATCATCGTAAGCTAACCGAGATGCTTAAGCAGCTCTCGTGGTTCCCAACGATGTAGCCTCCGAGCGCACTTTCATCTTCCCACCTTCATACTCGACTGCCAATGTCCATATCATCCCCAATGCATCGCAATCTGAAGTTCTCAGTACTTCGACTTCTGTTGACCCGGCACAACTCGATAATGTTGTTGCCAAGGCTGTGAGTTCATATTGTTCCAGCACCGAATTTACCTCTCAACTCCGCGACACTGTCCGTGAAGAGGTTGTGAAGCATCAGCCCGATCAGGCCGACCTTATTTCTCTCACAAAGGGTTCCGAAGCCCCAGCTGAGACTACATCGGCTGTTGAAGATTTGATGACCTCTCTTCCGAACACCCATATCAACTTTGCTATCTACTGTAACTCTTGCAACAGCACTATCCACGGGGTGCACTACCACTGTGAAGAATGCGACAGGGGCGATTATGATCTTTGTGAAGCATGTACCACTAAAGGTGTTCATTGCTACGAGCGTACTCACTGGTTGACCAAGCGCGACATTGTTGGCGGCAAACCTGTTGTTCAGGAAATCAACGTCAAGGGGAGCAATTCTCGTATCTGCAACTGTTGTGTTGGACGTAAGTGCGCTTATTTGATTGTTTGTCTGTTCGATTTTAACCGACGATGTGATATAGGCTTCGCTGATGACCAGTGTGTTGTCTGCCTGAACTGCAAGGACTTCGACCTGTGTCTTGGTTGTTTGCGTACCGGAGATCATGGTCATGATCCTCGTCATGCTTTTGCCCGGGCTCACGATTCTATGGTGTTGATTAAGGACGAGGAAGCTCTTCTTTCAGCAGGTCGGGGCATTCGCCATGCCGCCCTTTGTGACAGTTGTGATAAGACCATCTTTGGTATTCGTCACAAGTGCATCGACTGCCCTGACTGGGACTACTGCAGCATTTGCGTCAAGTCTGCGTCTCAGCTCCATCCTGGACACCGCTTTGTGCCTGTTTTCGATAACGAAGCTGTAGCGCATCTGACCAAGAGCGTACCTCTTTCCAGTGTTATTCACAGTGGAGTTTACTGCGATGGCCCAGTCTGTGCACAGTATGGACATGGAGCGTGCATCCGCGGTGCGAGATTCAAGTGTGCTATCTGCGCTGATACAGACTTTTGCGGAACATGCGAAGCCTCGCCCTTGAACTTGCACAACACAAGCCATCCTCTAATCAAATTCAAGACCCCCATTCGCAACGTATTGGTTACCAGTACCGACGACTCAAACACCGTCATGGGCGACGTTGTGGAACCCCGTTCCCAACCCGAAAAGGAAGAGTTAGCTGTTTCTACCACTAATACCGCTACCCAAGTTCAAACCATCGCGGACGTGAAGCCGACAGAGGAATTTGCCACTCCCACGCAGGAAGCAGAGAAGGTCGAGGAGAAGGTCGAGAAAGAGCAAGTTGAGGAGAAGGCCGCTCCCGTCGAAAAGCCAGTACCCGAGTTGCGCGCCGCTTTCTTCGGCGACGCCGTTGCAGATGGAACCTCCTTGACCGTAGGACAGGAGTTCACCCAAACTTGGAGTATGAAGAACACAGGATCTACTTGGCCCGCTGGCGTTACTGTCAAGTTTGTTGGTGGTGACTATATGTTCCTCAAATCGGAGGAGAATTCGCTGAACGCCACCATCACTAAGTCTGAGACTAAGCCTGGCGATATCGTGAAGTTTTCGGTTGGTCTTTCGGCTACGTGGCCTCCTAACAAGCCTTACATTTCCTATTGGCGATTGACCGCACCTGACGGAAGGCGTTTTGGCGATAACATCTGGTGCAGCATCAACGTCACCGAAGCCGCCCCACAGCCAACCTCGGCTAAGGAAGAGGTCCATGATGAGGAAGACAGACACTCAGAAACCTACAGCTCAGAGAGTGTCGCCGATGCGGATAGTGTAAAGGCCGAAAGTGTCAAGGATGAAAAGGAAGACATCGAGAGTGCTACCGAGAGTTTGGCTAGGTCGCAGGCGTCTTCACAGATGGTATTCCCCAAGCTTCCAGTCGAGAGCCCAGTTCACTCGCTCGAGCACCTCCCATTGTTGGCTGGCAGCGATAAGGCCGAAGACGTACCCGCTCCCCTTAGCCCCACCAGCAACTCGTCTCACAAGACATTTGCCCTTAGTGAGGATGGCTTTGTTGAGGAGGAGATTGATATCAGCTCTATCGGAGACAGCAGCGACGGTTTTATGACTGACGAGGAGTATGATGTTCTCTGTGCTTCGGATGAGGAGTTTGAGGAATGCGAACGCGTTGCCTAAACGGAGTTTCATAGGTTGTCTCATGGGGATTTGAAATTGTTCTTGGGTCTATTGGTCTATCGGACGAACGAGATAAGGCGGTGTACTGGGTGTTTTTATTGCATTTTTTATGTTGACGCCTTTACGTTTATTTTTTATTTTCATTATTATTGCCGTGCTCTCGCATCGCTTTTGGATTCTCTCGGGGCAAAGGGAAAAACGATCGCTGGCCTCTCTTTTCTTACACTCTGCACACTGCAAAATCAACTCTCCTTAGGAAATATGTGTACTTGGATTTTCGTCAATTTATTGTGAAAGCTCGCTCCTCTTATTTTGATTACATTTTGCGTAAGTAGCCACCTGCCCATTATCAGGATATGTGCCTAATCTTCATGTGCTGGAATGAAGGTATCAGGATCTGGAAGTTTGGTGGATCTTATTGAAATAGATGGCATGTTCCTTCCTCATATTCTCTTCAACCCCCTCTGTACCATCCTCTGCCTCCTCTTCGCCCCATCTTCCACCACCGTCACCAACTCATCCGTCGCCCCATCTTTCCCTTTATCTACAACCGTAACTGCCACCCACATGCCTGCCGCGGACACAATACTCATTGCGAGTATGCCAACCATAGCTAAATTACTCATCTGGTACTGCAACGGCCCATCCTCGGCCCATCCGGTATATAGCGCATACGTAGTCATCACGCTGCCAAGATTCCCCAACCCGCTTACCAGTGCGGTTGCAGCGGCGACTCCAACCTCACCATGTCGTGGCTGGAAGATCTCACTGGTCCAGGTCATACATACGGGCACTGTTGGGCCGAGTCCAAAGCCAACAATCAGCAAGCCGGCGTAGCGGGCCCATCCATTTGACGCATACGTGACGACCAGTAAACCGGTGATCTGTATGAACGCGGGGACGATGAAGAAGACGGGGCGGAACCTATTGAAGCGGTCGCTGAGCGGGGTTATGAGCAGGATCGCGATGAGATCGCAGGTCCAGATCGGCGCCACAAGGAGCGAGAGCTGCACACTCGTCAGACCCGGGAGGAGAGAGTGGATTATCAGCGTGGCGAAGACTTGCACGCCGATGCCCACGCCCACTACACCGAAGTACATCAGTGTGAGTGGCCACATGCGCCAGTCGGTACAGACGCGCCTGAGATCTCGTACCGTCCACGCTGAGGTGTGGTAAACGCGGGTTAGGTCGTCGTAGTGGATGCGGGCGTCTTCGCCTTTGAGGGCGGGCTGGGAGCGGGGAAGGAAACGTCGCCAGCCAATAGGATTTGGCGGGGAGGAACCGGGGGGGGGAGGACGGTCTGGTAGCCACCAGAGAATCGCAATGCCGTCGACTACGGCGATCAGGCCATATATCAGGAACATCCACTGGAACCCGGTGAGGCCGCCTACACCATCCATTTGCTGGAACCCAGCAGAGGCCAGCCCTACCACCGCTGCTGACACCTGCGCGGCTGTGAAGTACTGCCCTATACGCTTCCCGGTGTTTTCGGGCGGGTAGAAGAGCGTGAGGTAGTATGCCATCCCTGGCCACATCCCCGCTATCACGATTCCAAGGAGGAGCCGGAGGAGACTGGTCCAACCACGATGTCAGTATTTGCACTAGATGGGGAGACGGGGAAGTAGTAGTACTAAAAGTTCCACGCCGCTGTCAACGCTGCATGGCAGCACCCTATTATTCCCACCCCGACCACGATCCTGGACATCCACACATGCGGGCCGAGTTTCGTCATAATGAGATTCGCAGGTGCGTCAAAGATGACATAGCAGACGTAGAACAACGCCACCCCTGTGCTAACCTGTTTGTCAGTGAGGTTGAGCTTCTGCGAGAGCGAGTGGCCTTGGGATGTATTCATGGTCAACGAGAGACCGACATTCGACCTGATGGCGGCGCAGATGAAGTAGAGGATCCAGAAAGCTACAAATCGAGCACCTCGTCAGAGCCCATCTGAATCAACATTTCCGCTGCCAATTCGAACCAGGTATAATTCTGCGATCGAGCTTCCTGCCATCGCCACATGAGCTACCTGTCATCGAGTCATACATAAACCGAAGCTCAAACCTGTAAACCCTTGCAATCTTTGCATCTAGCACAGCATCCTCCCCACCCTCAAGACTCCTCTCCTCAGCATCATCTGGTGCCTTTCTCGTCATCGTTGTCGTGTCCGTTGAGTCCATATTTCTGTAACAGCAACTGTAGTGTAGAAACTGGGTAACCTTTATACCAGCCCTGCAGGGACGAAAACAAAAGATAAAAGCTAGTTAAGCTCGCCCGGTTCCCGTTTCTCCGTACCGTTCATTAAACATTATTTCTTTCTCTATCCGTGTTGATGAATCCAACCCATCCTTTTCCTTTCTCTTCTCCGTGATGTCGGAGTAACTGGATCTAGCAGTAATCGGCGAATTGAGGGATATGCCTGTCGATAGAAGTCGGAGCAACAAGTGGGGACGATGGAAGGTCCAAAAAACGATGGTGTTCGGCTTGAAATGCGCTTGAAATTATCTGATACCCACACTCCCGAATCTGTGATATAGCTTGCAGAAACATCCATGAAATATTCGCACTGTGATACACGCCCAAAACAACTGTCTCCCTCTTAATAATACCCTCCACCTCCATCATCGTCATCGCCCAGATCGCTGATATCGCTTCCACCTGAGAAGTACTGCTCAGCATTATAATCGCCCTCATCGTCATCCCCGAAATCGTCCTCCTCCTCCTCCTCTCCTACATCCTCCCCATCCTCTTCCTCGTCCTTTTTCTTCTCCTCGCCATCGGCATCCGCGTCCTCATCCAGTCCCACACCATCTTCCAGCAGCGAATCCAGCGCTGAAAACACCCCCAACGTCTTCTCCTTTCCGTCTGCATTCGCGTGGACCCCAAGCGTCGCATACAGCTCTTCGGGGAAGAACTCAATCACTGCGCACAAACATCAGCAGCAATCCAGGTACGT
>Ga0307515_10024427_pt1 | contig 10533 bp, 10 predicted proteins | sample 17_EM_MG_FD_194513 | JGI IMG/M metagenome (GOLD analysis project Ga0307515, IMG submission 194513) | Populus trichocarpa ectomycorrhiza microbial communities from riparian zone in the Pacific Northwest, United States - 17_EM | ecosystem: Host-associated > Plants > Roots > Unclassified | place...
AATGCGGACAACTACTTCTCCAGAGTCTGGTGGGATCACGTGGCTGAATACTCGCCACGGAATCTGACAAAAGCTGGCGACAAGATGGTGGCGATAGCTGGCATAGCTGAGTATTTGTGGAAATCTGGCCTGAAGTCACATTATATTGCAGGGCTTTGGGAGGATACCCTGCCACGAGATCTTTTGTGGTATGTCTCTGCGGGTATTCGAAAGAAACGGCCGGATGGTGCTAGAGGCCCAAGCTGGTCATGGACATCGGTAGATGGGGCGATCTCGCATGACTCTCCTGAATGTTGGAGTTCAAATTGTGGGCTTGAAGTTCAGGGGATTTCTTTTGATGGTGGCAACGGTGCCGAACGTATTGAGAGCGGGAAAGAGATTGTTGGGATCAGACGAAAAGAGACAATAGATCCTGCCGAAATCGCCATCCCATTGGAACAACTGGCACCACTTCGTCCAAGCTTGCGAAACAGACCAATTCTGCTTCGGGCATTTCCACAAGGGGCAATGAAGCTGCAAATCAGAGGGAAATTGCAGCAGGCAATATGGAGACCGCTTGCGGCAGACACTACAGACTATTTCTATCGACGTAGAACAGCCGAGTGGCGGTACACTGCAGATGCACGCAGGAGCGAAATTTTGTACCACTTAACCCGCCCAGAAGGCAGACCCTTTCACTTCGAGTACTATCAAGACTTCAACTATCTTCAAACGACAACAGACAACTCGAAAGATGGCCCGCAAGCGTTTGCGTTACTCAAAATAAACGGTATTGATACCGAAGAAGTAGGTTGGTTCTTACCAGATGTCTCCGAAGACGTACCACATGAAATCTACTGTCTGCAAATTAAACTGGAACCCGAGACTGAAGAAGGAAGAATGAATCCTTTCAATCTGTGGTTGAACAGAGGTATCGCCGTTGTCCCAATCGATGGATCCGACACTTGCTTGGAATATAGGAGAGTAGGATACATCGAGCTATCCTGTGAAGCACCAAGGCTGAGATACCCGACTATCGTTGGGTTTGGAAGACGTGGGATAGAGCCTTCTCGAGAGCCGCTGAATATTGATCCTCATAACTTCTTTGGGGATGTGGAGGAGCGCGAGATTACATTGATATAAATTGAAGAACAAACATGTTGCTGAACTTAATTAAAGTCTTGAGAAGATGTTTTCGGCCGTCCATGCCCCTTATTTAGGGGTTCACGCCTCGCTAACATTAAAGCAACCTGTAAAACCAGAGATTTTCGGCTAAAAATCGTCTTTTGAACCTCTTTTCCCACGCACCTCTTTCACAGACTTTACATTTAAATAAAATAAAAGGTCACCCGAAGTATAAAACTCCAATTCTCTTATATATAGTAATAAATTCAGTAAGAATTAGCTATAACATGGGCGTTCCAAAGAAATCTTCAATCTTTATAAGTAAAAATAGCAAAAACAAGTATTTTTGTACTCGTTTATAAGCTATAGCTTATTTTTAGGGTACTTTATATAACTTTACTTTTAAGCCTTTAGAATATAATCCCTTAGGAATCTTAATTGCCCTTACTTACACGATTATTTTAAACTACTTTTATAATTACTGGACTTGAATCAACGAAGATATCAGGGGGTTAAACTTGGGGAAAAGCGGAAAACTGTGCGAGTAGATAAACTTCTCTGGCTTTTACAAGTTGCTTTACCAAGAAATGCAAAATCAACCTCCACGCCTACGATTTGCTTCATTATTATCATTTCACCTCACACTCGCTCTCAATAAACAAAATCGCCATCATTTACAGGGTACCCGCATCCTGACACTGATTAGCAATTCTCCTCACCGTTCCTCGTTTCGATCCACATAAGCCTGGAGGCGCTGTTAATTAAGAGTACACGCTCCACTTGATTCGAAGTGCTGCGCCTCTGTATCGTGTCCCCGCTCTAACCCTATAGGTTCGGATCTAAGGTTAACACAGGCGCTAAAATAAGTTTGCCGACTACCATCGCAAAGATCTGAGCACATATCATTCCTTCCTTATTTCCCATCACGATAGCTTTACAGTCGTTCGCTCGCTGCAGCCGCGTCATATTGCCGTTAGTACATGTTGAAGGGAAGCACAATGTCGATATCACACACATACCAATATGAAGCCCTTGCAAATCCTTCCCGGCAGATACGTTTGCTCAAACTGGACACCACTCACGACAATGGATCTGTCCTCACAGGAAGCTTATCCGTGTACAAGATTCCTCCACGAGACGGAAGTCGTGTAGCCAGGTTCAGCAAACATCTGCAACTACCCGGCTACTTTGCCTTGTCATATGTATGGGGCACAGGCCCTGATCGGCATCCAAGTCATGAAATCATCCTCGATAATAGGCGATTCCCCATCACAGCGACCCTCTATGCGGCCCTGCATTCATACCGCTCTTTTGTGCCCGCATCTATTCGATTCTGGGTCGACGCCATTTGCATTAATCAGGCAGACGATGACGAGAAATCGGCACAGGTGCCTCTCATGCGCGATATCTACCATCTCGCAGTGTCTGTACTTGTCTGGCTTGGCGATAAAACCGATGAGATTAATCGCTTAGAGTTGTTTATTAGTAACCTCGTAAACGATGGTTATGTAACAAAGGCAGACAAATGGGGCCTTGAAGTGACGGGCACCGAAACCAAAGCACGAGACAGGGGTGAAAGGAAACAGCCTTTGGCAAAATTCATCCGCAATGAATCTGAGAGACTGCTGCTAAAGGGGGCATTCAAAGGTGGCATGGGTATGCTCAGAGGACTGCAAATTGGTTTCGACGTGGAGTACAATTCACTGAGTGATCATTTGAATGATCAGAGAGTCAGGGAAGATGAATATCTTCAACGTATGGAAGAAATAAAGTCCTGGTCGCCAAACGAAAGACAACTCAAACTAGTCCAGGATGAAGATTTCCAAGCAATGGCAACACTACTTGATAAAGTCCTATTCTCGGACACTCAATACTTCGATAGGATGTGGACACTGCAAGAACTGTGTGTAGCCAATCGTGGCCTGGTGCAGGTGCTAGAGGTGGACCTTGAAGATTTGCTTTTAGTATTTTACTACCTCCAGCGAACCTTCAACATCCGCCACCTCAGTTTTGAAAAGATCACCACACTCTTCGAGATCAATTCAAAGTTCAACAATGGACAACGACTACCATTGAGAGTCCTTCTTGCATTGTCCGCGGGTAGAAAGTCGGAAAACCCAAGGGATAGGATCTATGGCCTCCACGGACTCATGAAAGATGAGCAAAATCCTTTGCTCAAGCCAGATTACATGAAGCCAGTCGCAGAGGTCTATGCCAACGTTGCACGTCATATAATTTCTACTGGAGAATCCCTGGACGTGATATGTGGCCACCAGCTACGTGGTAGACTTCCTGAACTGCCATCCTGGGTTCCTGATTTTCGCCATTTCGGCCTGGAAGCAACCAGCTTGGTGCACGCAAATGGCGAAAACATCATCTACCACGCTTCGGGATCTGAGAAGCATGCGCTACCAGAGCATCCCTTCCAAGTCACAAGGGAGTGGCAAACTCTAATCGTCACTGGAAGCTTTCTGGGCAATGTCTCCGTATTGTCAGAGATCTCGGTGCCAGGTCAGGACCTCCAGACAGAAACTTTTGCTCTGCGTGAGAGGCTATGGTCGGCCAAGCTCATTCAGAGTCAAGAAAGGACACCAGAATCTCAAACGGTCGGTAACGTCTCAGATCTCGTGGCAATATACGCCGAATTCTATCAAAACTCAAATCGAGCCACGTTTTGGGCTCGTAACCCGGACAAATTAGGTCGACTTCGAGCTATGATCGGCAATGCGAATGACCAAAGTGATGGTACGCTTGGTCTAAATTACAAATATTTTCTTACACTTCTTTGTGGTCGAATAGCAAAGGAAGCCCGCTGCAGTGAGGAGGAGCTTTCGGAACACTTGACACGCTCGTGTATCCCGGATCAGGAAGGCATCGAGATACTCGAAAAATTGTGTAAGGCTTTGGATGCTGGAACACAAGGTCGCCGCCTCATCATGTCCGAGGGGAAGCGGATGGGCGCGGCTACAGAGCAAACGCAAGAGAATGACATGATTTATGTCCTGATGGGGTGTAGTGTACCAGTTATTCTGCGCAAGACAGCGCGACCTAACGAGTTCCAATTTGTCGGGGAGTGCTATTGGCATGGCTTCATGGACGGGGAAGCTTTAGCGATGAGAGATGGGGACAAGGTAACGGCGCATGAGTTCAAATTGGTGTGATAGTTCGGTAATTGTTGGAATGGAGATTCATTGACAATAGCAGCTGGCCCTCCAAGTTAAGGGCTGGAGGGGCATATATATACATGATAGCGTGATTTGTCAGGTATGCCCATATGACAAATCAGCGGACGTGCAGAAATGAGATATTGAGGTGGTAAGCTGACGTCCCGTGACGTCTTTCAATACTTGGTATAGTCTCCGCGTACTCCTCCATTTCCGAGACAGTCAATCGGAAAGTGAAACCGCGTCAAATGATGTTATATCGGGTAAAAATAACTGAACGAGAATTCTTCTCGTCCAGATCCTAACCCGGCGAATCCTCCTTTGCAATAACCAGCACAAAAGTTAAGGAAGGATTAAGCATTACGACAGCAGGCGCAAGTTGCTGAGTTTGACGAAAAGCCATTTCTTAGAAATAGGGGCTTAGGGCCTCAACTCACGGTACCCGAAGAACGCTCAAACTCAGTTTAGATCAACCACTGAAATGCTGCTTCCTGACAGTCTTTCATTTTGCTTAAATTATACGTTTGCACATTCGCTCTCAGCAAGCAAATTTATGTCTTCTACCTGCTGAGCTGCTCGACAGAAGCATATTTGCATCTGAGTTCAATTGTGCTTAGATTCCGAAAGAACCGCTTGTGCGTCGGGAGAGAACTGGGATTTGAGCACTTGTGAAGTGTTCCAAATTATCCTGGTCGATGATATGCTCGCCACTTCCACCGAAACGCCTCATTATCAACTCCTGCAATGTTTAAGAATCCTCTGCTGGCACAATCCACTCATCCGCATCCCCCCACCTGTCAACCGTCAACCCCGCACTTCCAGGATTCTTCATACCAGCCTCCAATTGCTTTGCATAACTAACTCTTCTCAGACGTTCTCCTTCTGCAGGTGTCAGGTTCAAGTAGATCTCCACGCCAATAGTATGCAGAAAGATGGAAAGCCACGCGGCCATGCCGAAGTTCAATTCCAAGCTGGCTTGAAGTTGCTCTCTCCTGTCACTCCCAAAGTTTGCGGCAACCGCAATCATGCCATCAACTGTCATATTGGCAATGCTGCATTGTGGATACATTGTATTGCTGTGTGTTAATGAGTCCTGTACAAAGACAATTTCATCGCAAATCATGGGTACGTAGTACTTGCCCACTGCAGTCGACACTTGAGCAGCGATCACCATGATGATCCGGGTAGTGATGATGACGCCAAGATAAAACATCGCACGCAACATCCAAGCTCTGTGTTGCTCAATTTGTAGTCGTTTGATGTTATAATATGCCATTGATATGGAGGTGGTGCTGAGAATGACGAGGAGGCCCATTGCTGCCTGAGTTGGTAAAGTGCCACCAAACGATCGCCTAATGATGAAAAATGTACCGGCATTCGAGATCATGACCAAGACAATGACAATGTAGCCATTGATGCGGTGAAGAAGAATAAATTTGTGGCGGATGACAGGCACGAATTGCCACTGGGAAGGCATTATTAGCATCAAAGTGATAAGTGTACGGAGTCAACTTACCACCATGAGAACTCCAGCTGGGATTATGCATCCAAGGTGGATCGTTATTCCGACTCGAGCGAGTCCTTCTCGATACCAGTACCATTCTCCTGGCGCAACGCCTTTTTTGTAGGATGAGGATGCATTCCCACCGATGTTCAGGTAACTGATCCGCGCGAGAGAAAAGCCGAGCATTGAGCTTGCGAAAATAACAACTTGCATAGTTATTAAATGCGTTTAAGAACGTGAATATCTGCCATACAGAGAGGAAAATTGTATCCCTTCCGAAAGCCAACGGCTCGATGTGCCTTTCTCCACCACCCATTGTGAGAAAATTTCAACGCCATTTTCCTTAGGAAGTGAACGAGAAGAGACTGCCGGGTTTTATATTAGAAATATATCACAAAATATTGAGATGGTGGAACTCAACTCATGCATGGTTTGACTTGGACACCGACATTCTTGTATGAAAGTGCCTGCCTCAGAACTGTCGTGTCACGCGTCTGCGCTCATTATTGATGTCGCCGATGCGCAGCCTCATTCTACGAGCAAAGTCATGCTTGCGACAATTTCGCTACCGAGAGCTTACAATTATTCTCCGTACATCGTAACTGCGTGGTAGAATTCCCAACAGTCCTATCTCCGAAGTCAATCGGAGTTATATTACCCCGAAGAATATCTTAAGCTTATTTTTTGCAGCGCTGAGATTGGTGTGTTCGTAAACGATCGGCAAATATCCTTCCCGTCTCTCTAGGCCTATGCATCATCATTGGTGCGAACCAGGATGTTAATTCTGTCCGTGCTTCACAGCGCAAGCTGCGGCTGAGGTAACTAACCTTCGATCTCTAGACATCAAAACAGATGCGCCTACGTTTCGTTCTCCCAGTTGCTTCATGCAAATTAAGCCCTCAGTCCACCTCCAACTTGGCAACTTATCCTTCCGAGTCTTACTCTTGCTCGTACCCCAAGCGTGGGAGGTGGGTCTATCGCTCTTTGCGAGATTCTTTGAAGGGTCGGAACGGAAGAGGGGAGGTTTCGACTCCGTCCACATGGCGAAGCAGGGTGTGAAGGAGATCACTAAGAGGTCGAGAGCTTCCAAGCCCAAGGTCACCACGGGGTGCCTCACTTGCAAGCATGTTTCCCCACATCTTACGTCCGCTGTTCATATGTTGATCCCGCATTCAGAACCAGACGTGTAAAATGTGATGAAGGGAAGCCAAGTTGCCACAGATGCAAGAGCACTGGCAGAAAATGTGATTGGAAAAGGTGCACAATCCCAGCATTTGGGTCACACGTGGCAACGGCTGCAGTATGCCTCCCCCTCCGGCAATTTCCTGGAACCTTGGTAGAAAGCAATCATTTCCAGTTCTTCTGCACCAAGACTACTCTCCAATTATCCGGCTTATTTGGATGCACTTTTTGGAGCCAGGAAGTGCTACAAGCATGCGTTTCTCAACCGGCTATCTGGCACGCAGCTGTGGCAGTTGCAGCTCTTCAGCAAGAACGCAGTGCAACAGTTCGTAAAGCTGTTGAGGATGACGAGCATCTCAGTGATTTTACACTTAACCAGTATGTCAAGGCCATGCAACATCTAAGGGGATTCTACAGTAAAGATCAAGTACCAACTGCAGAAGTTGTTCTTATTTGCTGTATATTCTTCATATGCTTTGAAGTGAGTTGTAAGCTTTTTGCCTTGTCTACTTGAAACTAACTGACGATCACGAACAGTCTCTCCGCGGCCACCTCGCTACCGCATTTGTTCACCTCAATTATGGCCTACGATTGCTGTCAGAGATTGAACCAGAAGACCAGAAGGAACCATCGGCTCCTGGCCGCCTTCACTACTCCCATAACTCGTTCGCATCGCTCGAAGACCTCGCTCTCATCTTCACCCGACTCGACACACAAGCAAGCCAGCTACTCTGGAACCGCAAGCTCACCAAAAATTCCAGGCTAGAAGAACTCACGTTCGGAGCCGTACGACACATTCCCACACACTGTAATAGTCTCGAAGAAACAAGACGCATCTCAGACCAAATTTGGAATTTCTGCCTCTGCTCTCTCAAAACCCCGCAAGAGAACAATTCTGTGCGTGCCGGCGACACCCGCGCTGCGACACTTCAACTATGTTCGACAAGATTCAATCAATCTCTCGCAGCCTTCGAACGTTTCATGGAGCACTCGGGCAGTAACTTAGATGCCAAGGGAAGACAAGCAGCAAACGTAATGAAGATCTGCCATCTCGTTGCCTCGATGTGTCTCATGCCGGAGCACCAAAACGACCGGGATAACGAAGAGATCTTCTGTAATTATGAGAAGCAGTTCTCGGAGATCATTTGTCTTGTGACGGATATCATTGACTCCTCCGCCGATGAGTCGTTGGGTGGGGATACTGTTCGCTTCACTCTTGATGGGTGTGTTCTTGGTCCACTGTTCTTTGTTGCAGTGCGGTGTCGTCATAAGATATTGCGAAGGAAAGCTATCTCGTTGTTGAGGCTGTCGAGAAGACTTGAGGGTCTCTGGGATAGTTCGTTCTTGGCGCAAGTCGCAGAGAGTGTAATGGAGATCGAAGAGAGGGAAAGTGATGATGGTGGGAGCGAAGCGAAACCACTGAGGATCTCAGATATCGATGTTGAGTTCGATCATGGCAGACGGAGGGCGTTGGTGAGCTATATCGTGAAAGGCTGGGAAGATTCATCAGATGCAGAGATCCGAGCAAGGGAAGATGTGGTTGTGTGGTAGGCCCGGCCGGAGTTGGCTACCTGGATGGCTTGAAAAAATTCGAGTTCTGTCAAGAATTGAGCCTTGTGCCAAGAGAAAGACGCCATTTAGTTTTATTGGTGCATTGTGAGACGCTGTGTGACTGACTTGGCAGACTTGCATGCACCATCCACGATCTCTTGGGGCTGAGGGATGAGGCTGAGCAAGCCTTTCAGCTCAAAACGTCCCACGATCTCTTTTAACAACAATTCTTCCAACACATTAATTCTCCTAACACGCAGAAGCAGAAGCTACGTCTCCATTCTCTTACGACCAAACCACTCCAGAAGGAGACAAGTCGTCCTATGTTATTCCCTCTGTATCACGATCAATCATGCGACGCCGCTCGGCTCTTAACAAGCGCACGGCAAGCAAAGCAGCATGTATTACCTGCAGGTATGCATCTTATCATGTCATGTAATTTAGCGATTCCTCGTTAATCTTTCTGTACAGAATGCGAAGAGTGAAGTGTGATGAGACGAAACCCAACTGCTTGAGATGTACGCGTTTTGGGAGAGAATGCGGCTATAGGCAACTCTCTAAAGATGCTCCCGCCGCACCGCCAGCCGATGTTTTTTGTGACGACGACGGCGATGAAGAGCAACCAGAGGCTGCTGCAAGAAGAGACAATTTCTCCCTCGAAGATACAGTCAATCCTTCAGCGCTTGGAGCGAGCGCTGGCTCGCAGATATCTGAACCTGCTCAATCGCGCGCAATGTCCGATGGTGGTCCCCCAGAACGCCCCTCCTCCCAGAAACCTCCCCCCCGAGGTTTAGGTTACCCGAGTTCGGAATCTGTCAACATATTGGATCAAGAAAAGGTTTCCACTGTGGAGCGCATAAGCCCACCGGAAAGGGCGATGGCCAGTGGGGGCGGCGGTGACGCTCGCATACTCCTCGGCTTCTGCAATGATTTTCGAAAAGCATACTCGGATGGCGGCCAAGGGGCTTCTCGTCACCTATCAGATCTGAATGGAAAAGTCGAAGAGCTTCAAGCAAGTCTTGAACTCCTTGAACGCATATCACAGGATAGAAAGCTCTACATCAAGCACAAATTAATTGAACGTATCCTCAAAGACTGTAAGACGATCTTCGAAGAACACCCTGTGTTCTCTAAAGCGCCTGGCGAACGAAGTATGTGGGAGAAGTACAACTCCCCTGCCGAGTATGCCGTTTCGGCAAAAAAGGAATTGGAAAGGCTTTGCACGATGCTGGAATCAAAGTATCGTGAACTCAATACCTATCTTGAATCTTTACGGAAGGGAAGGTATAGTGAACCTACTAGACCACAACTCAGATTTAATAATATTTCTGGTTTCCTTCTACCCCCTAGAGTTCGCTCGAAACACTCTCCTATACGACATAAGGCCGCTCTATCCGCGTTTCCTCAGCAGTTGGTTGATCCAGAAATTGACCTCGATATTTCCGACGACTCGCGAAAGAAGTCTGCTAATGAGAGCGAAATCAAGGTCCTAGACAGTATGATCTCGGACATTGGAAACTTGCAGGATCTGAAGAAAAACTTGGAGGAGAAAGGGGAAGAGGACGAGGAAGAGGAAAGGCTAGCCAAAGTGATCGAATCTGGTGACTCGGCAGTTTCATTCAAGACCTCCAATTTTCTTAACGTCGCAGAAACACTACTTAAGAAAACTCCGTCGCCTTCAACACTCCCCACGGACTCAAGAACTAACGTAGACGCAGTTCCCGAAGGCCAAAAGTCCCACGACCAACTTGATAGCAGCATTTCTACAGATAATCCCCCACTTAAGGGATCGGAAATAGTTGCTCTAAGAGCAATTTCCCGCGAAGAGCGACTGGTCAAGGTCGTGGAAATGAAGAAGAGTAATAAAACGCAGCAAGCGGACAAGGAGACCACAACGCTTGATTTTAAGCTGTCGAGCCGGCAGGCAAGAGAGAAGAATAACGGCGCTTTGGGCTCAATGCAAACAGACTTCCAGGGGAGTCACTCTTCCCCCTTGTTACCAAATCGACGACCGCCATCTGATTTAGT
>Ga0307515_10024428_pt1 | contig 10533 bp, 10 predicted proteins | sample 17_EM_MG_FD_194513 | JGI IMG/M metagenome (GOLD analysis project Ga0307515, IMG submission 194513) | Populus trichocarpa ectomycorrhiza microbial communities from riparian zone in the Pacific Northwest, United States - 17_EM | ecosystem: Host-associated > Plants > Roots > Unclassified | place...
ATATATATATATATATATAAAAATTATCACTCAGCATCCCTTCTCTTAATCCTTGCTTTCTTCGATCGGCGTGGCGGTTTCTTTCTACCCCAACTTGTCGAGGTTTGTGTCCCAGCCAGATGAATCAGTGTCTCTCTTACATAATCTTTTCCATGTAGTATGTGTTGCTGATGACTTTTCTGGTGGTTTTGTTTTTGGCAGCTGTTTATTATCTATATAGTCATCAGGAGCAGAGGTTGTAGAAGATTGAATCATTATCGATACCAGTAGTGATTACAAAGTCATGGTATTTTCATTTTGGCATCTCTCTGTCTCTACTGCTCTGTTTCTTCTTCATTCTTGTTACCGTGTTCTTGGGGTTTACTCATTCGAGTCTGTGATAATTGATGGCAGGTGAGTCCATTTGGGCAAATGAGGAACCACGACACGGGTCCACCATGGTTAATACCCATGCTTAGAGCAAGCTATTTCATTCCCTGTGCAGTTCATGGTGAATCCAATAAGAGTGAATGTAATATGTTCTGCTTAGATTGTATGGGAAATGCTTTCTGTTCTTATTGTCTTATTTATCACAGAGATCACCGTGTTGTTCAGGTTTGTCGACCCTGTCTCCATATTATCTTCGATTTATTCGATTGATTAATTGATTTATTGATTGGATGACAACCTGGTTGAATGCTTGGGTTGCTGCAGATAAGGCGATCTTCATATCATAATGTGGTGAGAGTAAATGAGATACAGAAGTACATAGACATATCATGCGTACAGACTTACATCATCAATAGCGCCAAGATTGTGTTCCTCAATGAGCGCCCTCAGCCAAGGCCTGGAAAGGGGGTCACCAACACTTGTGAAATTTGTTGTCGAAGTCTCCTTGATTCATTCAGATTCTGTTCACTTGGATGCAAGGTAGGTCAATTATGATGGTTTCCCTTCTCAATTATTAATCGGTTCTCTGCTCTGCTCTCTTCTACTGCTCTGTTTTGATAGTTTAATACAATATTCATTTTTTGTTCGAGTAAAGTGCTGTTTGCGTTTTGTTAGCTGGGAGGCATGAAGCGGGGTGACCCAGACCTTACATTTGCGCAAAAATTGAAGCAAAATAGGGATCCGTTCTTTGGTGGGTCGGAATCAGATGAGTCCTCAACCCCAAAGAAGATTCGCAGGACACATGCTTTCAATCGTTTGATGGACGGGCTCTCAATCTATTCCTCCAACAATGATGGTGCGGAGAGCTCTGGTGATGATGCAGCTACCAACATTTCTCCGGCTACTCCTCCCCTTTTCAATCATCGTAATGCAAGGAGAAGAAAGGGTATACCTCATCGTGCCCCATTTTAAGACTCCATAACCCTCCCCACCAAAAACATTAAAAAAATTGGCAAAACATTTAGCATTTACCAGCAGTAAAAAAAAAAAAAATTCTAAAAATGACGGCAAGGAGGAAGTGGGATTTGGGGGAATTTAGGGACATCTCCAGTTTCTTGTGTAAATACTAATAGGATGGTAGGTGGTGTGTTTTTAGTAGCTAGCTTTGGAGCAAGGGAGTGGTCCCTTCCTATAGACATTTAGCAATTACTGCTGGAATTGAGTTTCTGGGTCAGGAATTTTACCATATCCATGCATGTACATATCATAACATATAAATATATAAATGTGGGGTTTTGGATTTGTTGGAAAGGGAGCAATAAAGGAGTGGGCATTATGATAGCATGGAATGTATACAGAACACCGTGGTTTGTCCTTGTGGATAGTGATATTTAAAGTTATACCTTGTGTTCCGGCATCTCCTCTGTGATCTTTTATTTCATATTCTATATATGTGCAATCTGAGACACCTTTCGTCTATGCATACAGGGGAGTGGGGTTATTTGCATGGAAAAATGAACTGACAGCTTCTTATTTTGGTCATTAATGGGTCCATTGTGAATTGTAGAGCTGTGTCTGTGTGTGTTTTCTCTTATACATGCATGATTTTGTAATGAATTCTCGAGATGTAAAGCAGACCACATACGTCTTTTTCTTTTTTTTTTTTTTTTTAGAGGGAGAGAGAGAGCAACAAAACACCATTCCTGTTATAAAAAAAAAAAAGAGATACCATCCCTGAAGATGAAAAAGATGGTCTAATGGTTCTTGATTGATTTTACGCTTAATTTTCTTCCGTTTTCCTCACCCAAAATAGGAGGAGGGTACATAAAGTATAAATCTCTTTTCAACATTTTCAAATTTCTCTGCGCTAAATGTTAGGTTTGCTTTCACGTAGGAATTGGGCTTGATGCGAAGGTGGGTTCTGTTTTATGGGTAGCACAAACCTCAACTATCTCTTTCAATCCCCCTAACAAAATGAATTGTATTTTCATAATTGAGTCGCGGTTTCCAGTTAACACAGTTAGATTTTTTTCTCACTTTGTTGTTAACTAGATGTTTGTCTGCGAGGCTAATCGTGTTTCGAACGGTAATTGATCGTAAAAGGCATATTTTTTATGCTCTTTGCACGGCCAACCTCTTGAAACGCTGTTGCCGTATAAGATTAGCAGGCCCTTAAATCTTTTGGTAGATGATATTCCCAAAGGGGGTGATTATATGTTGTCAAGCCAATTTGCCAGGTAATAGTGTATTGTGAGGTGTACGTTTCGAGCCTGAAAATTAAGAGGGGTTTGAAGGGAGTTAAAGATATTGCAAGTTGCTTAGAACGGTAAAAACAAAAATCAAAAGCGGATGAATTAGTAGTCTAAAATCTTGAGATGGGATGGTGTTCAAATCAGAGAAAAGCTCAGGAGACACGAAATGCTCGGAGGGACAAGGACAGCCATCTCCAGATGCTCCTAAGATCCCAATCTTTCACCATCATCCTTCACTGTTCTCTATTAATTAAATAAAAAAATAAGTGGATGAGAGCCTTGAGGAATCTGAAAGGCTGCGTTGAGCGCACTCTCCTTCGCCCACCTCCCCACTCATCAATTTGTGCCTTTCCCCTTCTTATCCCTCCACTTAATACTTTTAGCTTAACAGGAGTCGTAGGAGTAGCAGTATCCCTTTCGTAATATATAATAATCCTCCATGAAAAATCGAAGTAGAGACTCCCTAAATTGATTGTTTAATGGATTATTGGGGGCCAAAAGACGGTTGCAACTCGTCTTATTGAGGTTTAGGATGAAGCTAAGTAATGGTGACGTTTCCAAGGTTCAACTTTCCAAGGAAATCAGCTCAAACTTGGTGGCAAAGGCCAGAGTTTACGAGGCTGCTTTGTCTGTTTGTGCGGTGCCTAGTCATTAGACGTCTAAGGGAGTGCCACGTTTTGTTCACTACATGGTTAGGGTGGACACATGCCCCGTCCCTTTGGGCCATGGGGCCATATTCAGCCACTTGTGCGACGAGAAAGAGGAGACGGAGGAGGTAGAAAGGATCGGTACTAATGTCATCACTTCAGTTTCGGTTCTCCTTGTCTGTCAAGAAACTAACTAAAAAGATGAGCATGCATGATGTCCCGCAAGTTGGCGTTCTACTAATGGGTGCCACTGTGCATAATGCAAATTGGCTTTATTCCTCCTCGATCCTCTCCTATATCTTGCTCTAATTAACCTGCTTTCAGTTTTTGGATTTTTATATCGATATATACACTGAGTGAATGGCCCTTCATCATCGTGATCATCATGATCATGATCCTCATCGTCAGATTAAAACAGGAGAGAATAAACTAATGGTCCTCGTGAGATCACATTGTTGATAAGGCTCTTGGGTTGTGGTGTTGCCTTTGGCATCACACGTCGTCATTTCTCATTTCCCATAAAGCACCCTTCGTGAATTTACAATCAACCCCACCCTCCCTCCACAAGTGTTGCTTTCGGTGTTTCTAGTTTATTAGTTGTGTCGTCTTCCACCCTCTGCCTCTTTGGTAAGCTCTCCAACCTCTGCTTTTGTTCTCATTCGGGTTGAATTGAGATTGTTCCATTGACCACAAATATCTATCTATCAAATTAATCACATTTGTTTCCAAGTCGACTACATCTAATAAGCAATCAATTAACTACAGAAAATCTCTATGTTTAGGTATAGCAACTCGCACAGTTCAATGACTTCGATCTGGATTAGCATAAATCAATCACTGTGTTTTTATTCTTTGGAAATAAGATTACGATACAATCATTTCATTATTTTGTACATTAGTTTTTTTACTAGATTTTCATGATTCCTGTATATAGATAGACGTACGTAGTAGACACAGAAACAAGGCTTGGCAGGAGCTGTTCTGACAGGTTTCAGTATATTATATATCTTGCATTCCTTATATTTATGCTTGATTGACATGAAATAATTGCGACTTTTAGAACATCTTTTTACAAACAACCATCTAGCTTTCAACTGTTGCTATAACCTTTCTGAAAAAGCATACGAGTGTCGCAAATGGGCCTCCACGGCCCGTTATTTATTGGACTGGCCTAACCATCACCACAGTCCGAGGGCAAGGGAGCCCCACGGAGCTAAAAAGCTTCTCCCGACAAACTTTCACTTCGAGATCCAACTAGCTAGGCCTTGTTTGTTAGTATTTGGAGATATAAGATAACAGGAGTGAAAATATCAGAAAGTATTTGGTCAGCCATATTAAATTGGAGACGAATATCGTCCAATCTGTATCATATATAGTTAAAAATTAATCCTAGCTAAACAAGCAGGGAATAATTAATTTTTCTGTTCTATGACATTTATAATTAAAAAAAAATCAGATGTTATAATATCCATACATATGATATATTTTTTATTTAAAAATTGAAAAATTGAAAAAACTGGCGCATGATTTTTTTTGAAATGAAGTGTAAATAATGTTAGAGTTAAAAAAAAAATGAAGAACAAGGAAGAGAAAAGGTGAAGTTATTGTACGTTACGTAACCGTTCGGGAGGGCAAAAGAAAGTCTTGGATGGCGGTTCTGTTTGAAACCACGGTGGTGTGCGTGGTGGATAATTTTGACCCCGTTGAGAACGGCTAAATCGTGAATCTTCGTTGGTATGGACTTGGCTTGACACGTTATATACAAAGAAAGCCTTCTTTTTTCATTATTTGGGAAGCCCTGTGTTCCCTTGTTTATATGTATTTAATTTGCAATGTCAAACACAAAACAAGAGGCAGGCAAAGCGAGGTGATCAGGCTTGTAGTGGAATAATTAATATATCTGAACTCGATCAGTGGGTATTAATTATTGCATGGCATGACAGTTGTGTAGCATCATCAGTTAATTGTTTGGGAATTAAGATGCAAGCAAGGCCAGCGCCAACTGACTCGCACAATACTTGTTGATGTATAATTTAGCTGTACGTAGCATATTACTTGAAAATTACGTTGTGGGAATATTTAAATATTATTTCCTCTTTTACATACGCCCATTGAAATTTATGGCAGTTCTCGACGAGTTTTCCTAACTGGGCATGCCTGCTTGGCTGCTTATTAATATCATTGAGATTCGGTGCGCACTGTGTGTGTGGCATGCACTCTATGATATGTATAAGATAACACACAGTATATGAAGAGAATGCTCGGTGACGAATAAAATAGATTTTTTTTTTTGTCGAACCAAAAAAAGAGCAGGGTTGATAGTGCAAAAAAGAGGAGGTGTTGATGTTTCCTTCCGGAGGAACCTAATAAATGCACGTTTTCTATACATTATATATATATATATATATATATATATATAAAAGCTAGTTTCAATTGGATTGGTGAGAAAGAGAATAGAGGTGTTATTTTAGGAACAAAAAGTAGGACTGTATTGGGCTGTTATTACTTTTAGACTATACCCGTTGTTGTACATACACCTGGAAAAATCAGACTTCAAAATTCTGTGGGCAAAAGAAAACCAGTAGTCGTAGTAGTATTATTACAGTAATGATTGTCACGGGCTAGCATCCGCGGTGGCATTGGTTGGTCCACTCAGCCCTCCTCTTCCTGTCCTGTCCTGAGACTCAGAGTTGTTGACTTGATGGTGGATGCTTGCTTCCAGCCGCAGACCACGTCATTGCTGAGTGGAGTGCTACAGTTGCTAGCTGTGTGTGTTTGACAAGAAAGATTTGTCATAGCAACGGAAAGGAATTTGTTTAGTTCATGACGGACTTGCTGACGACGTCTCTCTGTTTACATCAAAGAAAGAGCAGAGAAATGCCTCCTCACTTATCTATTTATTTATTTATTTATTTATTTATTAATAGCTTTATAGCTACCACTTGTTCCACAATTTCCCCTCATATTCTCTCTTGTGCACGGACAGCCTGTTTCGCTTCATCTCTCCTTCCTCCTCTTCTCAAATCTTCTAGCAGTTGCGAATTAATAACCATTTCCAGCGTTCCACATCTTTTCTAGAACAGCTACAGCCCGCCCTCAAAATTACTTTGGAAAAGAAGAACGACAGATGGGTGCTTGTGTTTCTTCTTCGTACTTGGGCCATCATGAATCTCATGAGCAGCTTCGTCCCAAGACCGCCAAAGTTATTTCAATTCATGGTGATCTTCGCGAATACTATCTTCCTGCCTTCGTTTCTCAAGTTCTTCGGTCTGAAATTGCGTCCTCATCTTCCTCTTCTTCATCGTCCTCATCTTGGTTCCTCTGCAACTCCGACCATCTTTCATACGATGAATACATTCCTGTCTTGGCTTCGGACGTCCCTCTCCATGCCGATGAGATATATTTTGTGCTTCCTAATTCAAAGCTTCAGCGCAGGCTAGCCTCTTCAGATATGGCAGCTTTGGCTGTCAAAGCTAGCTTGGCCCTTCAAAACTCCTCTAAGAAAGGTGGTTCCCGTCGCGGCAAGAAGGCCCGGATTTCTCCTGTATTGTTGGTCAGTCCTGATCATGACCACCAGCAACATAATGTTATCTATCAGAAACGAAAACATGAGCCACAGGTGAAGCGGGCCGCTGATTCCGTTGCCATTGGGTTTTCCAGATCCGGTTCTGATAGAAGTTTTAAGAAATATACTTCCAGACGAGCCAAATTGGCTGTTCGTTCCTTTAAGCTTAGATTAACCACCATTTATGAAGGGATCGCTCTTAATTAATTAAACTTTCATTTCTTAATTTCTTTCCTTCTTACCTTGATTACGAAGAGGAACGCAATCCAATTTTTGAAGAACAAAGAAAAAAACACCAGTATTTTTTGTTGATTTCTTACATCTCTTATTATAACTTTCAATTCGCAACACATTCCATGTAAAACAGATAAACGTACAGGTGCATACATGGCTTTGATTTTTTGATAACTATCAATTTTGCAGAGATTTAACTTAATCATCTTTGATGAGCATATAAACTTAATTCTCTCCATGCTACCCGGTAATTTTTCGTTAAAAAAACATGAAGACCTCCATTTCTTAAACTGGGATTTATATATATATATTACATCTTGCATGTATATACTGAGAAGAACAGTTTCTCAATTATAATTAGAATTTTATAATGTGGATTTCCTGCCTTAGATATAAGAAGTTGAGAATTATGTATCTGTATTATATTATTCTGAAGACGTGAAGCAGTAATATAAGTACGTGCTGCTACAAATCTGCTATTCCAGGAAAGTATGTCTTACAATAAAAGCTGATTACATTTATATCCTATAATCTCGTTCAATCAATCAAAGAGATTTGTTTTTCTTCTTCATTTACTGTCATGTAACAGATTTTCTTTCCTTTAACACTCCTGCTCAAGTTGGAGCATGTATATTAATAGTGCCCAACTTGCTCAGATGTGTATGGAAAATAGGTGCACGCAGTGGCTTAGTAAATAAGTGCTACTTGCTCTCCTGTTCTGACATGTGAGGTTTTGATCTCTCCCCTTTGAATTCTTTCACGGACAGTGCGATAATTAATCTCAATATGTTCTGTACGTTTATGATACACGGAATTTGTGGCTATGTATAGAGCAGCTTGATTATCACATAATAATCTTGCCGGTTTGGGATGTTTAACACATAAATCTCTTTAAAAAAATCATAGCCAGCTCAACTCACAAGTAGCTACAGCCATAGACCAATATTTTGCTCTGCGGATGACCGGGCAACTGTAATCTGCTTCTTGCTTTTCCATGATACCAATGATTTTCCAAGGAAGATACAATAACCAGTTACTGAGCGACGTGTTGTGGGGCACCGCGCCCAATCTGCATCACAATAACTAATCAAATGGAGCTCATTGTGGGAAGCAAACATAAAACCTTGTCCATGAGCCTCTTTGAGATATCGAAGAAGTCGATATGCCACATCAAGATGGTGTCGTTGTGGATCTTGCATGAACTGGCTTAATGTGTTGACAGTGTATGCGATTTCTAGTCTTGTGATGGTCAAGTAAATTAATTTTCCAACTAGGCGTCTATATCTTACAGGCTCATGTAGTGGGCTGCTACCTGCAGGTGTTAATACCAAATTTGCCTTCATTGGTATCTTTGTAGGTTTAGCACCAAGTAATCCAACCTCCTCCAATATGTCCAGTGTATATTTTCGTTGGCAAATGGTGATTCCAGCTTGTGATCGTGCGACCTCAACTCCAAGAAAATATTTCAGGGTCCGAGATCTTTAATTCAAAATTTGCTACTAAGAAAACCTTTCAAGTTCTTAATTTCTACTTCATTGTTGCCTGTGATCACCATGTCATCAACATATAACAGCACAATAATGAGTGAAGTCCCCTTAGCTTGAGTGAATAAAGATTAGTCTGCCTTGGATTGATAGAAACCGATGGTCTGTATTGCTAAAGAAAATTCTCTAAACCAGCTTCTGGATGCCTGCTTAAGCCCATATAAAGATTTATGGAGTCGACAAACAATGTTCTCCCCCTATCGATGATAACCTGGAGGAGGCAACATGTAAACTTCCTCTTGGAGTTCGCCATGAAGAAAAGCATTTTGAACATCCATTTGGTGTAAAGACCAGTTGCGAACAACAACCACAACTAAGAGGCAACGGGCAGTAATGAGTTTGGCTACTGGGGCGAAGGTCTCTTTGTAGTCAATGCCTTCGTGTTAGGTGAAACTTTTTGTAACAAGGCGAGCTTTGTGGCGTTCAAGAGTCCCATCAGATCGATACTTAAGCTTGAACACCCATTTGTAGCCGATAAGTTGTTGTCCACGTGGAAGAGGAACAAAACTCTAGGTATTGTTGTCTGAGAGAGCTTTGAGTTCGGCTTGAATGGTAGTGACCTAGTGGGAGGTTCTACCAAGTGGGGATTTTGACAGGCCTGTTCATAAGTAGCATGTTCTACCAAGGGGGAGATATGAGCAAGAAAACATTGGTATTGAGGGGACAAACATGAATAGGAAACATACCGATGGAGTGGATGTCGTGTGTTGAACATGGACCGCAAGGATGTTGCCTTGGACAGGAGTAAAGTTGAGTGATGAGCCACGTAATCTTTAAAATGAGCTGGTGGTTTGGAAGAACGGGTGGATTGGCGTGGCGTAGCTTGGTGGGGGCATCTGTCATTAAGAACAAGTTCTGGTGAGGGTGCGATGATGGTAGAAGGTAAGGTAGTTTTGGGTGTGTTGTCAGTTATGATAGCTTCTGGGTGGTTGTGGTGACTGGAAGGGAAATGGGATCAGAGGGATCGGTGTTATGTGGTGAGGGAAAGTCTGTAAGAAGGGGATCTAGAGTGGGAGTGGGAGATGGATAAACAAGCGGCATGACAGGTTGGGTGGCATGTGTGGGAGAGGTATAGGGAAAAATATGCTCATGGAAAATGACATCTCGTGAGGTGAAAAATTTATGTGTGATGAGATCATACAAGTTATAACCCTTTTGGCCAATGGGATAACCAAGAAAAACACAACGACGTGCACGAACATCAAACTTATTGAAGGGTGTGAGGTTGGTAACATAACTAAGATATCCAAAAACACGTAAGTGTGTATAGATTGGCTATGTGTTGTGCAAAAGCTCGTATGGTGATTTATGAGAAAGCAATGGTGTGGGAAGGCGATTTATGAGGTAATAGGCAATTTGGATACTTTCCCCTCAAAATTTTAAAGGTAAATTGGCCTGAAATTGAAGAGCACGACCAATATTTAAAAGATGCCTATGTTTACATTCCACAACCCTATTTTGTTGTGGTGTGTAAGGACAAGAATGTTGAAAGTCTAAATAAGAAAGCATAGAAAGAAATTCACTATCATTATTTGCACGAAAAATCTTAATGTCTTTTTGAAATTGTGTTTTGACCCAGGAGAAAAAGGATTTCAAAATTGATTGCCTGTCGCATTTGAATTTTATAAATTGCACCCAAGTAAAATGAGTATAATCGTCTACAATAGTAAGAAAGTATTGTGCCCCAAAATGTGTTAGATGTGTGTGAGGTCCCCAAATATCACAATGGATTAAATCAAAAGGTGCAGACGTTTTTATTTCACTGTGACCAAAAGGTAAACGAGTTTGTTTTTCTAAAGGACAAATATCGCAAATATGTGTGGAATCAAATATGATTTCAACATTATTTTTTGCTAATGAAAGTAAAGGTGCAGATGACGGGTGCCCTAAACGTCGATGCCATAACTTATTGGTATGGTGAT
>Ga0307515_10024430_pt1 | contig 10531 bp, 4 predicted proteins | sample 17_EM_MG_FD_194513 | JGI IMG/M metagenome (GOLD analysis project Ga0307515, IMG submission 194513) | Populus trichocarpa ectomycorrhiza microbial communities from riparian zone in the Pacific Northwest, United States - 17_EM | ecosystem: Host-associated > Plants > Roots > Unclassified | place...
GTAACAAATCTGACACATAAACTAAAGTTGTTGCACCTAATTAAATAAAATAATCTAAGATAGACAAATTTCTTGATTTAAATAATGTCATAAATGAAATTTTCATCATGGAAGCACCAAGGTCTTTGTGGCCAGCTTTAGATATCCAAAATAAGTTAGGAATTTGTTTTTTGAAGTTGCCTTCATTCCTTACTTGTCTAGGATAATTAATTAAAGCTTTAAAGAACTCTCTCAAAACATGGAAATCCTTGTTGCTTTCTTTTAACCTTTATTGTAGGATTAGGAAAATCCCTAAAATAAGCTAATCAATCTGTCATTAAATACCACCAGCACTTCATTCCTTGTGTAACTAGGATGAATAAGAAATCCTTGTAGGATAAGGATTTTGGAACGCTAATGAATCCTTACCACACTTGGAGATTATGTAGTAGCCCATCAAATATCTTTGTAGAACTATACAATTCTTAAAACAAGCTATCACATCCTTGTAGAAAAATAATCATTGTCAAATATGAAGTCCACAAGTCAAAAGAAAGTAAATAACAAAATTTGTACAACCTGTTCTGACCTATATTGCAAGGCCTTCTTAAACTCCGATGACCTGGAATTTTACCTTAACATGGAAAAATACCTTTGGAGTTATACTCAATAACGTAAAATTATACAGTAGAAAATTTACATCAAAATCTAAATCTGACCTTGATTTGATCGTATCATTCCTTCTTTTCAAGATGATTCGTCCTTGAATCACCAATAGGTATAATGGACAATTCTTTATAATTTTCTGTAATTATAATATTTATTGTCTTTAAGAATTTTAACTTATAATAAATTTTATTATCTATTACTCTCGACTGTGCCAAACCTTCACACACACATATACACATAACTATAGTGATTAAAACCAAGCCTATGGACCAATATGATGAATATATGAAATAAGTTTTTTAGGTGTTTACAATATGAATATTCTCAAGGTATTTTTTCTATACTAATATTAAGTTTTTGTTGTTGGGTCTTAAACAAGCTATCCATATCCTAACTATTTATAAAAAGTTATCCTCTTAGCTCACTTATAAAGATTGCAATCATAAATTTCCAATCATAAATGATAAATGTGAATATTAAATTCATTTATTAAATAGATTAAACCTCTAACATCTTTTATATACGATCCTGTTTGAATGTTTGGCCAGATGTATATTCACTTACTAGATGTATGCTTAGTCTACTGTATGATATTATAATTGATTATGTTGTATGTGACATCTTTGATGAATTAAGGTTAAAAATAGAAAATAAGAGTTGACACCTAACTTTATGATAACTAGAAACCCATAGTGATGTTTCAAATATTATTGGGTAAGGGGATGATTATGTCAAAAAAAGATGAAAATCACTCTAAGACATTCTATTTAAGGTAAGTTATATTTTATGGTAAAATGCATCTATAATGCTTTTATACTAAGTATTTTGTTTTGTCTAAACTAACGTTGATACATTTACAGTAAAGGATAAACAAAACCTTAAATAATAATTTAGGTTACGAGGCATCTTTATAAGGCGTAATCCTTATATTTTGAAGTATGATTGTTGAACCCAAGAAATGTTGAATTGGGTTTTTGATGCGATCCAACCATCAAAGGATCCATTGGAGGTTCCAGTTAATCCAGTTACTAGGTTTACGGCTAAAAAGTTCAAATAAGCTTTCAATGGACTTCTTCAAAAGACATGAGCTAAGGTGGACTTCAAGTGGATTTGTAATAATAAAGAGCAAGCCTTGATTAATTTGATTCATGTTCAAGAGGGGCTTCTTGGTGGAACCAAGATCATTACACAAGGATTGTTAGAAGAAGACTAGATTCAGACAGTTTGACCTTGTGTTACTCTTTTGGTCATAACTGGATCTATATATTGAAGTTTTATGTGATTCTAGTTGGGATGAAAACTAGACTTCCATGTCTTTCCAACGGTATATAAAATGCCTTCTAATTCATTAAGAAGAAAGAGAAACATCCGTTTTAAGTTGAGCTTTTGCTGCTGCCAGACAGAATGCGGAAACAACGAACTTGTCTTATTTAATTAGTTGGGCTATCAAATTTTATTTATTTTGAGAGGAGACATTTATTTGGGTCTTAGACTTGTTTATTTTAATTATTTTGGGCTAGTTTTAGCTTGGGTTGATTATTATTTAAATTGGACTTATGTGAGACCCATTAGGAAAACTAGGGTTTTGGCTTGGAGTTTAAATACTCTTTAGGAATAATTTTAGGGCAGACTTTTTATGATATTTTCAGCATTGTAGCCGACTTCTTGGTTGCTCAATCTTGGTTCTTGATTGAACTTTCAACTCTTCAAAGAAGTGACAATTCTTTGTTGTGAATTTATATTTCTTTTGCTCGTCTCCAGGTGTAGGCGTTGTGATCGAGTTGGTTTATAGTCTTGTTGCCTTGGAGCAAGTCTTTCATTGTGAAAAACTTATTCAAATCTCAACAAACTTGGATTAGATTGATCTTGGGGTCGTGAATTCCATTAAATTCCGCCAGGGTTCACATAAGCTATTTGCACTTAATGAGCCTTGATAGGATTACATCGATTCCACTCAAATCTATTCACAAGGTAATATATATATATATATATATCCTACCACTTGGATATATCTAAATAAGCATATTTAAGGACAAAGAGTAAAATAATATTTACTACCTATAGAATCATAGTTTACTATTTAATAAAGAAACAAATTAAAAGGTTATTGTCATAGAAAACAATAAGACACCTTCTAACTTACAAGTCTAGACTCATATAAAAAAATATTCTATATTCTAGAAAAGGAAAAAAACAATAACACGGAAAACAAGATATTTTTATTATACTATTTTTTTATTAAGATTTTTCATAATTAAAAATTGTATCAAAACTTTTCACTTTTTTTTTACTCCATTATAAACTCGATTGGTCTACTTAATCACAATCAAATATCATCATTCAACTCAACTATTATATTTTTTTCTTTATTATATTATTTGATTATTTATATAATTTGATCTCTTTTTTTTGCCTGATATTTTCTCAACCCAATCCTTTTATCATTTTTTTAAATTGTTTTCATGACAAAACATTGGAAAATCATTCGGTCAAAACTGAGTTATGATAAATTGAACAACATCGAAACGTCATCTTAAAATGGAACAATAATATGAATTTTAGCTTTTTCTTCATATAACTTAATACTAACTAATGTTACATCGTGTGTCGAGTGGAATGCTATACCTTTAACATCCTTATGGACTGTTAAAGGTTTAAGTGCGTTTGGCACAAGCCGAAAAATGGTGAATTTTATTATATATTATATTAGATTTTAGATTAAAAAACATCTAGTAATACAAATTTGTGGTCCAAAAGTAAAATAATAATGTCAATTTATTGAGAAATATATGTGTGTGTTAAAAACAAGAAACATGGTGACTTGTAAATATGAACGAATCCATAATCTAATAGTTTAGATTTTAGGATTGAATGCGGTACATTCTTATATATAATTTGTTAATACTTTACTTTAAGATAAAATAATAAAACTAATAAAATAGGTTGTCATACACAGTGCCGGAAATAGAAAATCAAATTAAGAGGAGCCAAAATTTTAATTATTTTACTACTTAAGCTAAAATTATAAATATCATTAAGAAAGAAGTTGAAAAACAAATTCCTTGTAGGGCCAGCTCCTTCCTGGCTCCGTCTCTGGCCATACAGTCTCAAATATTTTTAGAGCATGTTTGGCTCTGCGGTTGAACCTGCGTTTGATCAAATTTTAATTTTTTTTTGTGCTAAAATTGAGTGCGGTTTATACCTTTTGGATCGTTTTGATGTGCTGATGTTAAAAATAATTTTTAAAAAATAAAAAAACATCATTGACATGTATTTCGACACGAAAAGCTATTTGAAAAGTAACAACTACCACACTGTCAAACACACTTAGTATGAACACACCGTTTGTAGCGGGAAAAAGAAAAAAACCCCATGATTGAATTGTGTGGGTCCGGGGCAGATAGCATGAAGAAAAAAAACAAGAAAAACTATAAGACGTGCAGTCCAATATATAGCAGCACCGGGCCATGTCTATGGATATAATATGGAGAGACTATCAATCGTGCAGCCAAATTACTTCCATCATCAAATATATATATATATATATATTCGGCATGTAATAATAAGATTGAAACCTTATAAAAGGTCTTCATGCTATCTTCCATCCTTCATCCCATTCCCTTCCTTTTCTTTCTTGGTATCCCTTACAAGATAATGGCTCCTACCTCTTCCTACTTCGCCTTCTTCATGTCCCTGTCAATGGTGGCTGCTATTGCTTCGGCTACTGATGGGGGGTATGGTTCACATCCCAACGCTAACCTTGTAAAACCGAAGCTAAACAAGGAGAAGCCTCTCTCAACAATGATCGGTGTTCAAGGCCTTGTTTATTGCAGATCAGGCCCTAAACGCTTTCCACTTGAAGGTAACCCAATAATTCTTTTTAGAAAAAAAAGGATTGCCTTCTCTTTAATAGGTGCAAAAGGACTATACATAATTTTATTCCTTAAAAAAAAATGCATGCACAAGAACATCACTATGTATCTTTTTTGCTGCGAGTGCAGGAGCTGTGATAAGGATAACATGCCTGGCTAACGATGTGTATGGATACGAAGCAGCGCCATTCTCATTTTTGAGTGAAGCAACCGATGCTAAAGGCTACTTTTTCGCCACGCTGTCCCCATATGAAATGCAGGATAATTTGAAGATTAAAGAGTGCAAGGCTTTTCTTGAGCTATCACCATTGGAGACCTGCAAAATTCCTACCGATGAGAAGCAAGGTATTTCTGGGGCTCTTCTTGCTTCTTACCACTACCTTAGTGATAAGAAAATGAAGTTGTTCACCGTGGGGCCTTTCGTTTACACCTCCGCACCCAACTCAGGCTCTAATTATTAAAGCAGCTTTTGCCGTTGGCCTTCATTCTTGTAGCTCTTTTCATTTCAACGATGTTCACTCAAATCATGAACTATTATATATATATATAATTGGGTTAATTTTATTTTTGTTATTTGGTTGGCTCTTTTGGTTGAAGAGAGAATAATATGTACGGAAAACTTCAAATGCGAAAATCAATAGTATCAAAAGAGAGAAAAAGCTTTTAAATTTTAATCTGGCTAATATATATAATACTTGGATCCCCGAAAGCATTCTTGGTCGCTATTCACTTGCATATATGGAGTGTTATATGATATTCCGTCTACAACTACATGCCGGCAGGGTTGTAGTTTGTACGACGTGTCGGCATAAGAGGCCGGTGGCATGGTTGATGAACAAAAGTGTTTGTCATAGGCCAAAAAATTTCCTGCTGGTTCAACACCTACCAATCTACCCTCTCTTCTCAGCTCTCCCCTGCTTTTTTTTTTCTCCCTAAAAAAAAACAGCTAAAAACACAAAATAGAAATCAAAGGATGTGTAATGTTACACATTTGTATATTGACTCCAATCCGGATTTATTAATTTAAATTTAGGCTTTTTATACAGAAAGAATTACAGGGAAGAATGAGTTTTTTTTTCTCTTTTTTACAAAAAAATTTCTTACGAGAAAAACCAACAATGAAAAAAAAAATATATATATATATAACCTACCATGCTATTCCAAAGTCATTCATTGTTCATTGGATTTACATATAAATTTGGTTTTATTTTTATTTAATTGATCAAATTTTTAATTTTGATGGAAGTAATGATTAATCCAATAAAATTTATAATAAATTGTTTGAATTTCATCGTTGAGTATATTATATCTAATTTAATTAAAACAAAAGAGTGCTCATTGACGGATTCTAAATCAATATGTTAAGTTGGTTTTGATTTGAAGAAAAGAAAACTATAGATTAAAATCTATCTAATAACCTTTTCCAGCATAATATTTCTAAAATTATTGATTGAATTCATTGAATCTTGTATTCTTTTAAATATAAATCGATTTATCAACTATATATCACACGATTAAAGTGAAGGGAGAATCTTTGGAGTGGAAACGAGGATGAGGTAAATAAATATGCCAGGCAGATAGACAGCATATAGGTCCAAAAAAGATGTCCGCTTCCGATATTGTACCTCTTCTTCTTCACTCATGCGAAAAAGTCAATCCCTTTTTATCTCTTTCTTCCCTCTGCTCATATTTTCAAGTTTGGAATCGTTTGGACTCATTACTTTAACATCAAGACAGGATCGTAACCAACACAACATAACCGAACAATAATGGACAAGTGTGGAAGCCCTTCTTCTAAACTTAGGAAAAGCAAGGCAAAAATAAGCATAAATACTGGAGGATTGGTTGTGTTGGGTGGAGCCCTGGCTGTTACTAGTTTGATTGCTGCTGCTGCCGCTGCCGCCTTCGCTGTCAAGAGAAGGAGAAGAGATAAGGACTTCTTGTGCAAAAAAGAAGTCAAAGACCTGAGTTTTATCCTTCAAAATCCGTCCTCCACTTTCCATCAGAATACATGGTCTCATTAACACATTGTTTACTTCGATTGTTTGTTTATTTCTATATGTGTTTTAATGCTTAATACTTGGAATTACCAGAATGGTTTCTTAATCTGCAGCTTGACAGATGGATCTACAGGGATGCTTGCAGAAGAAACCCAGATTGATTCTATTGAAATGGTCTCCATTGAGAGTGTGATTTTGGTAATTATTGATAATTTCCCTTTCACATAGATGACGGATCCATCAGGGTCTACTTCTATATTATGATGTCATACTGATGCTGAAAGGGATATCAAAACTAGGAATCATTATATGTTCCTAATAATACCTTATGAAATTTGGTTCAGGAGGAGAACTCCGCATCTGTGATCAATGGGGAAATTGAGAATTTTGATGGCGATGATCAAACGATCCTCATCACTGATGATCCAAAACAAGAAATGATTATTGCATCATGTGATAATTGTTGTGCCGTCGAAGAACTTGCCTTGCCAGTACTTGACAGCAAGTCGATGAGTGAAGCAGAGGACAAGATCAAAAATGATTCTGAAGAGAACTCGTCATGGTTGGAAAGAATTGAAATTAGCAGACAGGAAGAGGAAGTAGATACTGAAAGGGTTATGGAAGAAGAGACTAAATCAGTGAGTTTGATTGAAGAAGAAAAGGTAGAACAAAAAAGAGTAGAAGGAGAAGAGGAAGAAGATGAGGAGGGACACAACAATGAAGAATATGATACGGAGGAAGAGTCAGTTTGCGCTGAAAATTCAACTGCTGAGACAACTGTAGCAATGCCTTTGGTTGAGGAGGAGGAGGAGGAGGAGGAGGATAGCGATAGCGGTGAGGAATATGTCATGGAGGAACGCTATGAGAATTCAGAAGGAACAGGAAGCACTTGTGCTGAAACCAATGCAGAGGCAGTTTGGGCAGCAGAGTCAATTGAGGTATTGTCACAGAAACTCAAGAACGCCACGATAAACATGGAAAATTCAGGAAAGATGGTTATGGAGGAAGATGGAATTACCACCAAAACTGAAGAGTTCGGGGACTCAATAGAGGCACTGCCACTGGCAGTAAAGAACACCTCTGTAAACTTCCAAAGTTCGGAATCAAAAGAGAAGATTGTGGAGGAAGATAGAGGCAACAAAACCCAAGAGTTTGGTGATTTCAACGAAGCCAAAAGCAATATCCTCAACGATGTCACAAATAATCATGAGACCAGCAAAAATCCAAAGTACTTGAAGAAGAAAGAAATGCCAGAACTCGTTGAGGTGGATAATCAAACTACAGAGCCAACAAGGATGAAAATTTGGGTTTGTTCAATATTTCTACTAGCATTTTTGTTGTTAATTATATTTACTCATCGCTCTTGTCTTGTTCTTAATGGTGGTTCTTTACATGTTAATGAGGTTTAATTGAGTGGAAAACAGAGAGAGATAAGAGATATTCTCTGTGAAGTTAAGAAGAGCAATAAGAATTTCACATATCTATTCTCGTTTGCCCCTCAATCTTGCACAAATTGTCCCTCGAAGCATTACTTGTCCTCTGGTGATTATTTACACAATGATAATTGAACTCAAAAAACCCGGACTCTTAGAACAGGACATGACGTCAACCAGGCGTTATTTACATGAACGGAAAAAAATATAAGAAACATAAACAATTAACATAGAAATCTGTACAATGGAATCACCATACATGTCGATCGCAAATAAGTGCAGATTATGCATCGTTTTTCAGTCTTAGATTTCGGCTATCAAAAGGTGGTTGTAAAATCCCACATATTATTCTAAAAATATAAAATTAAATTATTTTTTTAACTTGATTTATTTTTTCAGACAAAATAAACACTGAATTTTTCTTATTGAATAAAATCTTTTGACACCAAACTTTGTTATTTTGATTGTTAGAATGGTGACAACCAATAATTTTTTTTCTTCTATCATTCTTTGACGAGTTTTCCTTTTCTCTTTCTAATCTAAGCCTAAAAAATCAAATAAAAAGAACTTTTATACGAAAATGAAAATTATTGCAAATTTAAAGTTAGCCATATATTTTCTCCACTTTTTACTTTTTAGTCCTTTATATTTTAATTTGGTATTTTTATTAGACCATAGAATGATGTAATTGAGAGTAAATTTTTTTTTTAAAAAATATGAACTATTATTGTAAAACCCAGCCCGACCTAGTAGGTTGATCCGGGACCCAGGTTACCCAAGCCTTAACCGTGTTTTACACAGAAAAAACCTACACTGTAACTAGCCTGGAAGACCCATCAAAATCAACCTAGAACCCGAATGACCCGGTATAACCTAGATGAGATCATTTTTTAAAAAAAAAAAAGTAAACAAAATGGCTCCTTCTTCCCGTATTCCAATTCACTTCTTCCCCTTTTCTCTATGCCACCCCCCCCCCCCCCCCCCCCTAATTTCAACAACTCCCTTGCTTTGTCAACCATGTTGAAAGAGACCCAGTTCCTCTCTTAAGTTATTCATTTACTTTTTGTAAAGCTTTAGTATATTCTTAGAAAAAATAAGAAGCAAAATTGGATTATGAATTTGATTAATTTAACTGTAATTTGGCCGTTATAAATATTATATAATTTTTTTGAACTATGCCTTAACATGTCTATGTATTTCAACTTTTCTTTGTTTATATATATATATATATAAAATTGATTGGTTGGTTGTATTGTAACCATTATGGCATGGGAAGCTAGAAAGCCACTAGTGATATAGAAAATGGAGGTGGCACCATCTCAGGCTATGGAGGTTTGTTTGAACATCCTCTTCACTTCTCTATGCCATATTGATGTTTACTTCTAGGAAGCTAAGGTATGTGATTGCATTTTCAAACTGAAAATTTAATTAATATTAATTTGATCATGCATGTGATCTTGTTTAAGGGCTCGCGTTTCTAGTTGTGCTTGCATAGATTGATGCTTACATAATTAATTATGATGATGATAATTACACACATTAGAATCTTATATTATGATTGTGAACATAGTGAGATTTCTATTCTAATCATGATGTGAAATCATTGTTGGCATAACTAACTGATGTTAAGGATATATATGCATGCATGTATGTTTTAGGCATAATTAATTAAATGTGAACCTATGACTAATAAAATAACTTTTCATGTGCAAATAAGAAATGGCAACTACTACCAAGAATATTGTGGTCGAGCTCAATAGGGGTGAGAAGTTGAATGGCGAGAATTATGAAATTTGAAGTATGAAGATCCAATATGTGTTTGAGAAGCAAGAGGCTCTAGAAACACTGAAAGTTTTCATGGAAGAGCTAGAAAATGACGATACAACCCAACATAGAAGAGATTAGGAGGCTTATGAGGCTTGGAAAAAGAACTCTAGTGCTCTCATTACGCTACTGAGCAGTATGGATGATGATATCATGCAAGAGTTCAGAAGGTATGACAATACTAAGAACATGTGGTCCACATTGAAAGAAAAGTTTGGAGGTACATCCTAGACAAAACTTAGGTCCCTCATTGTAAGTTTGTTTAGTATTGCGGTAGCTGTTGTGATTGTAGTTTTAAAAAAATTATTTTATAAAAAATATTTTTAGATGAGGTTGGTTTGAAAAAATAAGTGTTTGGTTAAAATTGTGGTTAAAATTGAGGTTGAAGAAAAAATAGTTTAATGTGTTTGATTAATAATACTTTTAAAATTGAGGTTATAAAATAATTTTAAAAATATATATTAATATTGATGATTTTTAATTTAAATATTATGGATTTAACTATTGCTATTATATCATGAAATAAATCATATTTTATATAAAATATTTTTTATTATTCCATGAAACCATTTATAATTCCATTACGTACGAAATACATCCGACAAAAACGCAGTTTCCATAATATTTTTAGCATGTAATAAAATTAGATAAAATATTATCAGGTATAAAATTCACTCTAAATTAGTTTTTTTTTAAATAAATGTTTTAAAAATTAACACATTACTTCAAAAAAAAAAAAAATGGTGACCCAGGC